>Ga0193716_1001254_pt1 | contig 14892 bp, 14 predicted proteins | sample U2c1metaG_FD_145901 | JGI IMG/M metagenome (GOLD analysis project Ga0193716, IMG submission 145901) | Soil microbial communities from a riparian zone of the East river system, Colorado, United States - U2c1 | ecosystem: Environmental > Terrestrial > Soil > Riparian zone | place: USA: East River...
CATTTTGAACAACGTGTTCAACAAATTGCCGCCGTTCCCGGCGTTGGCGGGCGCGCAGGGCAACTTCACACCTGCCACCTCGCAATACTTCGAGGGTGTGATAGGCCGCTCGATGCTCTTGGGCGCAAGGTGGAAAGCTTTCTAAGAAGAAACTTCCGCATCGATCGATGCAGAGTCAGCAAAAGGCGCCACCGGGCGCCTTTTGCTTTTCCCTCGCAGGAATTTGCTATGAGTTCTCTTGGGCGACTAGAATCCTCGTTGCGCGGGCGTCGTATAATGGTAATACCCAAGCTTCCCAAGCTTGAGCCGTGGGTTCGATTCCCATCGCCCGCTCCACTTTTGGTTGCCTGGCATGTCCCTGCGTTGTCGCAGGACGCGACTTAGCTGATCGCCCAGTTCCCACAGTCTCGACGCGGCTACTCGGTCGAGCTCGTCCTAGATGGTCTCGTCCGTCCGTCATCGACCCAACAACTTCCGGCCTGCCGCTCGAAGCGATGGGCCAGCTGATGTCGGCGATTCCGAGCGAGAAGTTGATCGAGATGTACGAACAATCGTGCTTGAAGACCAAGCTGGCGCAGGCGCGGGCTGCGAAGGAAGGCGCCCCAGCGGCGCGCTCAGTGGCCGCTAAGCGCATCAACACAAAGCGTCTGCCGGTAAACTTTCGCGCCACTCCGCACGCTCCCCTTCGCCGCGACACTTCGCCGGCTGCTGGAGATTCAAGCAAAGGCTTCCTCAAAGAAATCTTGCATCGCTTTCCAAGACCGCCTGTCCGACTCTTCGCTGTAACGAACGGCATTCGGTCGTTTCGCATTCGCGGCCGTCGGATTTGTAAAGCTATGCACCGTGTTACCGTAGACATTCATCTGCCAATCCACACCTGCATCGCGCATTTCTGACTCGAAAGCGGCACGTTGCTCGAGCGGTATGAAGGGGTCATCGCCGCCGATGCACACCAGAATGCGGGCTTTGATTGCCTTGGCATCCGTCTTCGGCGCCATCGTGCCGAGACCGCTATGAAATCCCACCACTCCCTTGATGTCGGCGCCCGATCGGGCAAGCTCCAGACTCATCGTCCCGCCAAAGCAAAAGCCGATCGTTCCGATCCGTGCTGCGTCGATCTCCGCTCGAGCCGCCAAAGCCTTGAGGCCGCCGATCGCCCGCGCGCGAGTCTTGGAGGGATCAGCGTACAGGGGATCGAGCATCTTGATGGGCTCGCCGAGATCCTCGACGACGCGTCCCTCGCCATGCAGATCGCACGCCAGCGCGACGTAGCCCAATGATGCCAGTCGCTGCGCGCGCTGAATCGCATGTTGATTGAGGCCGTATGCCTCCGGGTACACCAGCACTCCCGCTCTCGTGCCACTTTTGGGTTCAAAAAACAATTCGCTCTTCATCGCAAGCCCATCGGCCTGATAGGTCAGTGTTTCGCGCATCGTATTCTCCTGAAGCTTCGACCTCCTCTGCGATCAAGCTTTGATGAAGGCCAGCAACTCCTCGTTCACACGATCCTTGAGGGTGGTGCACATGCCATGCGGTGCGCCCGGATAGATCACGAGTTTGGCGTTCTTGATGATTTTCGATGAAATCAACGCCGAGTCGGCATACGGTACGATCTGATCGTCGTCCCCGTGCAGCACCAAGGTTGGCACGTCTATGCGTTTCAAATCCTCGGTGAGATCGGTCTCGGAAAACGCCTTGATGCAAAAGTACGAGGCGGGGAACCCGGCCATCATGCTTTGAAGCCAGAACGATTGCCGCACGCCTTCCGATACCTTGGCGCCGGGTCGGTTGTAACTGTAAAACGGCAGGCTCAAATCTCTCCAAAATTGCGAGCGGTCGGCCAGCACACTTGCCCGCAGTCCATCAAAGACATCGATCGGCAATCCCCCGGGATTGGCGGCCGTCTTGAGCATCAGCGGTGGAATCGCCCCGATGAGCACGGCTTTCGCGACCCGACTCGTGCCGTGTCTGCCGATATAGCGCGTGACTTCACCGCCGCCGGTCGAATGGCCGACGTGAATCGCATTTTTCAAATCGAGTTTCTGAACCAGTGCCGCAAGATCATCGGCATAGGTGTCCAGGTCGTTGCCGTTCCAGGGCTGGCTGGAGCGTCCATGACCGCGCCGATCGGCAGCGATACACCGATAGCCGCGAGAGGCCAGAAAAAACATCTGATCCTCGAATGCATCGGCGCTCAGCGGCCAGCCATGGCTGAAAACGATCGGTTGACCGCTGCCCCAGTCCTTGTAGTAAATCTCTGTGCCGTCTTTGGTGACTACTGTGTTCATCGCGCTAGCTCCGGTATTGAAGGGTTTCGGTGAAGTGTGAGAATGTTGTGCAGCTGTCAGTGACGGCAACGCTGCCGCCGCCACAACGCAGGCACCGCCAATGAGTACTTCGCGTCGGGTGCTTTGAATCCTTGGGGATTCGGCTCGGTCAGTCACTGGGATATCCCTCGTTTTCTCTTGAGCTCTGGCTGCTTCAAACTGCGAAGTCTCATGTTGCCGCTCCAATCAAGTGTTGAACACACCATGAGGAGGGCCAATCGCCTATCCCTGAAGGACTAGGCGTGATCTGCTCACTCATCCCTGCCATCCTCGTCTTCTGGCGGAAAAATGACTTGTCGACGGCCAAATAGTTTTGCGTCTAACGAATACGCGCCGGGCCCGAGCATCGCCAGCGCGGCCGCTACCAAAATCGCGCAAGTGTGCAGCGCGGCGACCGTGCCCACCGACAAATACCAAAGGCCAACCTCGATGAGCACGCATAGCACGGCGGTCGCCGGCGTGAGCAACCCGAGACCAAGAGCGATGGCAACCGTCGCGAGCAGCGCGAGCACCCAGGCGCTATTCAAAGTGGCGCCAACCTCCAAGACCCCATACGCCACATTGGCGCTCAGCGCGCCCCGCAGCAGCAGCAACGCGATGCCGGGCCAACCGGTCGGAAACATCGAGAATAATCTCTGCATACTGTGCAAGGTATGCCGCGGCGGTCGCACTGGAAACCCGCTTCTGTGGGACATTCTAGTCACCCTATCAGGTGACCCGTCGATACACGAAGTCCGTTAGTCTGGGTCGGAAAGAGGCGTTAATTGGCGCAGAAACGCATAAACTCTTTCAGAGGCTATTTGTACTCGAGAAAAAGAGGTGACATGACGACTCCAGTCCCCGGCAGGCCGATTCGACTACTCATCGTCGACGACCATCCCCTGCTTCGCGAGGGAATCGCCGCGGTCATTGGCAATGAGGCCGACATGGATCTCGCTGCAGAGGCGAGTAATGGCCTAGAAGCCATTGATCGCTATCGAGAGATTCGGCCGGACGTGACGCTAATGGATTTGCAAATGCCAGAACTTGACGGCGTGGCAGCAACCATTGCAATTCGCGCCGAGTTCTCGGAGGCACGCATAGTCATGCTCACCACCTACCACGGAGACGCACAGGCGCTGCGCGCACTCAAGGCCGGCGCCAGCGGATACCTGCTGAAGAATATGATCGGCACGGATTTAATCGGCGCCATTCGCTCGGTGCACTCGGGACACCGGCATATCCCTCGTGAGGTCGCGGCGGAATTGGCCGCGCACGTTACGGATGACGCTCTTTCACCGCGCGAGCTGGAAGTGTTGAAACGCGTTGCGGCGGGTAACAGCAATCGGCTCATTGCCGATCAACTGGCCCTGTCGGAGGACACGATCAAATCTCACATGAAGAGCATCATGAGCAAGTTGTCGGCGAATGATCGCACTCACGCAGTAACCATCGCTCTGAAGCGTGGAATCATCAATGTGTGACCTTCTGAACAACCAGAACAAAACCCTGTGAAATCGCTTAGCGGAGCCGTGGTAGCGTCAGTTCTAATCGGTGCACCGTGCATCTCGCTCGCCGATGCAGAACAAGCCGTTCAACGCCTGTCTCAGTATGGCCATGCAAGCTGGCACGTCCAAGACGGTCTGTTCAGCAGCCCGAATAGCATCACTCAGACAAAGGACGGATATATATGGATCGGAACCGATGCAGGTCTCGTTCGCTTTGACGGTGTGCGCTTTGTGCCGTGGAACGCATTCCAGGACGGGAACAATGCGGGACGTGCCGTCGATGCAGTTTTCGCGGCCTCAGATGGCAGCCTTTGGGTAGGAGCCGGGAGGCAGGTCGCACAGTTGCAGGACTCACGGATTAACCGCTATGAGGTTCCCGGGAGAGTCATGCAATTTGTGGAAGACCGCGCAGGTACGATTTTAATCGGGCAAACGCGAGTCAACGGTCGAGGTGGCCCGGCGTGTCAAGTAGCAGCCGGCAAGCTTGCCTGCTTCGGTCGTCCGGATCTCGCACTCGACGGCGTATCGTCGATGAGTGCCGCCACAGAGCATGGTCTGTGGTTGGGCGGTAGCAGCGGACTCTGTCACTGGTCGCCCGGAACCGTAGCCGATTGCTATCTCGCGGAGGCACTCGCCCCTCTTACTGGCCTGGTTGGCGTGAGTGCCATCTTGAGCGCAAAGAACGGAACCCTATGGGTGGGCATCGAGAAAGCAGGTCATGACCTAGGTCTCGGGCAACTCGAACAGGGTAAATGGAAGCCTTTCGTTGTGCCCGGGCTCGACGGCCGATCGCTCGCAGTATCGTCAGTGCTCGAAGATCGCGAGGGTTCGGTCTGGGTGGGTACTCTGGATCAGGGTCTTTACAGAGTTCGCGGCACGGCTGCCGAGCATTTCGGTCAGGCAGAAGGCCTCTCAAGTAACAGCGTCGCCGCCGGCGGTCTTTACGAAGATCGCGAAGGCACCGTTTGGGTCGCGACGGCGATTGGCCTGGATTCGTTTCGGCATCTTCCCGTTTCGGTATTTTCAACGCGCGAAGGCCTTCCCGCCGACGGTGTCGAATCAGTTCTGCCGGCTCGCGACGGAACTGTATGGTTCGGAAATCTGGCCGTATCGATACTCTCGAATGGCGAAAGCATTGCGCCTCTACACCCGGAGCTATTTGCCGGCAGGTCAGCCACCTCTTTGCTGCAGGATCATGCTCAGCGCTTGTGGATAGGATTGGACAAGACTCTGAACGTTTTTGAGAAGGGGACGTTGAAACCCATTTCTTCCCCAAGCGGGGGACCTCTCGGCATCGTGCAATTCATCGCCGAGGATTCGGCACACGACGTATGGGCCGTGACCGCCGAGGAAAATCCGCAGATTTTCCGCATTCGCAACTTGGCAGTTAAGGACCAGATACGCAAGGACGGCCCAAGACCCATCGCAATCGCGCCCGATCCATCAGGTGGCATTTGGATCGGCTATCCAACCGGTGCGATCGCGTCGTATCGCGACAATGAATTCCAAGTCTTCGCAGCCGATAATATAAGCAAGACACCGGTCACCGCACTCTTAGTGACAGAGAACGGCACTCTGCTCGGGTCTACTCTGAACGGACTCCTCATACAGCGCGGCGGCTCGCGGCAGCTCTTGAACATCGACCATGGGCTACCGTGCGATAGGTTGAGAACACTTGTACGAGATGCTCACAATTCGATTTGGATGCTGGGTAATTGTGGCCTCATCGAAATAGGCGACTCGGACTTAGAGCGTTGGTTAAAAGACCCCAGCGCCAAGATTCAATATCATCTCCTTGAGGTGACTGATGGCGTCCAACCGGGATACGGCTCCTTCAGCCCGAGTGCAGCACTCGGCCCAGACGGACGGGTGTGGTTCGCAACCGGTAAAGTCGCACAGGTTGTCGACCCGACCACGTTGGAGCGCGCCAGGGCTCCACCGCCGCTTCGAATCGAAACCATCACAGTCGATCGCAAGGTCCTTTACCCCGAGAGCGCGCTGGCATTGCCAGCGCGCTCTCGCGATATCGAAATTCGATACACCGCTTTGAGTTTCGTGGCGCCGCAAAGGATCCGGTTCAAATATCAGCTGCAGGGCCATGATGAGACATGGATCGATGCCGGTACACGCCGTGCCGCGTTTTATAATGATTTGCCGCCGGGAAGTTATTTGTTCACAGTTATCGCCTCCAACAGCGATGGGATTTGGAGCAATGAAGGCGCATCGCTTGGCTTCGAAATTCCTCCCGCGTTCTATCAGACCCGATGGTTCATCGTCGCGTGCACGATTGCGGTGATGATGTTGCTGTATCTGGGATACCTATTGCGGTTGAGACAGGTTGCCGCCCGGATTCGCGTTCGCCTTGTCGCCAAGAACGCCGAACGCGAGCGGATTGCGCGTGAATTGCATGACACCCTTCTGCAAAGCACCCAGGGTTTGGTTTTGCGCTTTCAGGCAGCCACCAAGCAACTTCCGCCGGACAATTCTGTGCGCGCCTCCCTAGAACTGGTCTTACAACGCGCTAACGAAGTGGTGGCGGAAGGACGGGATCGGGTTCAGGATTTGCGCACCTCGGACGCACTCTCTAGAAATCTCGTCCAGTCACTCTCAGCAGTCGGGGAAGAACTGGCGCGTGAGTACAGGCTTCAATTTAGTGTCGTCCTCGAAGGTCATCAGCAAGATCTCAAGCCTCTTATCAGAGAAGAGACATACGCCATCGGACGCGAGGCACTGCGCAATGCCTTCACTCATGCCCACGCGCGCTTGGTAGAGCTGCAAGTCATTTATTCGGATGATGACTTTCGATTGCGCTGTCGGGACGACGGCCGGGGAATCGACGCAAGCCTCATCACGGCTGGCCGCCCGGGCCGCTTCGGACTCAAAGGCATGCGTGAGCGTGCACAAAAGATCGGGGCTCAATTCGATATCTGGAGCCGCCCCAACGCGGGAACCGAGCTCGAATTGCAGATACCCGCGAGGGTGGCCTATGCGAAGGCCAGGTCGCGTTTTCGCTGGCTGAGGTGGCGGCTTCGCTCTGAGGAGTGAAACCGAAAGACAGAGGCGCTCGTTTCGGAGCGCCTCTTGCCGGGAACTTACTTCAACGTCGCGGCGGCTGCCGCATCGATCATTTTCACTAACGCGTCGGGGTGCGACATCATGACGACATGTGACGACCCCTTGATCTCAATGGTTTCCCTCGCGTCGGCCCGCTTCGCCATGAAGGCATGAACCGCGGGAGGAACGTTCTTGTCCAGACTGCCGTAGAGGAACCATGACGGAATCGTCTTCCAAGCAGGAGCTGCCGCGGGCTCATTGAACGCGGCCTCCGGAATGGGTCGCTGCGTGACCGCCATGAGTTTGGCCTCCTCGGCCGGCAGATCGGCGGCGAACTGAGCAAGAAACTTGTCTTGAGATATGTACAGATCCTTACTACCGTCCGCGAGGATGACCGGCGCGGCCAAGGTCGGTCCCAGAGTGCTTCCAGGGAACTTGCCCACCAATCCGGACGCCGTTTCACCAAGTTCAGGCGCCAAACCCGACACGTAAACCAACGCTTTGACGTTGCTCTTGCCGGTAGCCGCAACCGTGATCACCGTACCGCCATAGGAATGGCCCACCAAGATGATGGGCCCATGAATCGCATCGAGCAGGCTGGCAAGATAGCTGGCATCCCCCTTGACGCTCCTCAGCGGATTGGCAACGGCCACGACTGGGTATCCCTTGGCGAGCAGCTTCGCGCTGACACGATTCCAGCTCGAGGACTCGGCAAAGGCACCGTGCACGAGAACGACGGTGGGTTTGTTCATAGAATTCTCCTGAGCGTGGCTGAGCGGCGCGATCGCGATAAGCGCGGCAAATAACCAGATCGCAAATGCCGATGCGGTCGGTCGCTTGGCGATACCGGCATCTTTGTGTATGAATTTCATCAATGTCTCCTTGCAGGCTTGTCTTTAGGTCTCTACTGACCACTCAAGTTACGAGCGAGCCGCCCGGCCTGCTACGCCAAAAGGGGTAACCGCGGAACCCGACTTTGGGGATAGCCACCTCTTCGCTAGTCCCTTGGTGATAGAAGCGAGACACCCTTGAGGAGCGGCCCGAAGTCGGTCCACCGCGAGACTCGTATTGCGTGTCTGGCGCTGAGAATGCCAGGCGATCATTCACTCACACACCCCGAGGCCACAATGAAATCTCTACCAACACTCACTCTTACAGCGCGGCTCCCCGTGGCAATCATTCTGTCTGCAGCCCTCTTGAGCGTCGTTCATGCCGACGTGACCACGCCCGTTCTCGACATCAACAAGGAGGCGGCGAACCCCACCATCACCGTTCAAAAACTTCGCGCCAACTTGAGCGTCGTCATGGGTTCGGGCGGCAATATCGTGGTGCTGAACACGCCCAACGGCAAATTGCTCGGCGATGCGGGAATCGCCGCGTCCAAATCGCAGCTCGAAACGGCGCTGGCGAGCATCGGACCCGCGCCGATCAAGTATCTGATCAACACGCACTACCATTGGGATCACACCGACGGTAACGTGTGGGTGCACGATGCGGGCGCAACAATAGTGGCCCACGAAAATACCCTGAAGCGATTGACTTCCGGCACCCGTGTAATTGAGTGGGGTTACTTCTTTCCGCCGACGCCAAAAGGAGGTCTGCCGACGGTTCTAGTCAAAGATGAAAAGACCATGGACTTCGAGGGTGAGACCGTGGTGATGAAGCACTATGGCCCAGGCCACACCGACACGGATATCTCAATCTACTTCAAGAAAGCCGATGTGCTGCAGGTGGGAGACATCTGGTGGAACGGTCACTACCCGTTTCTCGACAACGGCGCCGGCGGCAACATCGACGGTTTGATCGTTTGGGTAAATGAGTGCATCAAAGCCAGCACAGACCATACCATTATCGTACCCGGCCACGGTGCCGTCAGCAATCGGGCGGGCCTGACCGAATTTCGCGATATGCTGGTTGCAGTGCGCGCCAACGTCGCCCGCTTGAAGAAATCGGGTAAGACCCTCGCGGAAACAGTCGAGGCCAAACCGACCGCCGCCTTCGATGCAAAGTATGGCGACTTTCTCATCAACCCCGCGTTTTTTATCCAGCTGGTCTATATGGACGTGTGAGCGCTAGTGCATCCCCGCCGGCACTCGCCGACGGGGATGCGGGCGGTCTACTTTATGACGCGTGCCCGCAAGCTCTCAAGTTCAGCGATCAGCGGCGCTATCGCGGCTTGCACTTCAGCTTCAGTAAAGCGCGGCGTTATGTGCTGCGGACAGTTCCAATCGAAAGCCGCTACCGTAATGATGACGGCTCTCTCGATGCGAGCCTTGTAGCCCTCTACCCGAAGAGCGGCAAGCACTGCCGGCTCGTCGGATTCATGCACAACTCGCGCACTGCCCCAGATTTTCAGGCGCCGACGATTCGGATAGTCCATCAAAATTAGCGCGATCCGCCCGTCAGAGTTGAGGTTCCCAACGCTCACATACTGAACGTTGCCGCGAAAATCCGCATAGCCGATGGTCTTCGAATCGATGACCTTGAGAAATCCCTGGGGGCCGCCCCGGAATTGAACGTAGGGCCACCCCGTTTCGCTCACCGTCGCCTGGTAGAAGCCGTCGCGCGCCTTGATGAATTCGCTCTCTTCTTCTGTCAATTCATCGCCGCGTTCTTTGGCATTTTCCATGCGCTCATTCGCGCGTCGACTGCCGTACCGAGACTGGGCGGCCTTCACAGAAGGCGTGAAGGCGATGTCGGCAAAGGCTCGAGCCATGAGGTTCTCCCGGGGGAAAAAGTGATGTGACGCGAGCCATGCCAGGGTGTTGGCAGCAACCGCTCGCGCCAGCTGCATATCGCGTCGCGAGTGAAGCCATGAAAAAACGCGGCCGGCGGCCGGCCGCACTTTCGGCCTTCAAGTGACAGGAACAACCCGACCCAAAAATTCGCGCATGAAGGCAGCGATCTCTGCGCCGTTGGTTTCGAGCGCAAAATGCCCCGTGTCGATCATGTGAATTTCCACGTTTGGTAAATCGCGCTTGTAGGGCCACGCGCCGGCCGGCGGGAAGATTTCGTCGTTCTTACCCCAGACGATCAATGTCGGCGGCTTGTGCGCACGGAAGTAAGCCTGCCACTTGGGATAAAGAGGAGGATTGCTGCGATAGTCATACAGCATATCGAGCTGGATCTCGGCATTGCCCGGCCGATCCATCAGCGCCTGATCCACGGTTCTCGCGTCCGGACTCACCAGAGAGGTATCAGGCACGCCATTTGTGTATTGCCAATAGGTCGCCTTGGCTTGGGTCAGGAAACGCAATGCCTCCCGCTCCTTCGTCGCCCCGGTGTTCCAGTAGGCCTTGATGGGGTCCCAAAAGGCTAACAGGCCTTCGTCATATGCATTGCCGTTCTGAATAATCAGCGCGGTGACCTTCTCGGGATTCTTGGCCGCGAGTCGAAATCCCACCGGCGCGCCGTAATCCATGACGTATAGCGCGTAGCGACTGACCGCCATTTGGCGCATGAGCTTGTCAACAATGTTGGCGCAGTTGTCAAAGGTGTACGCAAATTTGGACCGGTCCGGCATATCGCTATAGCCATACCCGGGGTAATCCGGGGCAATTACATGGTAATGATCGGCCAGCAGGGGAATCAGGCCGCGAAACATTTGTGAGGAAGTCGGAAACCCGTGCAGCAACAACAGTGTCGGGGCCTCTTTCGGGCCTGCTTCGCGGTAGAAGATATCGACGCCATCGATTTTTGTTTTTTGATAGTGTACTTGACTGACGGCGCCCGGCATCAGCGTCGTACTGGGATCGGCGGCATGGGAGACAAACGGCACCGCAAGTGCCAGGGCTACAACTGCTGCTCTCAGAAATCTGATTGTGTTCATGGTAAGTCCCGTAGGAATGAGTGGAGGTATCGGCGTCAAAACTTAAGCCGATGCCAAATCGTGCGCATCCTACTGCCGTAACTGAATGGAGTGCCCCTTAAGGGACAGCGCCCCCCACGTGTCGAAGGTCTAACGCCGGTCCGCGAGACTTGAGGTTTAGTCCAGCTTCGACGTGAGCCGTGCCTTGAGGCGCGGAGTCACCCAGTTGAGAAAGGTGCGCAGTTTGAGCGGCACGAGCGCTCGCGGGCCATACAAAATGTGAACCGGCAGAGCTTCTTGTTCGAAGGAGTCCAAAACGATTTCGAGTGCACCGGCGCGTTTTGCCGTTTCCATTTTGTACGACATCACCCGGGCGAGACCCGCACCCGCGATCGCAGCTTCAATGGCGGCCTCGGAGGTGTTCACGCACAATCTTGAGTGAACGGGTGTAACGACTTGCCGGCCATTGGTCAAGAACTTCCAGCTCGTCGGAGTGATCAGATCGTCGATCGTGATGCAGTCATGACCCTTAATATCACCCAGCACTGCGGGACTTCCGCGCGCGGCGAGATACGCAGGACTCGCGCACACGACGACCCGGATCGAACCGATGCGGGTCGCGATCATGTTGCTGTCGGGAAGTGTGCCGATACGAATCGCGACGTCGATGTTTTCCTTGCCCGTGTCGACAACGCGATCGGTCAACACGAGGCGCAGGTCGATCTCCGGGTGAGCGCTGAGGAATTCAACGGCAATCGGCAACAAATGCATGTGTCCGAGCCCCCACGGAGCCGTCGCCGCCAAATCACCCTTTGGGATTCGATACTCGCCGGTGACTTCCCGTTCAGCCTCATCGACCTGCTCTATGATGCGTTTACAGGCTTCGATATAGGTTCGTCCTGCATCGGTCAGGGTCATCCGGCGTGATGACCTTTGAAACAGCTCAGTTTTGAGGCGGGCTTCCAGTTCGGACACCTTGCGGCTCACCGTGGCGATTGGGGTCTTGAGACTACGAGATGCCGCCGAGAAACTACCGGTCTCGTTCACAGCGACTATGATCGACATCGCTTCCAGCCGATCCATCCGGTTGCCTCTTCAATCTTTGAGAAGGTGCTTCTCAATCATGGGGACTGCCGATCTGCGCCAGCCAGGCTTAACCTTAGATGAACGGCAAATCCTTTGCTACAACGTTAGATACGAAAGAGACGATCAACTCGAGCTAGGGCGCGCACCGTGATGGTGCAGCGATGAAGCGTACACGATCGAGTGAGCCAAAAATCCACGAAATGGGGTTTTACCAAGACTGAGCCGGAGACTACTGTCGATACCAAGACCTCAGGGTCGGGGGGAGATGGCACGGGCAACACTAAGCAAAAGCTCAACACTGGGAGAAGTCATGTTAGCAACTGTTCGAATTCGGGTACTGGTTCTACACCGGGACCCGGTGGCCCACGCCGGCATATCGGCTGCCTTCAGCAACCGCTCAGATTTCGAAGTTTCCAAAGCTGATGACGCCGTGCTCCCTGCAGCCGATGTCGTAATTGCCGACTACACCCAAGGCATGGCGCTGGCCGAAACAACGGACCGCCGCAGTCATTGGACCGGACCCAAGGTGCTGATAATCGCCGGAATGGATCGCGAGTGGGAAATACGCAGCGCGCTCGAACGAGGCGTGCGTGGATATCTACTGGTCGGCTGTTCCCTCGAAGAGCTGGTGGAGGGCGCTCGAGTGGTACATCGAGGTGCGCGGTACTTAAGTCCTCAGGTGGCGACCCGACTGGCCGAGAGCATTTCACTTGAACCGCTGACCTCGCGAGAGGAAGAAGTGCTACGTCTGGTGGTCGAAGGACTGTGTAACAAGGCGATCGGAAGGTGCCTGGGGATTGCGGTCGGCACCGTAAAGTCGCATCTGAAGTCCACGTTCGACAAGTTGAAGGTGGAGAGCCGAACGCAGGCCATCGCCGTCGCGGAAAGGCGCGGTCTGCTGCAGCTATCCCAGCAGCGAGCGCGCGACGCCGCTCGATCCTCTAGAACGCGCGTCGAACAACAATTCCATCCATTGGGTGTTCCTTCACAGGAGCGCCATTTAGAATCCATGATGTCCTAGGATTTCAATCGAGGCACCGAACATGCTGAAAGTGTAGATTTTTGTCGCAATTGACATCCGTCAGGTCGCCGACGTAGCGATCACCGAGGACTGGCGCCTAAGACAATCTAACTCTGCTGAAACAACTCGGTGTCCTCGCCAAGCCTAATCGAAGCGGCTGGCTGTCTGTTCAGGATGCACCGTGTACTCCCGACTTAGTGACCGCATTGAGCACGGTCTTGTCATTGGCCATTTGTCGATTACCTAAACGCCTTCATACAGCTGTGCTCGGTATCGGTATCGTAAAATGAACTGTCTGGCTGGTGATGACCCGGTGGGTGGGGCGGCCAGTTGAATCAACACCACGTGCGGGCCGGGAGGTAGGCCAACGACGACCACGGTCTCACCGCTGGCGTCAATAAAATGCCAGAGGGCATCATCCACGGTGATGTGGATGTGGCCAACACGCGGCGACACCGACAGGGCGCCGCATCCAAACACCGGAACGATGCGCAGATTCTCGGTTCGGTACTGGATGAACACGGCTCCTCGCGCCAGCTGGTCAGCGAGCGGAGGATCTACAATCAACTTAGGCGGTGCTTCGTTATCGATGGACACCAATGGCGATGCGCCTCGGATGTCCTTCGCTGATTGATTTGATGTCGGCATGTTGGATAGCTACCCGCAACACCGTTGAGGGCGCGATACCGGGCTTTGCGCCCAAGGCGAAATGAACATTAGCGATCAGGGAGAGTAGCGGTTAAACACAAAGTCACGAGCCTTAACGGGCACATGACAAGCAAAGCAGCCGGTAAGCCCGGCCGCGTCGACAGGCTTGCCGTCGTTGAATTGGGCAAACCCCCACCCACCCGTCGAAGCATACTTAGTTGAATCTTTGACCATGAATTGAACATTCGTGGGCTCACCAGCAATGAACGATTGAGGCTGACCGAAGGCTCTGTTGTTTTCCTCGGACGAGACGTACTGCCAGGCCAGTCTCGCAATGATGGCGCCATCCGGGAACGGAAGCTTTCCCTCTCGATATGCCTTGATCGCGATGTCGTTGCCCAGAATGGCCCGTATATCGTTTTGTTTGCCTTCCTCGTGTGCCACGGAGATCAAGCGCCAGTCGCGATAGCCGGCTGGGAGTGTACCGAGAATCGGTGCGGACGCCCCGTCTGCGCGTGCCCGCGCCAAGCTCATGTAGCCCACCGCACCGGCGAGTGCAACTATCCCAACCAGCGTGAATCCGATCCGTTTCATGATTGTTTCCTCGAAATGGAAGATTTGAACTTGTGTCCAACCGCATGACACCAGTTCGGGTCTACCGAGGATATTGAACAATGGTAGGGTGCGATACCTATACGGGCGGCGGAGATGTGTGGCTTGCGCAAGGGCCAGACTCCACCGCCACTTTCGGCCGAGTCACGTAAACCGGTGGGCGGCGATCTTGATGACAATTTCGTAAGCCGGACGTGCAGGTTGGATGGTGATGCGCGACGACACCCGGTACAGCTTCAGTGATCCAGATCGCTGCCCCACCAAAACGGCACGATGGCTTTCAACATTGGCGTTCGTTAGAAGAATGGTCCTTTCCCGCTCTTATGTGTCCCTACGTTGTCCCAGGCCGCGATTTAGCTGATCGCCCAGTTCCCACAGTCTCGACGCGGCTACAGTCCATTTGGTCGAATGCGTCGATCGGCTCCTCGGTCGAATTCGTGCTTGATGGTCTCATCCGTCCGTCATCGACCTCAAAGCGGAAGAGTGCGAGCGAGCGGTATCGGGCTGGCGATTGTGTCGCTCTAGCAGCGGCAAGACTCATTCGGATGTCGCACAAGGCGTGGTTTTGGACGTTGTTCTGTTCGCACGAACCACGCTAGTATTCACATTGATGGGGATGGGATTCCCCAGATAACCGCCGTAAGGCTGATGACTCCTACTGGCGCGTGCTTTGCGCGGTAGGAGTATGCCTGCTGTCTAGGTGCGCCTTCAATCGCAACGGACGAAAGGCAAGCTATGAACCCCTATCTAATTGTTTTTTTCGGGTCTGGTCTCGGCGGGATTTTGCGGCATGTTGTCAACGTCGGGGTGCCCCGCATGATTGGCACTGCTTTCCCTGCCCACCCACCG
>Ga0193716_1001255_pt1 | contig 14864 bp, 12 predicted proteins | sample U2c1metaG_FD_145901 | JGI IMG/M metagenome (GOLD analysis project Ga0193716, IMG submission 145901) | Soil microbial communities from a riparian zone of the East river system, Colorado, United States - U2c1 | ecosystem: Environmental > Terrestrial > Soil > Riparian zone | place: USA: East River...
TCAGCATTCCGTGTCGCACGAGGTCGCGTACCACCGGTAGCGCGGCCGCGGGGTCGAGGTCGCCGTACGCGAGCTCGAGCAGCGCCAACAGGTCCTCGAGCGGAAGGGCGCCACGGCAGCCGGCGAGCAGCTTCGCGGTCGGCTCGTCGATCTCGTGCTGCCAGCCGGGGCCGTCCATGCGGTGCAGGCGGCGCACCACCGGCGCCCAGCCGTCGTCGGCCGGCCCGGACACCTCCTCCAGCAGCACGGTCGGCGGGACGGTGAACCGGGTATGAAGGAGCCGGTCGTCGTTGTCGCGCAGCCAGTCCACGTTGTCCAGCCACCTGGCCGCCTCCGGCCCGAGCGGGTCGTCGAACGCGTGCCGCAGGTCCTCGCACACGACCTCGACACGCGCCGCGTCGGTGCGGCGCAGGGTGACGTACCCGAACCCGACGCCCTCGACGTCGTTGTCCGCGAACCAGTCCAGCCACACCCCGGCCTTCTCCCGCCCCTCCGCCGAGTGTGGGTCGACGCCCGCGTCGCTCAGCCAGGTGCCCACGTAGAGCGCGGGATCGGCGACGTCGCGCTGCACGATCCAGGCGTCCACCCCGGGCGGCAGCCACGACGTGACGCGGTCGGCCCAGTCCTCGCCCTTGCGGTGCAGCCACGACGCGAGCAGCTGCCCGACGCCGCCCTCGGTGAGGTGCGCCGGCATCCGCCGGACGACCAGCGCGCTCGCGTCGTCCCCGCCGAGCCCGGAGTCGCGGTAGGTGTAGTCGACCCGCGCCGGCCCGACGACGAACGGCGGGTTGCACACCACCTGGTCGAACCGCCGGCCGGCGACCGGCGCGAACCACTCGCCGGACAACAGCTCGACGTCGACGTCGTTGAGCCGGAACGTGCCGGCGGCGAGCGCAAGCGCCCTCGGCGACAGGTCGGTGGCCGTGATCGACCGCGCGTGTGTGCTCGCGTGGAGCGCCTGCACCCCACAACCGGTGCCGACGTCGAGCAACGTCCCGACCGGCCGCCGCGCCGTGGCACGTGCGAGGCTGACGGACGCGTGCCCGACCCCGAGCACGTGGTCCGCCGCCACGGCGCCGCCACGCAGGTCGGAGTCGAGGTCGGCGACCACCCACCAGCGGTCCTCGTGGGGCCGGATGTCCAGCCCGGCCCGCAGGTCCGCCGTGATGACCCCGGCCGCCACCGCGTCCTCGAGCGCCACCGGCCCGAGCGCGGCCCGCACGGCCTTCTCCTGCTCCGCCGTACCGAGCAGGAACAGCCGGATGAGCGTGCCGTGGTCCCCGGCGTCCAGCGAGGCCCGCCGCGCGGCCTCCGGCTCCCCACGCCCGAGCGCGGCGTGCGCAGAACCGCCGAGCGCGCCGACCACCCCGTCCGCGGTGTAGCCGGCCGTCTGGAAAGCGGCACGCAACCGGGCGCACAGGTCGACAGAAAGATCAGGATGCACCGGGCGATGCTGTCACGAGCCGCCCAGCTCGGCCGTCCGCGGGTCCTTGCTTCATGAGTTTTTCCGAAGCCACTCCTGAACCTGGCGGCGGTACTGTGGCGCCCATTTCGGGGTCCATTGCAGGAAATACACGTACATGCCGAGCGAGTGCAGGAGGTGCGCGAGATCGAGGCGCAGCTCCCAGTCCTCAGGCAATGGACATGTGGCGGCATAGGATTCGAGGAAAGCGTCCCGGCCGGCGGCGAACGCGTCGAAGACGTGCTCGTCGAGCTTGCCGAAGTCCCGGAAACGGTCTGCGTACGTCGCGTGCTCGAAGTCCAGTACGCAGCTGATCCGCCCGTCGCGCAGCAGGATGTTCGGCAGCCACAGGTCACCGTGGGTCAGTGCCGGAACGCTCGCCGAGGGGGCAAGCCGGGACACCGCCTTCGCGATGGCAGCGCGCAGCGCCGTGGCGTCGCCGACCAGTTCGGCGACGGTCTGGCTGAGCAGGCCCTCGACCTCCGAGTCGACCGACTCCTCGAGTGAGGTCACCTTCCCCGCGTCCAGCACGTCGCCGAAGTGACGTCCTTCGATGCTGTGCAGCCGCCCGACGAGAACCCCGAGCTCCCGGCTCAGCGCCAAACGCCGCTGGTCGTCGAAGGTCTGCCAGCCGTCCGCGGCCGGTTCGCCCTCCTGGAACTCCTGGATGAGCGCCGGTCCGTCCAGGGCCGAGGAATGTGCCACCAGCGCACGGAACCGCATCACGGGAATACCGTGCTCGGCCGCCACCCTGGTGCTGGCGACGAGCCGGCGCAGGTGCTCCGGGTCCCGATTGCGGCGCGGCACCTTGACGAGCAGCGGTCCCTCGTCCGTTTCGGCGACCCATTGTCTGCTCGTGTATCCCGCGTCGAGCGTGCGCAGCGAGTCGACGCGCAGGCCGGGGCACGCGGTCTCGAGAACATCCCGGATCGTGGTGTCCATCTCGGTCGCCAACGGCGTCTCCGTGTCGGACGAGGCGCTCATTCTTTCTCCTACCTGATGGACGCCGTGCTGATCGAATTAGACTCATAGACCATTGCGTCCGCGCGTCGAAATCGGCCGCATTCCGTTCTATGCTCGACGTGTCACGCCGTGCTCGCTCCGTCGGCGGTTGCGGCGCACAGTGTGCATCACGAACAGTGTCAGCAGCAGCAGGCCGACACCACCGCCGGAGCCGATCACGGCCACTCGCATGGGCGACCAGTCGCGCTCGTACGGGGGCGGCATCCGAAACGGCGCCGCGACGACCTCGTCCGGCGGGATGTCCTTCTCCGCAGGGATGAACGCCGTCAGTGCGGCCACCGGGTCGATCAAACCGTGGCCGACCAGGTTGTCGCGGCCGCCGGTCGCGGCCGGGTGGGCAGCGGTGGTCATGATGCGCCTCATGACCTGCTTCGCGTCCAGGTTGTCGAATCGGTCGCGCACCAGGGCCACGAGGCCAGAGACATAGGGCGCCGCGAAGCTCGTGCCCTGGATCTGACGGGCCTCGCCCTTCTCGTTCAGCGACTGGTTCACCAGGGCCGTCGGGTCGGCCGGGTCGAGCGAGGTGATTTCCGTGCCCGGCGCGGCGACCGACACCCACGGGCCCTGGATGGAGAACTCGGCCGGGTCACCCTGCTGGGTGATCGCGGCGACGGACAGCACGTACTCGGCGAACCACGGCGGCATGACCAGCACCGACGGGTTCTCCGGATCCGGGCCGTTCTGCGCGGGGCACGCCGGCTCCGGTTGGTTGCCCGCCGACGACACCACGACGATGTCTTTCACCTCGACGGCGTACCGCAGCGCCGCCTGCAGTTGCTGCTCCACGTCTTTGATCGGGCCGTCACTCGCCGGGCGGCAGTTGTTCACCGACATGTTGATCACGGTGACACCCGGCGTGCTCGCCGCCCGGATGATGGCCCTCGCCAGTGTGGGCAGGTCGCCGGCCGTGTGCGATTGGTTGTCGGCGTCCTTGTACTCGTAGTTGCCGCTGGACTGGCGGATGCTCACGATCCCCGCCTCCGGCGCGACGCCGCGAAACCCGATGTCGCGCCGGCCGGGGTTCGCCGCGATGATGCCGGCGACCTCGGTGCCGTGCCCGTCGCAGTCGTCGAGGCCGGTGCCGCCCTTGACGACGTAGTCACCGCCACCCTCCAGGCGGCCGGCGAGGTAGTCGTGCGCCGCGACCCCCGTGTCGATCACCGCCACCTTCTGACCAGCGCCGGTCGCAAACTGGGGCAGTTCGGTGAACCGCAGCAGGTCCTGCCCCCACGGCTTGTGCACGAGCGGCGCGGACGACGGTCGAGACCGCACACACGGCGTCGCGGGGAGGTAGTCGTGGTCCGGCGCGCCGTCGTCGACCGGCAGCGGGAAGCCGGGCTCGAGCGGCGGCGGCGTCGCCATCCCACTGCCGGCGGGCGGCGCGGACGACGACGGCTGCGCCGCGGCGGCGGCGCCGGGCACGAGCACCGAAGCGGCCGCGACACAGACGACCGCGAACACCCGAGCACTTCGGGCAGTTGGCATGGCGAGTTGCTCCCCAGCGATCGACATCGCCGGAGAGTCTAGCGTCCCGGATGAGCCCTCGCGGGGCGGTCGGTGCCCTCGCGGGCAACACTCGGTGCCCCCGTGGCGTCCCACGGCACCGTCCGATCGGGACGCCACTCACGTAGAAGTTAGGGGCAGCCCACCCGCGTCGAGGGAGGACCCCGGCATGCCGCTGGATCATGACACCGCAGAGTTGACGAAGAACCTCTTGCGGGACAACGACAACTCCGAGCTCAGGTCGATCAGGGAGGCGCGGCTCGACCCGCTTCTCGGTGGCAACGCCGACTGGCTCGGCGAGAGCAGCAACACCTTCGAGGCGACGTTCGGCGATCGGCTCAGCTCCGAGGAGGCGGGGCAGCTCTCGTCGCTCGTGGGCGGCGGTGGCGACCCGTCCGGGCTCGCGAGGTGGTTCGACGAGCTGATCACCGCGTGGGAGAACCCCGAGGTAACCGAGAACGGCGCAGGCGGGCCGACGTTCACCGATCAGTCCGAAGTGGACGGTCAGCCCGGCTGGTGGCAGGGCTACGACACCACCGACGACACCTGGAAATACACACACAGCACCGGCCAACCCACCGACGAGTCCGACTGGCTCGACCAGGACACCGCCTTCGCCGCCATGAGCGAGGACGAGGAGCCCGAGGCCACCGGCACCCTCGACGACGCGGAGTTCAAGGCCCTCGCGGACGACGTGCTCAGCCCCGCCCTGGAGCAGGCGATCGCCGAGGTCGACGGCGCGGAGGACCTGAGCGCCGAGGACGTCCAGGAGGCACTCGAACTCGCACTCGCCCAAGTGTCCGCCCAGTAGTAGATCAGGAGAACGAGCATGACCAGTCCGACGGCCGCGAAGGAACAACTGGCCAAGAAGCTCGCGGAGCTGCTGGCCGGCCGGTGGAAGGAGTACCTCGGCGGCATGACGCAGGAGGCGCGGGCGGCGTTCGACAAGCTCCCGCTGCAGCAGCGCAACGCCGACCTGCTCGCACAGTTCACGCCACCGCCGGATCTCGCGCAGGCGTGGGCGAAGGTGCCCAAGTTCGAGAAGGAGAAGACCGTGCTCGGGGCCGAGCGGATCAAGCTCGGCGAGGAGGAGCAGGCACGGATCGCCGCGATGGTCGCGGAACGGCTCGCGCCGGACGAGTTGGAGGACGACGCCGTCCCGGACGGCAGCAACGAGGTCGTCTACCGCGCCGCCGGCGCCGGCCAGCAGCCGTGGGACCTGCTCGGCACGGGCTTCGTGCACCGCGCGGGGGCGCCGGGCAACGACCTGGTCAAGGAGTATCTGCGCCGGTGCTACGACCCGGCCGGCGAGGGCGGCGACTCGATCATCGGCACGTACCGGATCAGCAACACCAACTCGCTCAACGCGCCGCTCATCTCGACCGGTCCGGAAAAGGGCGGGCGGCAGGGGTCGTCGAGCGCGATCTGGTCCTTCGGCATCAGGGTGCCGGCGCTGTCCCAGGTCACCCCGGACGTCTTCCGCTCGACGTTCGGTTTCGAGCCGAAGGGCATGAAGAACACGGCGCTGCTGACCGACTCCGGCACGATCGACGGCGCGTCGTACGTGGTGTTCCGCGGTGGCGGACTCGGCGAGCTCACGTGGTTGACGCCCGTGCCGTCGGACTGGATCTTCGCCTACATCCGGTTGGAGGGCCCGCTGTGGCTGCGGCGGTGGCGGCCGTTCGAGGCGGGCGCCATCGCGCGGTACAAGGGAGCGGTCGAGGAGGCCGGCTATACCCCGTGATCGTCGGGCCGCCGGTCACGAGCGCGACGCCCGCCGGATCCTTGTCGCGCAGCAGAAGGACCTGCTCGCGCGGGATGACCTCGGCGGCTCGCCACTACTCGGACAAGCAAGTGAGCCACGCGCGAGTGCCCGGACGAGCGGAGCGAGCCAATGTCACTGCCATGAGTGAGGGCTTGTGTGAGCGGCCGCCGGCGTCTGGACTGACTGAGCAGCGGAGGGCCACGAGCGAAGCGAGTCGCCTGAGCAGCGCAGGGAGGGAAGACGCCGGGTCCAGGCCGCGATTGCGCGAGCGGAGCGAGCCAATGTCACAGGGTTGACCGAACAGCGGAATGGGTAGTGAGGTATTAATCGGACATTTCACCGACGAAGGGATCTTCATGGCGCTCGACCCCACCCGCCGCTCGCCCCGTCTGCTGGCCGTCATCGCCGCGCTGGTCGCGCTGCCGCTGCTCGCCGCGTGCAACGACAGCGAGGAAGACGATGACGATGATGACGACGACGGCATGGGCGCCCGCCCAGCGGTGGTCCTGGTCGTCTCGCAGTAGCTCCGCAGGTCGCCGCGCCCGGCACGATCACCTGCCGGGCGCGGGGCAGCGCGCGACGGCTTGTGTGAGCCGCCGGGTACAGGCCGCGATTGCGCGAGCGGAGCGAGCAAGTGTCACGATTGCTCTGTGCACATCGCGGCAGAGATAGTTGCGTTGGTCGTGGCGGTACTCGTCGTGACGGCGGTCGCGCGCAGGCTGGACTGGTCGGAACCGCTGTGTCTGATCGTGATCGGCGTCGGCGCGTCCTACCTCCCTGGCGTGCCCGAGTACCACCTCTCCCCCGAGGTCGTGCTCGTCGGGCTGCTGCCGCCGCTGCTGTACTCGGCCGCGATCCAGACGTCGCTGCTCGACTTCCGCAAGATGCGCGGTCCGATCGCGCTCCTGTCGGTCGGGCTGGTCGTGTTCACGACGTTCGCCGTCGGGCTGGTCGCCTGGGCCGTCGTGCCGGGCCTGCCGTTCGCCGCGGGCGTCGCGCTCGGCGCGGTGGTGGCGCCGCCGGACGCGGTCGCCGCGAGTGCCGTCGCGCGGCGGGTCGGCATGCCGCGCAAGCTGGTCCGACTGTTGGAGGGCGAGAGCCTGTTCAACGACGCGGCCGCGCTGGTCGCGCTGCGCACCGCCATCGCCGCGATCGCCGGGTCGATCACGCTCTGGCAGGTCGGCCTCGACTTCCTGCTCGCGGCCGTCGGTGGCGCGCTCGTCGGCGCCGTGGTCGGCATCGCGACCGCCTGGGTGCGGGAGCGGCTGACCGACCTCGTGACGGACACGACGCTGTCGTTCGCGGTGCCGTTCGTCGCGTACCTGCTGGCCGAGTCGCTGCACGGGTCCGGAGTGCTGGCGGTGGTCGTCGCCGGGATCATCCTCGGGCACAAGTCGCCGATCATCCTGTCCGGTTCCGCGCGGCTCGCGAGCCGGCACAACTGGCAGACGATCCAGTTCCTGTTGGAGAACCTGGTCTTCCTGCTGATCGGTCTGCAGGTGCGGCGCATCCTGGAGGAGGTCGGGCGGAGCGCTCTCTCGCTCGGCCAGATCATCGGCATCTGCGCGGCCGTGCTCGCCGCGACGATCGGCACGCGCATCGTGTGGCTCATCGGCATCGGGCTGCTCAAGCGTGTCACCGCGAGGTGGAAGGGCACGAAGACGCACGTCTGGCCGTGGCGCTACTCCGCGGTGATCGCGTGGGCCGGCATGCGTGGCGTGGTCACGCTCGCCGCCGCGTTCATCCTGCCCGCCGACACCCCGCAGCGCGCCGTGCTGCTGCTCGCGGCGTTCGTCGTCGTGGCCGGCACGCTCGTCATCCAGGGCATGACGCTGCCGGGGCTGGTCCGGCGGCTGCGGCTGCCCCCGCCCGACCCGGCGGAGGACGCGCTGCAGGAAGCCGCCGTGCTCAACGACATGACGCACGTCGCGCTCGAGAAGCTCGAGGAGCTCCGCAAACCCGGCGACCCGCCCGAGATCATCGAGCGGCTGCGCAACCGGCTGCGCGACCGCACCGACTCGGCGTGGGAGCAGCTCGGCCGGCAGAGCGCGCTGGCCGAGACCCCGAGCGACTCCTACCGGCGGCTGCGCATGGAGCTGCTGCAGGTCGAACGCGAGCAGGCACTGAGGGCCCGCGACAACGGCTCCGCGGACGACGTCGTGCTGCGGCGCGTGCTGGAACGACTCGACATCGAGGAGTCGATGCTCGACCAGGACGACGACGAGCTGGTGCACAGCGACCGTGAGCTGCGCACACCCGCCGTCTCCGCCGGATCCTGCAAACACCTCACCCACGAATGGAAAGACGTCGACCCGAGCGCGCGCGACGTCTGCGCCGCCTGCGTCGAGGAAGGCCAGACGTGGGTGCACCTGCGGATGTGTCTCAAGTGCGGCAACGTCGCCTGCTGCGACTCGTCGGTCGGCAGACACGCGACCAAGCACTTCCAGGACAACCGCCATCCCGTGATGCGCAGCTACGAACCGGGTGAGACGTGGCGGTGGTGCTTCGTGGACCAGCAGCTAGGTTGATCGCCGTGGGTGTGCCCGACAGCAGGTTCCTGCGCATGGTTGACCGTCTCGCGGCGGTCGAGCGCGCCACGGCGCGCGACTACACGTCCTTCAGCGTGTGCGGCAAGCGTTTCGGCTACTACTGGCCGAGGACGAAGACCGTCGGCCTCAAGCAGACGCTCTCCGAACAGATCGCACTCGTGTCGGAACGCCCGGACGTCTTCGAGGAACAGTTCACCGCCGGTGGCTTCGGGTGGGTGGTCGTGCACCTGCCGAAGATCGACGCGGCGGAGCTGAAGGAGCTCGTGTACGAGGCGTGGCGCCTCTCCGCACCGGAGCCACTCGCCGAGGAACACCCACTCAGGTAGTGGCGGTGGTGGCCCAGCGGTTCGCGGTGAAGCGGAAGCTCGGCAGGTCGTCGAGGGAGAGTGTCGCCTCGTAGGTGCGTTGGTAGCCGGTGCGGTGGATGCGCCATCGGCCGTCCGCGCGGGTGTAGTGGTCTTCGTAGTACGCGGCGCCCGCTATGACGAACCGGTGGCGGGTCGCGATCACCGTGTCCTCGAACGCCCACGTGCCCGTCGCCGTGTCGCCGGTGATGTCGATCTCCGGTTGGCTCGCGAAGTGGGTGGTGATCATGTCGGGCCCCAGGTTGTCGCGCAGGAACGACACGAGGGCGTCGCGGCCGGTGAAGGTCAGTGGGCTGCCGTAGGCGGGCGTGCCGTAGTTCACCGTGACGTCCTCGGTGAGTGTCGTGGCCAGCTCGGTCCAGTTCTTGGTGTCCACGCACCGTAGGTAGCGGTACTTGAGACGCTTGATCTCTTCCAGGGCAACGAGGTCCATGCCGATCAGCTTCCGCCGAATCGACGCCGTGCACAAGAACGTGTTCTTGTTCGATCTTGGACGTTATTCGATGGCCTCGACCACGACCGGTGCGGCAGCATGGACGTCGGCCGAGAGGGGGGCGAATGCCGTGTCGACACGCCGAGCGCCGATGTTGCTGGCGCTGCGCTTCTACCGACAGGAGCTGACGCGCCGAAAACGCGTCTCTGTGCCAGCACTTCTGTTGCCAGCACTGGGAAACATCAGCCTGCACTACCTGGCGCCGCTCGTGGTCGCCAACCTCGCGGGACGGCTCGCCGCCGGGGCGGACGTCGGCCTCGCGACCATGTTCCCCTCGATACTCGCCTTCGCGGGACTGTTGCTGCTCGGCGAGGGGTTGTGGCGCGTCGCCATCCACTGTCTCAACAGGACGGACGGGCGCGGCATCGAAAACCTGTACGTGATCGGCATGAACGAGCTGCTCGCCAAGGACGCCGCCTTCTTCCACGACAACTTCGCGGGCTCGCTGACCAAACGGGTGTTGAGCTTCGCCTCGCGGTTCGAGGAGTTCGTCGACACAGTGGCCTTCGCGGTGATCGCCAACCTGGTGCCGCTGCTCTTCGCGTCGGTCGTGCTCTGGCTGTACGACCCGCTGCTCGTCGTCGCGTTGGTCAGCCTCATCACGGTCACCGCGCTGGCCATCGCGCCGCTCATCCGCCGCCGGCAGGCGCTGGTCAACGAGCGCGAGGCGGCCGTCGCCAGGGTGTCGGGCCACGTCGCCGACAGTCTGTCGAACATGGCGACTGTGCGGGCGTTCGCCGCGGAGCCGCGCGAGGCCGCCGAGCACCGCGCCCGCGTCGGCGAGCTGCGGCGGCTCGCGATCCGCTCATGGGACTACGCGAACCTCCGCATCGAGACGGTCGTCGCGCCGCTCTCGGTGCTCACGATCACGATCGGCCTCGTCCTCGCGACCGGCCTCGGCGGCGGACGGCTCGGCGTGGAGGCGGTGGTGGTGACGTTCGCGTACTTCACCAACGCGACCCGGATCATGTTCGAGTTCAACCAGATCTACCGGCGGCTGGAGAGCACGCTCACCGAGGCGGCCCAGTTCACCGAGCTACTCCTCGACGAACCGACCGTCCGCGACCCCGCCACGCCGGAACCGCTACGGCCGGCCGGCGCGGACGTCCGGTTCGAGCGGGTGCGGTTCGCGCACGCCGGCGCGCCCACCCTGTTCACCGGGTTCGACCTCGCGGTGCCCAGCGGCACGAAGGTCGGTCTCGTCGGGCGCTCCGGCGGCGGGAAGACCACCATCACCCAACTGCTGCTGCGGATGATGGACGTCGACGCCGGCACGATCCGCGTCGGCGGCCAGGACATCTCCCGGCTGCGACAGGCGGATCTGCGCAGCCTGATCGCCTACGTGCCACAGGAACCGGCCATGTTCCACCGGAGCCTGCACGCGAACATCGCGTTCGCCCGACCGGACGCCACCGACGCCGAGATCCGCGCGGCGGCCGAGGCGGCGCACGTCACCGAGTTCGCCGAGGCCCTGCCGGACGGCTTCGACACGCTCGTCGGCGAGCGTGGCGTGAAGCTGTCCGGCGGGCAGCGTCAGCGGGTGGCGCTGGCGCGCGCGATCCTCCGCGACGCGCCGATCCTCCTGCTCGACGAGGCGACCAGCGCGCTCGACTCGGAGAGCGAGATCCTCGTCCAGCAGGCGTTGTGGCGGATCATGGCGGGCCGGACCGCGCTCGTCGTCGCACACCGGCTGAGCACGGTCGCGCGCATGGACCAGCTCGTCGTGCTCGACCAGGGCGACATCATCGAGCAGGGCACGCACGAGGAGTTGCTGAGCCGGGCCGGCACGTACGCGAAGCTGTGGCGGCACCAGTCCGGCGGGTTCCTCGACGGACAGGGCCCCAGGAAGCCCGTCAGCGCTTCACCTTTCCTCTGAAAGGTTCGGGAAGTCTTGACGCTGCCGCTGTGCAAGTTCGAAGATATTAGTCAGGTTCTGGGTGATGCTGATCGATCCTGATGAATCGAGGGCGCAATGAAGCGTGGCATCGTGTTGAGTGCTGTCTTCTTTCTGGTGTTGGGTGTGTTGACCTTGGTCGGTCCGGTCAGCGGGACCGCGCCGCGCGCCGCCGCCGTCGAGAACGGGTTGGCGAACACACCCGCGATGGGCTTCAACAACTGGAACGCCACCCACTGCCGCGCCGAGTTCAACGAGGCCATGGTGAAGGGGATCGCCGACATCTTCGTCTCGCGCGGACTGAAGGACGCCGGCTACCAGTACGTCAACATCGACGACTGCTGGGCGCTGCCCAACCGGAACGGCGCCGGCGACCTGGTGCCCGACCCGGTGCGCTTTCCCAACGGCATCAAGGCAGTGGCCGACTACGTGCACGGTAAGGGCCTCAAGTTCGGGCTCTACACCAGTGCCGGCACGAAAACCTGTGACACACAAGGGTTTCCCGGTGGGATCGGACACGAACAGCAGGACGCGAACCTCTTCGCGTCGTGGGGTGTCGACTACCTGAAGTACGACAACTGCGGCGACCACCTCGGCCAGAGCGCGCAGCAGCGCTACACCGCCATGCGCGACGCCCTGCGCGCCACCGGGCGGCCGATCCTATTCTCCATCTGCGAATGGGGCCAGAACCAGCCGTGGGACTGGGCGCAGCCGGTCGGCAACAGTTGGCGCACCACCGGCGACATCTCCGACAACTACGGCAGCATGCTCGGCATCTTCCGCGCCAACGTCGGGCTCGCCATCGACGCGCAGCGCGGCGCGTGGAACGACCCGGACATGCTCGAGGTCGGCAACGGCGGCATGACCGACACCGAGTACCGCAGCCACTTCAGTCTCTGGGCCATGATGAACGCGCCGCTGCTGATCGGCGCCGACCTGCGCAGCGCGAACCAGGCCGCGTACGACATCCTCACCAATCGCGACGTCATCGCGCTCAACCAGGACACGCTGGGCGTCCAGGCAACAGAACTGAGCAACGCCAACGGTTTGCACGTCCTCGCCAAGCCGCTCGACAACGGGGACGTCGCGGTGGCGCTGTTCAACGAGACCGGCGCGAGCGCCACCATCGCCACGACGGCGGCCGCGGCCGGCCTCGGCAACGCCCCGTCCTACGGCCTGCGCGACCTGTGGACCAAGGCGGCCACGTCGACGACCGGCGCGATCTCGGCCACGGTGCCGGCGCACGCGACGGTCGTCTACCGCGTCAGCCGGACCGGGACGTTCGCCGCGCCGCCGGCCGGCACCACCCAGGTGTCGGCCCTGCCCGCGAGCCTGTCGGCCAGCGCGTGGGGGCCGGTGGAACGGGACCGCAGCAACGGGGAGCGCGCGGCGGGCGACGGGCGCACACTGACGATCGGCGGCACGACCTACGCTCGCGGGCTCGGCGTGCATGCCCGCAGCGAGGTCCGCTACTACCTCGGCGGCCGGTGCACCAGCTTCCAGGCGTGGGTCGGCCTCGACGACGAGACCGGCACGAACGGCACCGCGTCACTGGAGGTCTGGACCGCCGGCCGACAGATCGCGACCAGCGGCGTCGTGCGCGGCACCGACGGGCCGAAACGGCTCACCGCCAACGTGACCGGTGTGCAGTACCTGCACCTCGCCGTGCTGCCAACGGTGGACGGCACCCGCTACGACCACGCCGACTGGGCGGACGCGACGGTCACCTGTAGCTGACATGAACATTGGCTCGCTCCGCTCGCGTCCGTGTGAGCGGCCGCCCGGTACAGGCCGCGAATGCGCGAGCGGAGCGAGTCAATGTCACAGTCCGTTCACCAACTGCATGTAGTAGTCCCAGTCCCAGTTCGACCCCGGGTCGGTGTGATCGTTGCCCGGCACCTCGCTGTGGCCGACGATCGACTGGCGGTTCTTGGCGATCCCGTACGTGTCGCACAGCCACGCGGTGAGCGCGGCGGACGAGCGGTACATCGCGTCGGTGAACCACGACGGGTCGTCGACGAAACCCTCGTGCTCGATGCCGATCGAGTACGGGTTGCCCGACCGGGCGTGCCACGCGGTGTCGGCGTCGTTGACCATGTGAGTGATCTCGCCGTCGGAGGACCGCACGACGTAGTGCGCGCTCACCTGTGCGTCCGGGTTCTTGAACCAGCTGATCGTGCCGGCGTACGAGCCCTGGGTGACGTGGATGACCACCGTGGTGATCGCCGACGTGCGGCCGGACGCGTAGTTGGCGCTGGTCGCCGGGTTCCAGATCGAGTTCGGGTAGTCCTGCGCCCCGACGTCCAACGACTCAACCCGCGCGAACCGCCCCAGCTCCGGACGCACCGCGCTGGACGCCACCAGCACCTGCTCGCCCGTCGGCGTGCTGGCGCGCACACCGGCGCCCAACAGGTCGAACACCGTGTCGGCGTACAGCGTCGCGTCCCGGTCGTCGGTGGCGCCGCCGTAGCCCGCCACCACCGGGTACCACGCGCCGAGCCGGTCCCGGGCCGCCGCGTCCAACCCCTGCGTGTCGGCCGTGGCACGCAACACGGCGGCGCCGCCGCGGATGTTCGTCGCCGTGTCGTCGCGCAGCGCGGCCACCGGCGCCCCGGTGATCGTCGCCGCCTGTTCGAGCGTGTGCCGCGACGGGTTGCTCACCAGGTGCATCACGCCGTAACCGTTGTCCTGGCTGGGCGCACCGTCGTGACCGTCGAGGTGTGTCTCGCTGTAGCCGAGCGCGACGATCAGGTCGCGCGGCACGTCGAACTCCGTCGCCGCGGCCGCGAACGCCTCGTTGGCAACGGCGTCGGGCTGGCCCGCGGTCGCCGAGCCGGTGGCCGCGACCACCGTGGCCACGACCGCGCCGGCGAGCACCGCGACCCCGGCACTCCACATGGTCCTACGCATCACGGCCTCCCGAACGTCGAATTGTGGTGGTGCCACGCGCCAGTGTGGAGACGTCGCTAAGCGACGACAACCGACGAAAGTTGGTGTGAAATTAACTCAGGCGGCCGGCGGCGGCTTCTTCGCGTTCTCCGCCAACCCGCCGGCCACGATCAACACCACGCCGACCGGGATGAACCACCACCACTGCCCGAGGAAGATGGTCAACAGGATCGCGGCGGGAATGCCGAGCACGGCGGTCATGCCGGCGACGAAGTCGAGCACCATGCTGGCCCGCGTCGGCAGGAGGCCCCGCTGCCCGCCACCCGTCGGGCCGCGGACGAGCTGCCCGGCCTTCTGGATCAGCTGCGCGGGCGGCGTCGCCGAGCTGAGGTCGGGATGCGGCGCCGGCAGGTCGCTGAACAGCGCCTCGAGCTCACCGCGGCGGCGCGCGGACACGACCTGCCCGCAGCGCTCCTCGTACTCGGACAGCTCGAGCCGCCCGGTCGACAGATGCACCCCGAGCGTCGAGACCGCCTCGTCCCGTTCCGTGTCACTGACCCGGATGCCGGCGTTGCTGGGGTCCGCCATGCGGAGATTGTATGGGCCGGCACGCGCGCGCCGGCAGGGGATTGGTCATGCGCGCCACACGGTCCCCCGACGTTCGTGGCCGATCAGCCGCTCCGCGCCGATGGCCACCCGCGACCCCAACTCGCGCTCCAGCAGGTACAGCGCCAGGTCGAGGCCGGACGTCACGGTCGCGCCGCTGACCAGGTCGCCGTCGTCGACCACGCGAGCGTCGATCACAACAGAACCGTTGGCGCCCAACAGGTCCATGCCCAGGTGGTGTGTCGTCACGGGACGACCCGCGATGAGGCCGGCCATCGCGAGGATCATCGAACCGCCGCACACCGTGGCCACCGT
>Ga0193716_1001257_pt1 | contig 14845 bp, 12 predicted proteins | sample U2c1metaG_FD_145901 | JGI IMG/M metagenome (GOLD analysis project Ga0193716, IMG submission 145901) | Soil microbial communities from a riparian zone of the East river system, Colorado, United States - U2c1 | ecosystem: Environmental > Terrestrial > Soil > Riparian zone | place: USA: East River...
CGCCAAAGCCTATCTGAAGCGCCTGTAGTCCACTTCGGCTTCAGCAGCTCCTTCTTTTCTCAAACTTTCACCTCATCCGTGTTAACATCCTCGCGTCCGGAACTTCCATGTTTCTGTGCGGATACATCCTTCGCATCCAAGCTGTCACCAAGCGCCAGAGGCCCAAATTAAATACAGGAAAGAATGAGGTAGTCACTATGCCGCTATCGAAACGTGCGTTGGCTGAGTTCTTCGGAACCTTCTGGCTTGTCTTTGGGGGGTGCGGCAGTGCCGTACTCGCAGCCGCATTTCCCGCCTTGGGAATCGGGTTCGTTGGAGTCTCACTCGCCTTCGGTCTAACCGTTCTCACCATGGCCTTCGCGATCGGACACGTCTCCGGCTGCCATCTCAACCCCGCTGTCTCCGTCGGCCTCGTCGTCGGCAAGCGCTTCCCAATCTCGGAGCTATTGCCCTACATCGTCGCCCAGATAGCCGGCGCAGTCGCAGCCTCGGGAGTCCTCTACCTCATCGCCAGCGGAAAACCCGGCTTCAGCCTCACCGGCGGCTTCGCCTCTAACGGCTACGCCGATCACTCCCCCGACCACTATTCCCTGCTCGCCTGCTTCGTCGCCGAGGTCGTCCTCACCGCCTTCTTCCTGCTCGTCATCCTCGGCTCCACCGACGAGCGCGCCCCCAAGGGCTTCGCCCCCATCGCCATCGGCCTCTGTCTGACGTTGATCCACCTCATCAGCATTCCGGTGACGAATACCTCCGTCAACCCCGCCCGCAGCACCGGCCCAGCGCTCTTCGTAGGAGGCTGGGCTCTCAGCCAGCTCTGGCTCTTCTGGGTAGCCCCCATCCTTGGAGCCATCCTCGGCGGCCTCATCTCGACAACCTTCTTCGCCGCTCCACAGGAGCCGCTTAGCGAAGAGATGGCACGCTGACAACCCACCCAACGGTTAGTTCGTACAGCCCGGGGCTCTACGAACTAACCGCAACCACTGGCTCGACAGCGGTCGCCCGACGTCCAGCCACCACCATCACGATCAGCCCTACGACCATCGATCCCAGCGCCGCCACCTGCGCATTGCTCATACCCCAGTAGAGCCGCGGATTGATCCGTACAAACTCAACCAGAAACCGTCCCAGCCCGCTCAACACCAGATACAGCCCCGTCAGCCAGCCCACGGGCCGCATCTTCCGTCCCAGCCGCCAGAGCAGCCACGCCAACGCCAGCGAAAACAGCAGCTCATACACAGGCGTAGGCTGCACCAGCGCACTCGTCGGCACCAGCGCATCCGGAGCCATATGCACGCCCCACGGCAAAGTCGTCGGAATCCCGTAGTCCCCATCGCCCGAGGTCAGGCAGCCGAGCCGTCCCACGCCATACCCAATCGCAGCCGCCGGAGCCGCCAGGTCCAGCATCCGCACTGCAGCCACCGATCCCGGCATCCCCTCAGACCTCGCCACCCGTCCCTGCCACATCAGCATCGCAATTCCGGCCAGCATCCCACCAAACCACGCAAACCCAGCCTGGAACCAGTGCAGAAACCCCATCAGCACTTCGAGAGGATGCCCCCAACCCGGCAGCCCAATCTGATGCATCGACGCCCGCAACTCAGTGATGTTCTGCAACTCATGCCACGCCTTCGCTCCAAGCACGCCTGCGATCACCACAAACGCCACCACATTCAGCGCATCGGCTTTCACGCCATTCCGCCCAAAGTTCTTGTGCAGCACCACCGTCGCTACCACCGCAGCCAGCCACAGAAACAACCCGAACGTACCCAGGTGTACCGGGCCGATATTGATATAGGGATACATAATCCTCGCTTGCTTAAAGTATAGGCGACCCTTGGCCTATACCCCCCATTCGCGCTACTCTGACGTTTATGCCCACCAGTACGCCGACCTTCCCCCCCGCCTCTTCCATGGAAGTCCTCTTCACCAAAGAACAGATCGCAGAACGCACCCGCGCCATCGGAGCCCAGATCACCGCCGACTACGCTGGACAGTCCATCGTTCTCATCGGCGTCCTCAAGGGGGCGGCCATCTTCCTCGCCGACCTCGCCCGCGCCATCCAGGTCGACAACACCTTCGACTTCGTCGCCGTCTCCAGCTACGGTCGCGCCCGCGTTACCTCCGGCGCCGTCAAGCTCATCAAAGACATCGACGACCCCATCGAGGGCAAGCACGTCATCATCGTCGAAGACATCCTCGACACCGGCCTCACGTTGAGCTATCTACGCGGCCTCATGCTCCAGCACAAGCCCGCCTCCCTCAAGATCGCCAGCTGTCTCGACAAGCCCGAGCGCCGCCTCGTCCCCATCGAAGCCGACTACGTTGCCTTCAAGATCCCAAACCAGTTCGTCGTCGGCTACGGCATGGACTACGCCGAACGCTACCGCGGCGTCGCCGACATTCGCCTCTTCCCCGAAAATAGCTAGATCTAAAAAAATACTTGCTTTGGCGGCCAATAGGCTATAGAAAGATCCCCCGGCCCAAATTAAGTCTTCGTCAAGCAAGGGAAGTCTATGGCACCGCCACGAAATCATGCAGGAGATCCTGCTGTTAACTCAGAGTCCTCGGAACCTCTAAGTGTCACAAAGATTGAAGCTTTTGGGATAAAGCTGGAAATTCCTTTGCCCAAGTGGTCGGTCGCGGCTCTCGGAACCGTTCTGATTGCGGCTGCACTCGGAGGATCCGCATACTATGGGATCACCAAGGTCAGTAATTCCGCTTTTGTCCCGCAGGACCAGCTAAATATCTATGAGGAAGACACGTACCATCAAACCAGCGAGCCGGAAAAGTCAAAGGAAATCCGAAAAGAGACATTCGCCGACGGCACGACCACAGTCGAAGTCGATCACTTTATGAGCGACGGATGCGTAAAAGTCGTTCGTTTCAATGAAGCGACTCACAGCGGTGGCAGTAGATGGATATTTGGAGAAAATGCTCATACAAAGGGTCGGCATCCAGATGCTTCCTTGAAGATTCCAGAGGAATCATTGGGAAACCAACAAATCGAAATAGCGTTGAACTCACTGGCTGATAAAAACCACAGTGGGGCTGACTTCACATTAGCGGCTTTTCAGGGCCATTGCATGGACCCGCATCCTGGTCAGTTTACCTACTTCAATCAACCGGTTAATCAGTGCCTTATTCAAGTGTGGCGGACCTTCCAGGATGGTTGCGTTCACTATCAATTTTTCAATCCATGCACTGGCTCCTGGGATATCTATCCCAATGGAGCGCCGCACGTGACTTGGACAAGGTGTATCCACTAGGGACCAGTCTCAGTAGGAATGCCAAGCTCCCTGTCACCAGCTCATAACTCCGATCCTGACTATCGCCTCAGCGGCCGCTTGAACTCGTAGCCGCAGAGGCGATAGTCTCCTGAAGCTTCAATTCAAACACTCCCGCCAGCAACTCATAACTCCGCAGCCGTTTCGCATGATCCCAGACAATCGTATTCACAATCAACTCACCAATCCCCAACTCCCCCGCCATCTGCTCCAGCCGTCCCCTCACAAACTCAGGAGTCCCCACAAAATACCGTGGCCACTCCCCCTCCTCCATAGGAATATCCCCCAACAGCCGCAACTCCCGCAAAGCATCCTCCGGCGAAGCCACCGGCCGCCGGTCCCCCAGCCGAATCCTCCGCTGCAGCACCCTCACGCTCGAAGCCAGATACTCCGCCTCTTCCTCGGTCTCCGCGCAGATCACCCCCACCGCCACCGTAGCCTCCGGCCTCTCCCGGCGAGCTCCGCCCCGGAATCCCCGCATATAAGTCTCAATCGCCGCCCGCGTAGCCACCGGGCTGAAGAAGTGGGCAAACGAATAAGGCAGCCCAAACTCCACCGCCGCAGCCGAGCTCCACATACTCGACCCCAGCATCCACACATCCGGCCCACCCGGCATCTCCGGCGAAACCCGTATCTTCGAAAACGGATGGCTCTCCGAAAAATTTCCCTCCAGAAACGCCAGCAGCTCGCTCACCTGTTCAGGAAAATCATCCACTTGAGTAGCCTTGCGATTTCTCCGCAGAGCCATCGCCTCCATGGGCCCACCTCCCGGAGCACGCCCAATCCCCAGGTCCACCCTCCCCGGATAAAGCGCATGAAGCATCCTGAAGACCTCCGCCACCTTCAGCGACGTGTAGTGCGGCAGCATGATCCCGCCCGACCCAATCCTGATCCGCTCCGTCTCCGCGCCGATCCGCGCCAGCATGATCTCCGGAGCCGTACACGCCAGCGTATCCATCGCATGGTGCTCCGACATCCAGAACCGCGTGTAACCCAGGGCATCCACCCGTCGCGCCAGTTCAATCGAATGCTGCAAAGCCTGTCCTGGAGTACTCCCCATCGGAACCGGCGACTGATCCAAAACTGACAGCCGCAAACCACTCTTCAATCCATCCAAACTCATTCCGGTTAGATGTCCCCCCTCCACAAAACGACCCAGAACTCCTCCCATATCAGTAGCCCTTGCCCTTTCCTTTGCTATTGTCGTTGCCGTTGCCGTTGCAGTTACAGTTGCCGGTGTCCTTGTCGCTGCCGTTGCCTTGTCGCCGCCGTTGCCCTTGTCGTTGCCGTTGCCGTTGTTTGTTTTAGCCGTCATCCTGAGCGAAGCGAAGGATCCCGACGGTCTTGATTCGCCACAATCCCCGAACCTTTCCAACAACACACCCCTTCCTTGCTGCTGCCTGTTCTCCTCAACTCATGAAGAAACCGCCAAATTCCTTGTCAAGCCCCCAAACCACCTAAACCAATAGAAACAAACGACATCCCCGTTGCCTATAAGTATCCCTCAATTCGTTACACTAGATACAGAATCAAGAAAGCCCCAGCCAAAGGCCGGGGTTTTCCTATTGCCACCCGTAACTTCAATCAGGAGACGAATTTATCCATAACCCATTTACTTGCACGACTTTGCAGACAGCACCCATCGCAACTAAATGATTCCAAGCACTTTACGCCAAAATAGGGGGGAGGGGGGTACCCCCGACCCAGCATACCCAGCCAGCTCCCACGCCGGTATGATAGAAATAGCCGGCGCCGACTCCACTTACGCCGAAGGAGCACCCTTGAGCACCCTGTCTATCTCTGAACCTCTCCCAACGGGTCCCGACAAATTCGACGCAGCAGCCTTCGCAGCCCACACCCTCACAACACCCCAGAACCTCGCTGCCGTCCTCGACCACACGCTACTCAAGCCCGATGCCACGCGGACCCAGGTACTGCAACTCTGCCACGAGGCCGCCCAGTACCGCTTCGCCTGCGCCATGGTGAACCCCACCTGGGTCTCGCTCGCCGCAGCAGCCCTTGTCGGCACCAGCGTCCCCGTCGGCGTCGTAATCGGCTTCCCCCTGGGAGCGACGCTCTCCAGTTCGAAGCGCGATGAGACGGTTCGCGTCCTCAAGCACGGAGCCCATGATGTCGATATGGTCCTCAACATCGGCATGTTGAAGTCCGGTCAGTCGAGCGACTACGAAGCAGTGAAGCAGGACATCCGCGGCGTCGTCGAGCTCGCCCATGGGTCGGGAGCCATCGTCAAGGTCATCCTCGAGACCTGCCTGCTCACCTTCGAGGAGAAGCTGCGCGCCTCCGAGCTGGCTCTTAGCGCCGGCGCGGACTTCCTGAAGACCAGCACAGGCTTCTCGACCGGCGGAGCCACAGCCGACGACATCGGCCTGTTGCGCGGAATGGCCGGCCACCGTGCCGGAGTGAAAGCCTCCGGTGGCATTCGCTCATTAGCCGACGCCAGCACCATGCTCCGGGCGGGAGCCTCGCGCATCGGTGCCAGCGCCAGCGTCAAAATCGTCTCCGAACTAGCCGGTCAGGCAGATGGATCCACCACGCCAGCCGCTGGCTATTGACCCTGGAGGAACCCTTGAAAGCAACGGTCTCCCCACAGCCTCCACAGTAGTATCATCGGCTCTTCTGATGTCCACCGCCCACAAACCTCGCCGGACAGCCTCCCCTCCGGCTGCACCGGACACCTCGCCCGAGCACCACTTCGAAGGTGACTATCGCCCCCCCGCGCAGGAGACCGGGCAGCCGTCCCAACCAACCAACATCTGGGTTGAGCCCCTGCAGGTCGATTTTCTTCACAACCTCGCAGATGCCCTGAACACCACACTCGATCTGAACACCCTGATGCACCGTGTCGCCGACCTCGTTCGCGCCGTCATCGACTACCGCATCTTCGCCATCCTGCTGATCAACGACCGCACCCAGGAGCTCTGGATGCGCTTCCAGATCGGCCATTCCCCGGAGATCGAGCGCGTGCGCATCAAGACAGGCCGAGGCGTCGTGGGACAAGCAGCCCTCCAACGCAAGTCCCTGTTGATCGAGGATGTGGCGAAGTCGGAGCACTATGTCGCGGCTAACCCCAACGTCCGCTCCGAGCTGGCTGTACCGCTCATCGTGAAGAACAAGGTCATCGGCGTGCTCGATATCGAGTCCGAGACGCCCGCGTTCTTCACGGCCGAGCACCAACGCCTGCTGGAACTCGTCGCCTCGAGGATGGCGATCGCGGTAGAGAATGCACGCCTCTACACTCGCGTCTCACGTCAGGCGCAGACGCTGACTGTCCTGAATGAGATATCGCGCGAGATCACGAGCATCCTCGATCTTGACGATCTGCTGGAGCGCATCGGCCACCTGCTGAAGCGCGTAATCGACTTCCAGATGTTCACCATCCTGCTGTGGAACGACCGCACACAACAGTTCGAGCACCGCTTCTCCACCCGTTATGGCGAGCGCGTGACCCGCGAGCGCACCATCACGCTGGGCAAAGGAATCATTGGCACGGCAGCCGAGCAGCGAGAGCCAATCCTTGCCCCAGATGTTCGCAAAGACTCCCGCTATGTCGCCGAAAACCCGGAGACGCGTTCGGAGCTCTCCGTGCCCTTGATCTACAAGGGCCAGGTGATCGGAGTACTCGACCTGGAGCATACGCGTGTCAACTACTACAACGAGGACCACATGCGCACGCTCTCCACGCTCGCGGCGCAAGTAGCCATCTCGATTGCGAACGCCCGCCTGTATCAGCGGATACATGAAGAGGAACAGCGCATGGAGCGCGACCTGGAGATGGCACGCAAGGTGCAGCTTAGACTGATGCCATCTCGGCCGCCCAAACTCGTGCGCGCCGAGATCGCTGCCCAGTTCCTTGCTGCACGCTCCATCGGCGGAGACGTCTACGACTTTCTCGACTATGGCCCGGGGCGCACTGCCCTGGCCGTGGGAGACGTCAGCGGCAAGGCCGCACCCGCTGCCCTATACGCAGCGCTGGTGAGTGGAATTCTCCGTTCCCTCGCACCGCAGCATCTCTCTCCGGCCGCGATGCTCGCGGCGTTGAACGACCAGTTGCAGGAGCGGAAGCTCGATTCCCAGTACGTAACCATGCTGATGGCGGTTTGGGACGACTCCAACCAGACGCTGCAGATCGCAAATGCTGGATCTGTGCAGCCAGTCTTCGTCTCGACGACGTCCAATGGTCCAGAGGTCAAGACGATTCAGGCCGAAGGCTTTCCCCTAGGACTCTTTCCTAACACTGAGTACGAGGAGTTCACCCTATCAACCCGTCCTGGCGATCTGATTGTCTTCTTCTCCGATGGCATCGTGGATGCGGTGAACGCCACAGACGAGATGTTCGGCAATGACCGCTTGAACGAAGTGCTGCAGTCCCACACCCACTCGACTGCGGCTTCCACAGTTGAGGCCATTCTGAATGCTGTCACAGACTTTCAGGCGGGCACGGACCACTTCGACGATGAGACGGTAGTGGTCCTGCGCGTCCTTTGAAACACCGCTAGTTTATGGTTCCACATCGAACTTTGAAGAATCAACCGATACCTAGGAGAAGCTGGCCATCTGGGTATTCGACTCGATCAGCCAAGCCGAGACGGGAATATTTGCAAGAGTCCTCCGATCCGGCTCCTGGCCAATAGGCTGGATGCGCAGCTTGCAACGGTATACGTTTCGTCAAGCCAACCGCAAGCAGTTACGATAAAGATAATGTCCTCTATACCAAGTATCCAGACGATTCGTCCTGCCCGTACGTTCCAGGGTTCCGTCACCGTCCCTGGCGACAAGTCCATCTCGCACCGCTATGCTCTTCTAGCTGGGCTCGCTGAAGGTACTACGCGGCTCTCTAATTTCTCCACTGGTGCCGACCCCCATTCTTCACTCGGCTGTATGGAAGCCTTGGGCGCGAGGATCGTCCACAGAGAGGACAAGACCATCGAAGTCACCGGCACGGCTGGTAACTTCATCCAACCTGCGGGGGCACTCGATTGCGGCAACTCCGGTTCGACCATGCGCATGATCGCTGGCTTGCTGGCTCCGCACCCACACACCTTCACGCTGATCGGCGACCACTCGCTTACGCTGCGTCCGATGGAGCGTATCCGCAAACCACTTATGCAGATGGGCGCGAGACTGGATCTTGTGGATGGACATGCTCCCATTACGATCCACGGAGGTCCGCTTAAGGCTATCGCCTTCGACACTCCGATTCCGTCCGCGCAGGTGAAGACGGCGGTCCTCTTCGCTGGTCTCCAAGCCGAGGGGACTACCAGCCTCAGCGAGTCTGTACGGACGCGCGACCACTCCGAACATGCCCTGCGAGCCTTTGGAGCGACGCTGACGCGTGAGGGAGAAACGCTAAGCATCGCCGGTGGCCAAAGGCTCAAGGGTATCGACGCTACGGTACCGGGCGACCTCTCCTCTGCCGCGTTCTTCCTGTGCGCTGCCCTGCTCTTTCCGGACTCCAACCTCATTCTGGACTCCATCGGGATGAACCCGACGCGAGCTGCGCTGCTCGACGTGATCTCGGCTCTCGGGGGCAAGATCAAGGTGCTCAATGTTGAGGAGCATCACGGCGAACTCATCGGCACAATCCAGGTGAATGTCGCGTCTGGAGGTTTGAAAGGCTTCGAGATCACAGGTGCGCTCTCGGCTCAGATCATCGACGAGCTACCCGTACTGGCTGCGATTGCTCCTTATACGCGAGATGGGATTACCATCCGCGACGCCAAGGAGCTGCGCGTGAAGGAGTCGGATCGCATTGCCCTCGTCGCGCAAAACCTGAAGGCCATGGGCGCCGTGTTTACCGAGTTCGAGGATGGGCTCGCCATTCCCGGCGGTCAGCAGCTTCATGGGGCGTCCATTGATTCGGGCTCGGATCACCGGATTGCGATGGCCTTCTCGATTGCGGCATTGCGCGCCAGTGGCGATACGGAGATTCATGGGGCTGAGGCGGCTGCAATCTCGTTTCCTGAGTTCTTCACCCAACTTGACTCTCTTTGCCAGCGCTAAATCCTCTTCTTATGAGGGGTGTTTCGGGGTGATCCATCTCCGATCGCGCTGCGCGAGTGCTAGGCCAGCAGACGTAGCGGTGGCGCCGGCCGTGCCAACTCCACCGCGATACCGCGCCCCGCACCTCGTGTCGGGTCCGGCAACTAGGGCGACTTTCCTGCTAATGGCCTCTCCATGTAAGCATCTCCATAGACGATTCCAATTCAACGCCGACACAGTACCGCGGTAAAAAGCACTGCCGACAAAGCTGCTGCAGCAGTGCGGACATGATTCCATGTGTTCCATGCTGCGAGATAATTCGGCCAGAAGGCAACCGCCTGTGTCGGATCGGCTATCGACGCAAGTTTGTTGTTTAGCGGAACGTTGAAAACCAAAGTAACTCCAAAGCTGCCCACCAAATAGACAAGACTCGCAACAAAAACGAGTTTTGCCTCTCCCTGGTTCCATATGAAGAGCGAGCGAACGCCCACGACCAGGCACAAAAGACCTGTGCCTACGAACGCGCTCATGAAGCTGGGATTGATTACGGTCACGTTAATGGAGTTCATTGCCGCAACACCTTGCACCGGCGGAAGGCGTCCGAGCGCTGCCATCACGAACGACGAAAATGCGAAGAAGATCCCGGCGACGATTCCGCTGCCAATCGCCGCGACGAAAACGAGGCCAATAGCGAGGGGCGTTTTATCCACGTCAATCTCCCCACACGCCACTCGCGGCAGTGCGCTGCACGTACTCTGTGAAGTCGTGCGGTGTACGACCGAGCGCGCGCCGCACGTCGTCGGTCACGGGGGTGTTGCGGCCGTCGGGCACAGTACCAAACAGGTAGAGCACCAACTCGATCACGTTACCGGGGACCTTTGCCTGCAACAGTGCGGCGCGATAGTCTTCCGACGTAATTGAAAGGTATCGGATGTCCCGCCCCGTCATGCGCGCGATTTCTCCGATTGCGTCGGCGAACGTCAGTGCGCGCGGGCCCGTAAGCTCATAAAGCTTCCCTGAGTGGCCAGGCTGGGTCAGCGCTGCGACCGCGACGTCGGCAACGTCCTCCGCATCGACAAAGGGTTCCGATACAGGGCCCACGGGCAGGGCGCCCTCGCCAGTCACGATCGGATCAAGGAAGAAGTTCTCGCTGAAGTTCTGATTAAAGAAGCGGCAGCGCAGGATCGTCCAATCCGCACCGCACGCCTTCAGCGCTTGCTCAGCCTGCTCGGCCTCGACTTCGCCTCGCCCAGATAGGAGAACCAGCTTCCTGACTCCGGCATCTACCGCGTGGCCGAAGAATGATTGGACCGTTTCCAGGGCTCCAGGAACGGCCAGGTCTGGGTAATACGTGACATAGGCTTTCGCTACGCCATCCAACGAATGTAACCAGGTGGTGCGGTTCTCCCAAACGAATGCTGGCAGCGCTGCCCGAGAACCGATGCGATACGGGAGCCCAAGATGCTGCAGGCGCTCGCCTACCCTTCGGCCAGTCTTTCCAGTTCCACCCAAAACTAGCGTCATATGATTCTGATTCATACTTTCCTTTCGAAATAATCAGAAATTTGCTTACACGTTCAAAATAGGCTCGACAACAAAGGATTATCATGGCTATTCGTCGCAATTGGTTGCTTATTCATCCGATTAATCTGGATGATGGATTTCCATCGATTCATACTCGTAGATGTGAACATTCAACTGCCTCCGGTAGTGGACCCTGTCGGCGAAGCAATTCATTTTTTTTCGCACGAGTGGCACGTTTTACTGCCGCTCTGAGCGCGGCGCGCCGTGGGCTCTTGCCCTTCGCCGATCAAAACTGCCTCATGCTCCACATCGTGACGGCAGGGCGGTGCTTTCTTGAACTGGTAGAACACCAGGCCGTCTCCCTCAACCGAGTGACTTGGCAACAAGACCCAAGATGATGCGAACTTGCCAACTATCCTGAAGTTTCTCGCAAATGATCTTACGTCCGCCACTCAGGTGCTCGTGACCTTCGAAGCCGATGTACAGCAACCTTTTGACAAAAAGATCAATCTTGTCGGGAACGAGCCTTACTTCCAGGGGAGTTCCAGGCCGTCAATGCCGAACCCGATCCCTCATAGCGAAGTGTATGGAGCGTTGCTAGCCTGAAGTTTATTAGTAAGCAATGCCTAAAACACACATAAATCGCGAGGGCACAAAATTCAGGCGCGAGGGCACTTTCAATACGACGCGCCGATCTACCGGTGAGAGTTCGACTCGTGTCGGTGACAACTTCCGGAGAGTTAATACATTGGCAAAGTAGGCGAAAACACCTTTGATGAACGGACCGGCATGGCCCCTGAGAGCATCTGTTGTCGAACGATGTGGATCAATTTCAAATGTCAAAGTTCGATCGAGAACGGTTCCAGTGGCGAACCTGCTCTACTTGTGCCAGAGACTCCGGACCGGTAAGAACATATTTCTAGCCAACATGACCCTCTTCAGTCAAAAGCTTTGACGGCAACATCAGCAATTTCTCTATCATGTACGAGCGATCGGCGGGCTCCGGAGATTCCATCGCTTAGCTTTGCTAGCCGGACGTCTTTGCAGATCAATACGACACCTTCCTGATCTGCAAGCCTGCGTGCCAACGCTGTTTTTGCCAGAAGCCAGCGGCAATCCTGATGCTTGCCTGTGGCTATGCATGCTTTACAACTATCTCTCAGAAAAGAGACGTGAGGAGGTAGTTTCCTACGAAGTGAAAGATCATATTTGGCGCGAACGTAAACTGATTTGTCCGTGTCCCCTTTTCATAGGCCCTGGTCGCTCAACTGAGGCAATGTCATTTCGGCCGGAGGAGGCACACTTTTTGCCGCCGCAGCGGAGAGACTCGCGTCGATATCTGCAGCAGCAAAAATACAACGGCCCAGCAACTTGAGATCGCCGGGCCGTTATTTAGGTGAAGCAGTTGCGCTTACGCTAGAACCTTGATGACGGACTTGTCGATAGTGTCCTTGGGGACGAAGCCAACGATCTGCTCTGCTACCTTGCCACCCTTGAAGAGTAGGAGGGCGGGGATGCCGCGGATGCCGTAGCGCATGGGTGTCGCTGTGTTGGCGTCAACGTCCATCTTCATAACCTTGAGCTTGCCCTGATAGTGGCTCGCGACTTCATCGACAACCGGGGCAAGCGCTCTACAGGGACCACACCACGCAGCCCAAAAATCTACCAAGACAGGTTGTTCCGACTGTAGGACATCTTTTTCAAAGTTTGCATCGTTTACTTCGGTGACGAACTGACCTGCCATTTACTTTCCTCCAGATGCTCTGCCTTTGAATTCCCCTTATTGCAGTGCAGTCTTCACAATAATAGATGCTGCACGGGGATAAGAGTTTCAAGAGCTGAAAACAAGGGCTTAAAAGGTAAACGCCCGGACCTCTAATGAAAGAGGTCAACGGGCGGCGTAGCAGCCCTCCCCAGAACTGCCCACATCGCTAAGGTACGAAGGAAGTGGCGAAACGTAAAGAAATCTTAGGTAACTTTATAGAAAGTTACCTGGTTAGCTAGTTCTACCCTACGCTTTTTGTGCAAGGATCTGAGCGGATCAAGCCTGAAGCACGCCTGCTGCGATGGTGGTTTCGATGATCTCGATGAATGGGTCTCCAGTGACCTGGCGAATGCGCTCGAAGAGCCTGGATGTGGGGATTGTGGGGTCTGCAATGAGGAGAACAGAGGGTCCAGCTCCGCTGAGAGCCACGCCGAGGAAGTCAGGCGTCTGGGTGAGGGGCAGCAGGTGGGGCAGCAGCGGGCAGGCCTCCGAGCGATAGGGCTGGTGGATACGGTCCTGCATGGCTGTGCGAAGGAGGTCGCCTCGGTTGAGGGCGAAAGCAGAGACAAGAAGAGCGGTGGCCTGGATGTTGGCTACAGCATCGGCTCGGGAGTAAGTCGCGGGAAGTAGGGAACGGGCCTTCTCCGTCGCAAGACCCACGGACGGCAAAACTAATATCAACTTCCAGTTGATATTTTCTCCATAAGTCGCTGTTATTACTTCACTATCTGACATCCCTGATACCGTCATTCCTCCTAGATAGCAGGCGGCTACGTTGTCGGGATGCCCTTCGCGGCGGCAGGCCTCGTGGAGGATCTGCTGGGCGGTCCAGTTGAGGTCGCCAAAGTGATTCGCGAGCAGGACACCAGCTAGAAGAGCGGAGGCGCTGGAGCCGCAGCCCATTCCAAGGGGAATCTCGTTGTGGAGCTTGAGGTGGATGGGGGGTGTGGGGGGGCCAGCGGTGGTCAGGACGCTGGTGTAGGTGGTGAGGATGAGATTGTTGTCGAGGCTGGCGCAGAGGACGGCGTTGCGGCCTGTTGCTTCGATGCGAAAGTCATCGGCTGCAGTGGCGTCGATGGTGAGGTAGAGGGCCATGGCGAGGCCCAGGGCGTCGAAGCCTGGGCCGAGGTTGGCGGAGGTGGCGGGGAGGCGCAGGTGGAGCGGGCGGATAGTCGTCATGCAGTGATTACAGGCTGGGAGAGCTTCATGTTCATGTGGGACTCGAGGGTATGCAGGACGACGTCGGAGTCGGCTTCGAGGACGACGGGGGGCTTGCGGAGGGAGGTGTGCAGCGCCTGATCGGAGCCGGAGATCTCGGCGTTCTCGGCCTCGGTGAAGAGCTCGCCGCGATGGTAGGCGATGGTGTAGTCGGAGTCCTTGAGGGTGTGGCCGGTGAGGATGAGGACGACACGCTCTTCGCGGGTGATCTTGCCCTGGGCGACGAGCTTCTTGAGGCCGGCGAGGGTGACGGCAGAGGCGGGTTCGCAGCCTACACCCTCGGCTCCGATCTGGGCCTTGGCGAGGGCGATCTCCTGCTCGCTGGCCTGTTCGCACCAGCCGCCGGTGGTGCGGAGGGCACGCAACGCCTTGCGCCAGGAGGCGGGATTGCCGATGCGGATGGCAGTGGCTCGGGTGTTGGCCTTGACGGGGACGAGCTCCTGGCCGTCGTTTTCCTTGAGGCTGCGGTAGAGAGGGTTGGCGCCTTCTGCCTGGATAATGCTGATCTTCGGGATGCGTGGGATGAGACCCAGATGATGCATCTCGGTGAAGCCCTTGGCGAGAGCGGCGCCGTTGGCGAGGTTGCCACCGGGAACGATGATGTGCTCGGGGACCTGCCACTCGAGCTGCTCGAGGAGCTCGAAGGCGGGGGTCTTCTGGCCTTCGAGGCGGTAGGGGTTGACGGAGTTGAGCAGGTAGATGGGAAAGCGGGTGACGAGGTCGGTGAGGATGCGGACGCAGCCGTCGAAGTCGGTCTTGAGCTGGATGGTGAGCGCGCCGTAGTCCATCGACTGCGAGAGCTTGCCCCAGGCGATCTTGCCTTCGGGGATGAAGACGATGCTGCGAAGCCCGGCGCGCGCGGCATAGGCAGCCATCGCGGCGGAGGTGTTGCCGGTGGAGGCGCAGGCGACCCACTCAAACTTGCGCTCGGCGGCGACCGACAGCGCGGCGGTCATGCCCGTGTCCTTGAAGGAGCCGGTGGGGTTCATGCCCTGGTGCTTGGCCAGGAGCCAGTCGATGCCGGCGATCTTCGCGCAGCGGGGGAGGTCGTAGA
>Ga0193716_1001258_pt1 | contig 14826 bp, 13 predicted proteins | sample U2c1metaG_FD_145901 | JGI IMG/M metagenome (GOLD analysis project Ga0193716, IMG submission 145901) | Soil microbial communities from a riparian zone of the East river system, Colorado, United States - U2c1 | ecosystem: Environmental > Terrestrial > Soil > Riparian zone | place: USA: East River...
GAGTTGAGCAGGCGCTGCCAACCGGCTCGGCGGCGAAATCCGTGGAGCTCGGCCGCTCGCTTGATCGAATCGGTCCCCGGTCGGTTCCCGCCGTCGATGTCAGTAGCAGCGAGTCCGATTCCCAGGCGGCACGGCGTCCGCAGCCGTCCATTTACGGCGCTACGATGCTTCATCGCTTTTTTGACCATCGAACAGCCGGACTCTGGCACGAAGCCGGCGATCCACGGATAGCGCGCCGGATAAGTCCTCTGACGCAGACGCATTACGGCGGCGGAGTTCCCGGCCTCTATGACCTTCGAGCGGCCGGACTCTGGCAGGAAGCCGGCGATCCACGGATAGCCCGCCGGATAAGTCCTCTGACGCAGGCGCATTACAGCGGCGAAGTACCCATGCAGCGGTCCGCGGAGCGAGCCGTTGTCGCTTCATCGCGGATGGCAACCATCAGGCGCGTTTCGGAGCTGACAGAGCCGGGCGCGAGAACGCCCGCCGATGCGATGAGCTTTGCCACCGTCGCGCCGACATCTCTCATGCCTGCCAGGGCGCGCGACAGTGCGAGTAACCTGTCGGGCGAGGTTGGCCAGGACGAAAGATCTTCGCCTGGAATCGGCGGGATCGGTTTCCCGGGTGGCGCCATCGGTAACGAGCCGGTTGTGGCACAAAGGGAATCGCTGATACACCGGACAAGCTTTCGTGAAATTCCGTTAGCCCGCCATGCGATCGCAACAGCACGGCAAAGAGAACTCGGCGCAGCCGACAAGCCGATCTCGCAGCTCACTCAGTTCCTGCCCATCACGTCGGGGAGCGAGCAGGTTGTCCGCGGCTTTGGCCGGGATCCACGCGTTCAGCGCCAACCAGACTCGCAGGGTTTCTTGCATTCTCTGCCGGTTGCATTGAGCTCTACCATCGCAACACTGGATTATTCACCGGGAAGTTATGGGGGCTTCAGTCAGGGTTTACCAGCTGAGACAAAGTTCCCGGCGGCTGCGCTCGATGGTCTCGCTGCTGGACCACGGATCGGCAACGCGATGATTCATCGCTTCAGCCATGGTTCAAGCGTCCCGGGTGGATACGATTCGCGGGCGCGAGTTTTCTTGAATAACCTGCCCCTTGTGGCTTCGCAACGAATAGACAGGTCGGAAAATTCAGCTGGCGCTCCGCGCTCGGTCAACGACATTGTCCAAGCCGCTTCGCAATCGCCGGTGGGCGCAATGAACGGCGCGGCCGGCGCGGCGTTCATCGGTGGCAGGGCCGAGCCGAGGGCGCCTCAAGCCAACGCGGATCCTGCCGCGGCGCAAATGGATATCGATGAATTGGTCGAGAAAGCGTGGCGAAAACTCATGCGCAGACTGACCATAGAACAAGAACGACGGGGGTATTCGCGGTGGCTCTGACAAAGTTGAAAATCACGACAAAAAAAGGCGAGCAAGCAAAAGGTGGAGTCACGGAAATCGTGGCCCATTTCAATCCGACTAAAATTATTCTGAGCAAGACCGTCAATTTGCAGGATCAACAGGCAAAGGGTCGCGACGTTCCCGAGCAGCAGTTCAGCAACGGCCAGCCGCGAACTTTCAATTTGGACCTGCTGTTCGACACCTATGACACCGACAAAATTCCCAAGGAGAAGGTCACGGTTCACACCGGCAAACTGGACAAGCTCACGATCGTCAGCGAATCACTGCACCGTCCGCCTATCTGTGAACTTTCCTGGGGCCTGTGGGTCTTCTTCGAAGGCATCCTGGAAAAATTGGACCACGAGTACACGTTGTTCATGGAAGACGGGACGCCGGTGCGCGCGACGTCCAAATGCGTGTTCAAAGAATACTACTCAAATCCGAAAGACCAACAATGGCAAAATCGCCAATCCGCCGACGTCGCCAAACAACGGGTCGTCAAGCGCGGCGACACCCTGAGCAGCATCGCCGCCGAGGAGTACCTCGATGCCGGTTTGTGGCGGCCGATCGCGGATCAAAACGGGCTTGACGATCCTTTTAATCTTACGCCCGGGATGCCGTTGTTGATTCCGACGGTCACGCTGCGGCGCACTGGACGGGCTTGAAACGTGGCGAATCAACGCGTTTTTGACACCCTGGTTCCGGAGGTCGAGCTCCGCATCAACGGCAACAAGCTTTCGCTCAACGCCGTAGCCGACCTTATTTCGGTGAACGTCTTGGAGGACGTCAGTGCTGCGGGGATGTGCACGTTCTCGCTGTTGAGCTGGGACAACAAGGAGATGCGGATCATCTGGATCGATGACGATCAGTTCAAGGAAGGCAACACCGTCGAGATCGACATGGGCTATCGCGACAACATGAAAACTCTTTTCAAGGGCGAAATCACCGGACTGGAGCCTGATTTTCCCAACGATCAATCGCCCACACTGACCGTGACCGGTTACGACCGCCGGCATCGCCTAATGGGGAGACGAAAGACGCACACCTTCTTGAAGATGAAAGACAGCGAAATCGCCGAACAGATCGCCGGCAATTGGAGTCTGACGCCACAAGTGGAAGGCACGCCCGTCACTCTCGACTACGTTCTGCAATGCAATCAAACCGATTTCGAGTTTCTGCAGGAGCGGGCGCGGCGCATCGGGTTCGAAATGGTGGTGGGCGATTCCACTCTGCACTTTCGTCCCAGGAAGAACGAGGGCAGCCCGCTCCTGACCTTAAGTCGAGATGTTGAACTGCTCGACTTCAGCGCGCGCATGACGACGATGGGCCAAGTCGAAGACGTATTCGTGCAAGGATGGAACGCCAAAGATAAAAAAGCCGTAGTTGCGCGATCCAAGACCGGCGATGAGCGGCAGATGGGCGGCTCGGCGTCCGGACCGGCGGCGACGCGGCGCGCTTTCAGCGGAACCGGTGGCGCGACGGTCGACACTCCCGTGCTGAGCCAAGCCGAGGCCGATCAGCTTGCCAAGGGTTGGTTTGGTGAACGGGCACTAACTTACATTGAGGGTCAGGGCACTTGTATCGGCGAGCCCGAGCTCCGCGCTGGAACGCTTGTGCAAATCGATGCGTTGGGCAAGCGCTTTAGCGGCTCCTATTATGTGACCAGCACCGAGCATGTCTACCGGCCCAACGGAGGCTATCGAACAATGTTCAACGTACGGAGGAACGCCACTTGAGCCATACAGACGCATTGCACGCGCTCTTGAAGGTTCCCGCGCGCGACGATCGATTTTACGGCGTGGTCATCGGCCTGGTCACGAACAATCAAGACCCGGACGGGATGCACCGGGTTAAGGTTCGATTCCCCTGGCTCAGCGACGAGATCGAAAGCAATTGGGCTCGCGTGGCCGCGCCCATGGCGGGAAACGACCGCGGCGCGTACTTCCTGCCGGAAGTCGACGATGAAGTGCTGGTGGCCTTCGAACATGGCCAGGTAGATCATCCCTTTGTCCTGGGCAGCTTGTGGAATGGAAAAGACCGGCCGCCGGAGTCTAATGCCGATGGCGAAAACAATCACCGCACGCTCAAGTCGCGCAGCGGCCACATTGTCCGACTCAACGACAAATCCGGCAACGAGACCATCGAGGTGATCGACAAGACCGGCAAGAACAAGATCGTGATCGATAGCGCCAAGAACACTATTACCATCGAGGCCGATTCGGATATCACGATCAAGTCGTCGACCGGCAAATTGACCATGCAGGCCAACGGCATCGAGATGAAATCGCAGATGGGCGTGAGCATCGAAGCGACGGCGGGCATCGACGTGAAGGCGAACGCCGTGATTACTATGAAGGGCGCCATGATTCGTCTCAATTGAACTCCAGCGGAGCGCAGTATGGCAGGAAAACCGGCTGCAAGATTGACCGACAATGTGATCCATCCGGCGCCGCCGATGTTGGCGCCGGGACCAGGAAGTCCAACCGTGCTCATCGGCGGCTTGCCCGCCTGGCGTGGTGTCCCGGCTGCGGCAGCCGGCGCGCTGCAGGCGGCAAAGCAAATTTCAGACACGGCGATCAAGGTCGCTGAAGCCGCTACGATCGCGGCCGCGGGGACTCCTGGCGCGCCGGCGGCGAAGGCCGCCGAGGAAGCCACCAAAGCCGCGGCGGCCGCTGCAATGGGTAGCATGATTTCAAGCATGGCGGGTGGCGCGGACATTCACACCTGCGCCACGCCTCTGCCGCTCCCGCCGCACGGTCCTGGCGTAGTGATCGACGGCTCACAAACTGTGCTCATTAACGGGCTACAGGCATGTCGTATGGGCGACACAATCTTGGAGGCAGTCGGGCCGCCCGACAAAATCGTCAGAGGTGAAACTACAGTGCTGATCGGCGGATAAGAACGGAGCGAATAAATGGCCGAGTTTCTGGGGAAAGGATGGGGCTTCCCGATCGAACGGGACGAAAGCAAAGAACGTTTTGCGGACGCCGTCTATGAGGAGAGCATTCGCCAGTCGATCTGGATCATCCTTTCCACCGCGCGGGGCGAGCGTGTCATGCGTCCCGATTTTGGCTGCGGCATACAGGAACTTCTCTTCGCGCCGAACAGCCCAACTACGCGCGGCATGGCGGAGCATCACGTGAACGAAGCCTTGCTCCTGTGGGAGCCTCGGATCGAGGTGCTCGACGTCACAGCGGTTGCCGCCGGAGCGCAAGACGAAGAGCTGTTGATCGGCGTCAACTATCGCGTGCGGCTGACGGATAGCCGGTTTAATTTAGTGTATCCATTTTATCTCGACAGGGGTGCTCCTCGATGATGCTCAAAGCACCGAACCTCGACAGTCGTTCAGGCAAGGAGATCTTTGGCTGTCTAGCACAGGAATTGAAGCAGCGTCTAGGTTTGGACGCCGAGGGTGGCGACCCGATGGCGGGAGCGCTGATGCGCATCTTTGCGCGTTATAGCGAGCTTATCATCCAGCGCCTCAACCGCGTTCCGGAAAAAAATCATCTGGTCTTCTTGGATGCGCTCAACGTTTCGCGCGTTCCAGCGGTACCGGCTCAGGTTGCCCTGACTTTCAATCCGGTGAAGAAACTGCCGGCGGCGCAAACACCGATCATTGTCCCGGCCCGGACGCAAGTGGCAGCGCCGGCGGGACCGGGGGAAAACGACCCGATCGTATTCGAGACAACGCGCGAGCTTGCCTTGACGGACCTCAAGTTGGAAAAAATCATCGCGCTCGATCCGCAAACAGACTTGTTTACGAACAAGAGCTCACTAGCCGCGTGTGACGATGCCGGTGCACCTGAGTTCGCCTTTGCGGCACGGACGCCGGTGGCTCACGAGTTCTACATCAGGCATGACGAAATCTTCAGCAGGCCCGGGATCTCCCGGCTCAGTCTTCAATTCGACATGGCGGGCGGCACCGGCGCAATGCGAGAACCAGCGATGATCGAATGGCGGATTGCCACGCCGGATAAGAATCTGTTGCTCAAGCCCGTCACCGATACGACATTGAACCTGAGCAAAAGCGGCGAGGTCGTGTTTGCCGATCTACCCGAGTGGCCGGAGGACGATTTGTTTGGACGGCATGGCCGTTGGCTGGCGTGCCGACTACAGCGCCGCCTGCCCCATCTGGGAGCCGTGACCTTGCCAATCCCTGGTTTTCCGCCCATTCAATCAGTCGCGTTATCTGCCCATTGGCAGGTAAATGAGAGCGTCGTCAAGGCTGCCTTCTACAATAACCTGGCCCTCGATGTTACACGCGACTTTTTTCCATTCGGCGAACGTCCCCGTTTCAACGACGTGTTCTATCTCAGCAGTGATGCCTTTGCGCAGCCACAAACCAGCGTTGTGCTCCATGTGATCTTGACCAATCCCGCTTCGGCAGGAAAGAGTTCGCCGTTGCCACGCGCGAACCAGGCGGGTGAACCCGTGGTCCAGTGGGAATACTGGGATGGAAAACGCTGGCTCAAGCTCCCCTGCCGTGACCGCACTGAAGCACTGACGGTAAATGGTGAGATATCTTTTACGCTGCCCGCGTCGGCGCAGGCGATCGCCGTCAATGGTGTGGAAGGCCTGTGGATTCGCGCCCGCCTGGTTAGCGGTAATTACGGCGAGGATGAGCGGATAGAATTTTCTACCGCCGGTAATTATCAGCGCATCCTCTCCACCCTTTCGCCGCCTTCGATCCAATCGATTGCGGTGACTTCTTCCGCCACCGCAGGCCCGGTTCGACCCGATGCCATCGTAACGCACAATAACTTCGTGATCGAAGACGTCAAAGAAGCGGCGCCGTTTCGACCATTCACAGCCGCGACGGACCCGCATAGGGCGTTGTATCTCGGTTTTCAAGCGCCAGACGGAGCCCCCATTGGGCTCGCGCAGAGCGCGGTGGATCTCTACTTTCACATCGGTGCAGCGCCGGATGGCCGACCGTATCTGCGGGAGGTTCACGGCCCATCGCTGCCCAAGTTCACCTGGCAATACTGGAACGGTAGGGACTGGCTCGATGCCAACGTGGAGCACGACACGACCGAATCGTTGACCGTACCCGGCGTTCTCACGGTGCGCGCGGCCGAAGACATTGCGCCGTGGCGGCAGACCTCGCTTGGCTTTGATCTGTTCTGGTTGAGAGCGTTGTGGACGGAAGGCGAATTTGAATATTCGCCCGCGCTCACGCGCCTGCTTTTGAACACGGTCTGTGCCGCCCATTGCATGACTTTGCGAAACGAGCTGCTGGGATCGAGCAGCGGAAAACCCAATCAGTCGTTCCGCACGGCCCGCCGTCCGATCCTGCAAAGGATGCGTCTGGAAGTCCGCGAGCCGGACGTGCCGGAGACCGAGGATTTGCAACGGCTCCATGAAACAGAAGGTGAGAACGCCGTCACTATCGTGCGCGATGCGCAGGGAATGATCGAGCAGATCTGGGTGCGCTGGCACGAGGTCGAGGACTGGCTCTCGTCCGCTCACGGCGACCGGCATTTCGTGGTCAATCGGGAAACAGGCGAGATCATGTTCGGTGACGATAAACGGGGACGCATTCCACCGGCGGGAACAAACAACGTCCGATTGGAACAGTACCAGACCGGTGGCGGGCGCGCCGGCAACAAGCCACGAGATGCGATCGTTCAATTGCGCACGACCGTGCCCTACGTCGATAGCGTCAACAATTGCATAGCCGCATCGGGCGGGCAAGACATCGAAGACTTGGACTCCCTGCGCGAGCGCGGCGCGCGCTGGCTGCGGCACCGGAGTCGAGCCGTTGCCGCCCAAGATTACGAGGATCTGGCCCGGCTCGCATCGCCGGTTGTCGCGCAGGCAAAATGTTATTCGGTCCGAGACCTAGCCATCGATCCGGCCGGCGAAGAGTTGCGACCGGGAATGGTGAGCGTGGTGATTGTGCCGCGCAGTGAAGATCCAAGACCGCAACCGGATGTCAATTTGTTGCGGCGCGTGCGTGACTTTCTTGAGCCGCGCCGCGCACCCGACGGCAATCTCTTGGTGCTCGGCCCCGAATATGTGCGCTTTTGCGTGACCGCGGTCGTGGTGCCGGAGAGCACCTACGACGGCGCCAGCCTGGTTTTGCGGTGTCAAGACACGCTGAGACATTATCTGCACCCGGTTGCCGGAGGGGAATTCAGTCGAGGTTGGGAATTCGGCGCGCTGCCGCATGAATCCGATCTCTATGCCGTGCTCGAGTCGGTCCAGGGTTTAAAATATGTCCAGTCACTGGACGTAAGGATGGAAGAAGGCCGCCAAAGTTTGTTGCAAAGTGGAAATTTCCTGATCTCTTCGGGAGAGCACCGGGTTCAAGTCGGCTCTTAATCGGCAATATTGGAAACAGCGCAGATGCCACTTAAAATACCCAATTTAGACGATCGAACTTACACCGATTTGCTGGAGGAAGCTCTCGGCATGCTGCCGCGCTATGCGCCGTCTTGGACCAATCATAACCCTTCAGATCCAGGAATCACCCTGATCGAGCTCTTAGCTTATTTCACCGAACTGTTTATCTACCGGCTCAACCGCGTCACCAAGGACACGAAAATTCGCTTTCTGCAGCTGCTCTGCGGGCCACAGTTGGATGCGGCTGCCAGAGCGCGCTTTCGTCAAGCTCCCTTGGAAGAAGTCGATGACGCGCTTCGGGCCGCCGTGCTCAACTTGCGGCGGCGTGAGCGAGCGGTGACCGGGGAAGACTACGAGTACTTGGCCACGGCGGCCGCCGCCGATAACCCGGATGTGAGTAAGGTGCTGCGAGCCCGAGCCTTTGTGCGGCAAAACCTGGAACTGCCGGAGCTGGTAGAGCGCGAGACGGAGGCGCCAGGACACATCAGCTTGGTGGTTTTGCCGGCAAGCGATTTGGAGGAGAGCGCTCTCGACGCCCTGCTGACCCAGGTGCGCGGCTACCTTGAGCCGAGACGCCTTTTGACCACACGGCTGCACGTGGTGCGGCCTGTTTATCTACGCTTTGCGGTGGGCGCGGTGATCCACCCGCGGCTCGATGTGCCTGAAGAGCAGCGCGAAGGCATTCGGCAGAGGGCCATCGAAAAACTTCGGCAATATTTCAACCCGTGGCCCGGTGGCGGGCCGGAAGGAACAGGTTGGCCATTCGGTCGCGCGGTGTATCTTTCCGAAGTGTACCGGGCGCTGGAGCAGGTGGACGGTGTTGATTACGTGGACGATGTGCGCTTCCTGCGAATGTCGATCACTCGGGAGCCGGAAGATGATCGAAGCAAGATCGGCATTCAAACGGGCCTATCGACGGCCGGTATAGATTCGCGTCTCGGTGTCGAGGCCGAAGCGGGCTCCGGCCGCTTGCTGCGCGACCTGGCCGGAAGGCTGGCGGCGATTTCATTGAGACCGTATGAAGTCGCTCGGGTCGCATTACGATCGCAAGATATCAGAATCCGGGGTGTGTTCGTTGCGGGCGTGTCTGCGGATGCGCAGGACGGTGCGCAATGAGCAGGAACCCACCCGGCCCCCTTCTGAGCCACTTACCCGGCATATACCATTCGTCGCAAGATCTGGACGAACTGCTTGCCGGTATCGAGACGGTTTTTTTTGGACCGGATAGCCGCGCGCTTGAGCAGCAAATCGCCGGGATCGCGACTTATTTCGACGCAGCCGAGACGCCAGACGAGTTCTTGCCGTGGCTCGCAGGATGGGTAGCTCTGAGTCACATGGACGGCCTGTCCCTGGCGCGGCAACATCAGCTTTTAGCAGAGATCGTCCCTCTTTATGCGAAACGCGGTACCAAGACCTATTTGGCTAGACTCCTCGAGTTGTTTAATCCCGACGGTGCCGAGATCGTTATCCAAGATCATGCACTACCCGGCCTCGTTGTCGGCCAAGCCAAAATCGGCATCGACACATGGCTCGAAGCGGATAGACCTTTTTGCTTTGAGGTCAAGGTTCGTGCGCCCAAGCCGCCGCAAGGCAATACCGAAGAGGAGATCCAGTTGCAGGGCGAATGGCGGGAGCGGGCTCGGCGAGTGATCGACCTGGCAAAACCTGCGCACACCACCTGCGATCTTGACTGGGCTTTTGTTGATGTAACAGACCATGATTAACCGAATGGTCGAGTTTTAGGGCGTGAATCCTGTGGTTAGGAGAAGCAAACGATGAGCGTCAGAACGGCGATAAAAATACTCTTAGGAAAACGACCGCAATACTTTCATGGCCAGCTACTGCTTGAAAATGACTTTGGCGACGAGCAAAAGTTCCACGTCGAAGCGCGACAACGGCACAATTTGTCGCTTCACGATTGGGGGGTAGTGCGGGGACTGACGGTTTTGCGCGCGGGCGACAAGTCGGTCAACCTCAGTCCCGGCGCGGCCGTGGATCCCTCCGGCCGCGAGATCTTGCTCGATGAGACCAGCACCGTGGACCTGAGCGCATTTGGACCCAACGATGAAGTCAATATCGGTCTAGAATACGAGGAAGATTCGGCCGCTAAGGGCGCGGTGCAAAGCCGCCGTATCGATTATTATGCCGCGGTCACCCTTGCGAATGCGGGGGAGCCCGGCTCACGAGTTGTCCTGGCCACCGTAGCGCTCGACGGCCAGGGGAAGGTCAATCCCGGCGCCATCAGTTATTCCCGGACCAAATACGTGAGGCTGGCCGCCGGGTCGATAACAGCGGAGCAACTCCATGACGATTTGCGAACGGGCTGGTTGAGAATGCCGTTTCGACCGTCCCCCTTAGTCGATATTCCGGAAGGCGAAAAAGAGCTGCCGCCGCCATTTCGTGTGGGCGCGACGAGAACGCTTACACCTGATCATGAAAACGCCGATATGAAAGACCGCGGCGCCGGAGGAACCATGGCGATCCCGCTTCCGCCGAGTGTAACCCAGGTGACTCGTTTCCGCATCGCGGGCTCGACCAATGAAGGCGAGATTCATCTGCGGCTATATGCCGGCGGGTGGGACAAGGAAAAGAACGACCATCATCGCAAGATGCTCCTCGATGTGAAGATCACATCTGAGAAGAGCGGTGCGTCCGACGATACCAGATTCTTAAAAACGTTTGACATCAAGGAGACCAAAATCGACGCCGAATTGTGGACTCTCGGCGTGTGGCTGAGAGGCACACGAAGAACGTCCGTCTCCCTGATCGCGGTCGAATTTGCCTATTGAGAAAAGCCGCGCGGCGACGTGTCGCTTCCCAGGTGGACAGTGCGTTGATTGAACGGAGAAACCGAAACCATGAGCCTGCACCCGGGACTGCATGTGAAACAGTACGTGATTGGGGAGATGCTTGCGAAGGGAGGGATGGGTGTTGTCTGGCGCGCCGAGGATACGCAGAGCGACCAGCCTGTAGCCATCAAAGCGGTAGCCAATGACCTCATCGTCGATCCCGACTTTCGGAGCAGGATGCAAGATGAGGCGCGGCGGCACCAACGACTGCATCACCCGAACATTGTTCCGGTTCCGGACGTTTTTGAGGCTGCGGGCGAAACTTGCATCGTCATGAAATTGATTGGCGGGCTGTCGCTCGCCACTTTATTAGATCACTGTCCAAACAAGCGTCTAGGCGTCGAGGAGGCCGTACGCATCGTTAAAGATATTCTCAACGCCTTGAACTATGCCCATCGCCAGGGGATCGTCCATCGCGACGTCAAGCCGGCCAATGTGATGGTGGAACGTGAGGGTAAAGTATGGCTATTGGATTTTGGGATTGCCCTTGCCATGGGCGAACAGCGCCGAACCCGCACCGGGCAGACCGTTGGCACGCTGCTGTATATGAGTCCCGAGCAAATCATCAAGCCACGCAGCATCGATCATCGAAGCGACGTCTACAGCGTAGGATGCATGCTGTACGAGATGGTGACCGGACAAGCGCCTTTTGTAAAGAACCAGGATGGCATCGCCGACTCCGATTTCGCTATACAGCAGGCGCACGTCAACAAGACTCCCGTCCATCCCAAAACCCGGGTTCCGAATATTCCCGATGAGCTGGACGAGATTATTATGACCGCTCAATAAAAACCCCGACGACCGCGTTCCGGGTTGCGGGGAGTTTCTGCGGCTCTTACAAGAAGTCGACGCGGCTTCGAATGTGACAAACGGCGCAACTCCAAAGCAGGCGCTCGCGAAGAAATTGATAGTGGGATTTTTGGCCATCGGGGCGCTGATATTTTTTATCTTTCATCTTCTTGGCCGTTGAAAGCGGGTTGTGAGACCCAAATGGTATTTTCCAGATCTCTGTTGCGTTTCTTCAATATAGGATGACAGCGACCCATTCGAGTACAAAGGTTCCCGTCGACATGCCTCGAATGCGAACAGGTTGGAAATTCGAGGTGATCCCATGATGTGCTGCAAATTTCTGTTGGCCGTTGTTTTATGGTCGGTTGGCCATGCTGCTGTGGCTTGGGCAGCCGAAAAAGACGCCTTGCATGTCAGATCGGTCTTCACTACCCCACAAGGCGAGGTTTTGGCCGTCGTCGAACTGCCGCAGGAAATCACTCCCAAAGCCGCGGAGCTCCACCTGGTGTTCGACAACAAGAGCGTGGCGACCGCCAAGGAAATCCATGGCCAAGAGTTGGATCTCACGGTGCTCGTGGACGTCAGTGGATCCATGAAGGGCCGTCCTTTGAACGACGTCAAGGCCGCATTGTCGGCGCTCGTGAAGCAAGCTCAAGCCAGACCCAAAGACCAATTTGAGCTGGTGTCCTTTGGTGACGAGGACAAGGTCGTGTCGGGTTTTGAAAAAAGCCGGCAAGATCTGACCAAGGCGATCGATCGTTTGAAGGCCGATAACCGGACAACAAAGCTCTATCAGGCTCTCTACAACTCCGTGAGCAAGCCCAAAACCGGCGGTCCTGAAAGGCGCAGAGTTCTGATCGTCATCTCCGACGGCAAGGATGAAGGCAGCGACAAGGATATGTTGAACAACGCCATCAAAAAGTCGAAAGACTCCGGTTCTCCTATTCATGCGGTTTTTCGCGGCGAAGTCGGAAGAGAATTTGAGGACATACTCGTCGGCATAGGGCACGGTACCGGCGGCAGCTTTCATCCTACGATCAACGAGAAGGAGCTCACAAAGGCGATACTGGAGATATACCGGCTAGAGGCCCGCTCGTTTTTGGTTTCCTTTGCGTACGATCAGGATCCCGCGGCAAAGAGGACCGACGCGGCCGCGATCGAGCTTCGGCCTCCCTCCGGCTCGCCCCTGAGTGACCAAATTCGCGACGCTATTCCAGCGGTGCGGATTGTTGCGCCCAAAAAGGACTACCGGATTTGGCTGTTTGTGTTTTCAAGCGCGGTGCTGCTCATAGGAGCCATCGTGATCTGGCGGCGAAAAGAAAAGCCGTCGCCAATAGACGAAGTGTTTAGAGATACAAGCGAGCCTGGACCGGTGGTTGTCTCTACACCAGTGCACGAGCCAAGTGGGCCGAGACACGTGGCGACTCAAGTGATCAGCTATGAGTTCCCCGCGCCTCAACCTGGACAGCCGACGGCGAGGTTGAGGCGCGGGGGAGGGCCAGCTGAAGGGCAGCAGTACTCCATGGAGAGAGAAATTTTTCGCATCGGCGCAGGCGCGGAGAACGACCTTTCTATTGAGCAAGACGACTATGTCTCGACGCAGCACGCTTATCTGCGCTACGAGAAAGGTAGTCTGTTTATTTTTGATCAAACATCGCGAAACGGTACATTCGTCAACGACAATCAAGTCGGCGATATCGGTCTTGTCCTAAGACCGGGTGACCGCATCCGGGTTGGCATGTCCATTTTTGAGGTTGCTACTCCAAGTAAATCCTAAAGGGGCTACTACTCTTAGGCATGAACCTAAGGGGAAGGATCGACGATGACGACTCAGCACCTCAGTAAACAGATCGTTAGCAAGGTAGTGAAAGCGTTCGCCGACCCTGTTTCAAGACGGTAACACACGTTGCTTGAGCCCGCGGGTGGCACCAATCAATCGCACGACTTCATCGGGACTGAATACTTCGGGCAACAGTGAAGATTTTTCCTCGGTGGAATGAACAGCTTGGTCTCATCCGACCCAAGGGTTTCGTTGTAGAAAAAGCGCAACCCCGAACAGTATCCGGTCAGACTATTCGGCGATAACTTCCGCTCTATCGTGAGATGCACAAGAAAAGCTCGGATGTCTTCCGTGCTGAGCTGATCTGGTGATTTTGTTGAATATCTGGCCAGTCCCGCACTTCTCTGAGCTTTTGCCGATTGAGCCGGAACGAGAAAGCGATTTTGCCCGCGCGTTTTTTGGCTTCAGGTACGACGATGTCGATCAGCCGCCAGGCCGCCCGATATTTTCCCTTGGCCGCTCCCAGTTTGAGCAGCAAGGCTTGGCTTTTGTTAAATTTCATCCCATGCAGTTCTTTGAGCCGCTTTAACAGCGCTCTGAGCTGCCTTTGGCGCTTTGTTGACTCGATCGATACTCTTGGCCAACACGTAGAGTTCTTGCTCCTGGGCTAACAGTTTCACTTCGACACCGCACCGCACCGCTTGCCAGGGAAGCGCAACTACCTCTTGTTCCAATTTACTCAGTCTCGCTTTGGGCGTACCCACCAGGTAATATACCGGCGGATCGCTCTGGCGCATCTCGGTGAGGATTTTCTCGGTAGGAACACCGCGATCCATCACCCAGATGCGTTGGGCTTTGCCGTACTGAGTTTCAATCTTGGTTAAAAAATCCTTAAGCGTGGTCCGGTCCGAGGTGTTGCCCGCCAGCACTTCGTAGGCCAAAGGAAAACCGTCCGGTGTCACCACCAATGCGATGACCACTTGGACGCAGTCCGAACGCTTGTCGCGGCTGTAGCCGTAGCGCCGCTTGTCGTTCTCGTCATCGGGTCGGCTGGACTCAAAATAGGTGCTGGTCAGATCGTAGAGCAGCACACATCGAACTTGGCGCCAAACAGATCCTGCCAACGCTCGGTGAGATGACTAAACAGGGCTTGCTTATGCTCGATCACTTTGTCCAGACAGCGATATAGGGCATTTTTCTCCACCAGCGCAAAGTCCTCGCCCAACAGATCGCCCATCGCGCTCTGCTCATACCATAGCCGGTGCAATCGCCACTCACTGCCCGGATCAATCAGCCGGTAACACACCAACGTCTGAAGAACATGCTGCCAACAAGTGCCCTCACGACTATCCGCTAAACGGTCTTTCCAGAACTCATCAAGGGCCAATTGCTCGTAGAGATGGCAAGCCAACCAGCACGCGCCAAACTGGCGCGGCCGATTAAGCTCCATCGCCTCAAGACGCACCTGCACTCCGTAACCCTCGGCGTGCGCGGGCAACTCCTTTTGCGCCGGGAATAACGCCAGCTGCGTGCGCTGTTGGCTGTGCTCATCGAAGGCTTCAATCACCCGGTACCACGATGGGTGCTGGCTGTCGTTGATCTCGCCCAGATACAACACTTGGCGCTGCACCACCTTGCCCTCAGCGCAGCGTTTACTCTCGACGATGTTCCA
>Ga0193716_1001259_pt1 | contig 14816 bp, 16 predicted proteins | sample U2c1metaG_FD_145901 | JGI IMG/M metagenome (GOLD analysis project Ga0193716, IMG submission 145901) | Soil microbial communities from a riparian zone of the East river system, Colorado, United States - U2c1 | ecosystem: Environmental > Terrestrial > Soil > Riparian zone | place: USA: East River...
TTCTTCTTTGCGCTCTCCCTCGCAGGCCAGTTTGAATTTGGTCTTTCGCTGACAAGCGTCGGCGGCGAGCTCGCGCAGAAACAGGGCTATGCGGGCAGCTTCTTTACCGGTGTCCTGGCCACCATTGTCGCGACTCCATGCACGGCGCCTTTGATGGGAGCGGCAATCGGCTTCGCCCTGGCACAGCCACCGCTCATCACGTTTGCCATCTTTACGGCGCTCGCCCTTGGCCTCGCCGCCCCTTACCTTGTGCTCAGCTTTCAGCCAGCATGGACTAAGCTCCTGCCCCGCCCTGGAGCCTGGATGGAAGTCCTGAAACAGCTCACAGCGGTCCCGCTCTTTGCGACGGTGATCTGGCTGGTCTGGGTCTATGGACATCTCTTCGGGACCCAGGGCGTCGACCGCGTGGCATGGCTGCTGCTGAGTCTCCTTCTGATCGCGATAGCGGGATGGGTCCTGGGCAAATGGCCTGCACGCTGGCTCAGCTCGATTGCTGCAGTGCTGATCGTGGTCGTAGCCCTCGTCGTTGCCCTGCGCCAGCCGAAGGATACAACGCTTACCTGGCAGCCATTCTCTGAGCAAGCCCTGTCGCAGGCCCGCGCGGAGGGCAAGCCGATCTTTATCGACTTCACCGCGGCATGGTGCCTCAGCTGCCAGGTGAATGAGCGCCTGGTGCTTCGTTCGGAGGATGTGCAGCGCGAATTCGCCAACAATAAGGTCGTCCTCATCAAGGCGGACTGGACCAAATACGACCCCGAGATCACCAAGGAGCTCGCTTCGGTAGGCCGCAGCGGCGTGCCAACCTATGTGATCTATCCGATCGGCAAGGGCGCAGCCGATGTGCTCCCAGAGCTTCTAACGAAAGACATTGTTTTGACCGCTCTCAAGAAAGATACGAGGCCATGAGCCAGACGGACGAGCAGCAGATTCGGGACGTAATCGAGACCTGGGTGAAGGCCTCACGCGAAGGCGATTTAGCCACCGTTATGAATCTGATGACCGAAGACGTCGTCTTCCTCACGCCGGGAAACCTACCCATGCGGGGGAAGACTTCGAGGCCGGATCGAAGTCGATAACCGGTAAAATGCGGATAGACGGTTACCCTGAAATCCAGGAGATTACCGTGATCGGCGACCAAGCCATCTGCTGGAACAAGCTCGAGATCACCATGACACCGCTTAGCGGAGGCACATCCATGAAGCGATCCGGCAGCACCCTCTCTGTCTTTCGCCGCGGAGGGGATGGTCAGTGGCGCATCTGGCGTGATGCCAACATGTTAGGCCCCGCCGCCTAAGCCCTTTGGTTGCGCGAGGCTCGGCGGCAGTCGCACAATAATGCCAATGCATGTGTGGAGGTGACCTAATGCCCCATCGTCTTCTCTCGCTTGTCCTCGGTCTTGCGGCCCTTCCGGCTTTTGCAATCACTCCTGGATCGCAGGCTCCCGACTTCAAGGGCATCGACTCCAACGGTGTCAGCCACTCCCTTTCACAATATCGCGGCAAATATGTCGTTCTGGAATGGGCGAATCAGGGATGTCCTTACGATCAAAAGCACTATCTCAGTGGCAACATGGAGTCTTTGCAACGGCAATGGACAGATAAGGGAGTCGTCTGGCTTTCGGTGCTCTCCTCTGCGCCGGGCGAGCAGGGCAATGTAAGTCCTGCCGAGGAAAATCAATACCTCAAAAAGATGAAGGCTGTTCCTACGGCGGCCCTCCTCGATCCCGAAGGCAGGATTGGACGGCTCTACGAGGCCAAGACGACACCGCATATCTTCGTGATCGATCCCAAGGGCAAGTTGATCTATCAGGGCGCCATCGACGATAAGCCGACTACCAATCACGCCGATATCAAAACCGCGCACAACTATCTGAATGATGCGCTCGACTCGGCCATGGCCGGCAAGGCTGTGCCTGTGGCGACTACGCGTCCCTATGGCTGCTCTGTAAAATACAAGGATTAGTGGAGAAGAGCGTTACCCGCGTTTTTCTGCTTTAACACGCGCGATTTCCTCCATGCGCTGCGCCAGCAACTTCTCGCGACCCTCGTTTGTTGGCAAGTAATAGCGATGGCCAGCCAGCGAAGGCGGAAGACACTCCATGTCAGCCACACGGCCTTCGACGTCGTGGGCGTACTGGTAGCCCCTCCCGTAATCGAGTTCTTTCATCAGTTTCGTCGGAGCGTTGCGTAAGTGAAGGGGCACAGGTTCCGCTGCGGTCGCTTGAATATCGCCGCGAACCGCGTTGTAAGCCGTGTAGACGGCGTTCGATTTCGGCGCCAGAGCGAGATACACCACGGCCTGCGCGAGTGCCAGCTCGCCTTCAGGATGGCCGAGAAAGTGCATCGCGTCCTTGGCCGACAAACAAAGATTCAGGGCTTCCGGAGCTGCCAGGCCAATGTCTTCCACCGCCATACGGACCACGCGACGCGCTACGTACATGGGGTCTTCGCCCGCCTCCAGCATTCTTCCCAACCAGTAAAGCGCGGCATCGGGGTCGGAGTTTCTCACGCTCTTATGCAGCGCGGAGATGATGTCGTAATGCTGCTCGCCCTTCTTGTCGTACAGCAGAACGCGCCGCTGCATCGCTTCCGCGGCGATGGCCTTCGTGAGCAGATGCTCCTTCCGGCCCTGTGCCAAACGCACCGCAACATCGAGAGCATTTAAAGCGTTTCTCGCATCTCCGCTCGAGTAAGAGGCGATCGTCGCCAGGGCTTCATCCTCTGCCGTAACGCTCGTGGATCCCAGCCCACGCTCGGGATCGGCGAGGGCGCGCCGCAGCAGTGCGACCACCTGTTCCTCCCTAAGGCCAACCAGAGTGTAGACCCGGCAGCGGGAGAGCAACGCCGCAATAATCTCAAACGAGGGATTCTCTGTCGTTGCGCCGATCAGCCGGATGGTTCCGCGCTCGACGTATGGCAGAAAGGCATCCTGCTGTGCCTTGTTGAAGCGGTGAATCTCGTCCACAAAGAGGATTGTGCGCGAACCGAGATGTGACGCCTTCTCCGCATCCGCCATGACCTGCTTGATCTCCTTGATGCCGCTGAGGACCGCGGAGAATTCGATGAATGTCGATTGGGTCCGCAACGCAATGATCTTTGCGAGCGTAGTCTTGCCTGTCCCTGGAGGTCCCCAGAAGATCATCGACGTAGCATCATCGTTCTCAATCGCTACACGCAGGGGCTTGCCGGGGCCGAGCAGATGCTCCTGCCCTACATACTCTTCGAGTGTGCGCGGCCGCATTCGTTCGGCCAGCGGAGCCTGCCTGGAGGGCAAAGAAGAAGCCGCAAGCGGGGTGGTGTCGAACAGACTCATCGATTCGCTCCCGTTGGACGCCGCCGCAGGGGGCCGGGAATCCGGGGGCCGGCGACCGCCTGCTCACTCAGAATCCTCGCATTCGAACGTTGCCGTGATGCTTCGTAAAGTAGCAGGGAAGCCGCGATCGCGGCGTTCAGGCTCTCAACCGGCCCGGGGCAGGGAATCGTGATTCTCTCTGCCGCGAGCTCAAGCCACTCCGGCGCAAGCCCGGCTCCTTCGTTGCCGATGAGGAAGCCGTGTGGTTGCTGAAGGTCCACATCCTGTGCGGCGCGGACCCCCTCCTCCGTAGCGCTCGTCGCCGCAAACAGGCGAATACCATGCTTTGCCTGCAGCGCAGCGATCTCGTTTCGAGTGGTGGCGACAACGGGTATGCGAAAGACGCTTCCCACACTGGCCCGCAAGGCCTTCTGATTCCAGGGGCTCACCGTGCCCGGCGTCGTAAGCACGCAGCTTGCACCAAAGGCTTCGGCCGATCGAAGGATGGTTCCCATGTTTCCGGGATCCTGAAGTCCCGCGGCAACAATCAATAGAGGCAAAGCCTGCCCTACGAGGAGATCCGATATCCGGTATACGGGCCGCTCGATCAGCGCAGCGATCCCCTGGGGGGATTGCGTCTCCACCGCACTCGCGAAGACGCTCGATGTCAGGTGTACAACCTCTACTTCGTGAGGCATTCTTGCCGGGAGAGGTTGCCCTTCCACAAGGAAGATGGTGCGAAGAATGACGCCGCTGCGGAGAGCCTCTTCAACAAGGTGCTCGCCTTCAATTGCAAGCAGGCCCCCCGACAGGCGTTCCTGCCCGGCGAAAGCCGCTCGCAGCTGTTTTACACGCGCGTTTGTACGACTGGAGATCGCGTTTGCCGTCGCTGCCATTCTAAAAAGTCTACGCCGTCTTCGGACCTCATCGCGAGGCTTTGCTTTGAGTCGAGCCCGGGGGTGTGCTATGTTCCGAGATGGCCGCACGCGGCATAGGAGCTCCACCATTTTGACGGCCGAGACCCTTCGCATCCATCCAGACGAGCCCGAGCCAGAGCTCGTCTCTCGGGTCGCTGCTCGCCTGCACTCCGGCCAGGTGGTTGCGTTGCCCACCGATACCTTCTATGGCCTTGCCGTCGATCCGGTGAACCTGCAAGCTGTTGATCGAATCTACGAGCTCAAGTCTCGTGCGCGGCATAAGCCGCTGTCGCTGCTCATCCATGAGGTCGCCCAGGCCTACGAACTCGCGCGCGGGCTCGACACGGCCTTTGACCGTCTCACCGAGCGCTTCTGGCCTGGTCCGCTCACCCTTGTGGTGAGAGCGGGATCGAAGCTGCCCCTGCGCGTGACTGCAAATACCGGCAATGTTGCCCTGCGCGTGCCCGAGGCGGCTATTCCGAGGGCCATCGCTGCAAGTCTCGGGCTTCCGATCACGGCGACCTCGGCGAATCTTTTCGGAATGCCCGAGTGCACTTATGCCAACGGAGTTCGCGAACAGCTTGGCGATAAGATCCCGCTCATCGTCGATGGCGGTCCCACCACGCGTTCGGTCGCGACCACGATCGTCGATCTTTCCGGCGGCGGCAAGTCGTGGATGATCCTTCGCGAGGGGGCCATCCCCACCCACGAAATCGCCCTCGCGCTTCATCACTAACAAATCGGCGTTCACTGTTTCCAAGATGATGCCGTACACTCGAAGTCTCACGGGCCATGATCGTCTCCAATACCAATCTGCGTGGTAAGCGGCCGTTGATGGGCGGAGCCCTGATACGCGGCTTGTTCGCGATCTTTCTGTTGGGAGCGGCTGTCTGGTGCATCTATGTCGTGCGGCAGATCTCCGCAGTTGCCGACCAGGATGAAGCACAACAGGCAGATGCCATTGCGGTCTTCGGTGCCGCCGAGTATGCCGGGCGTCCCTCGCCTACGCTACACTTCCGCCTCGACCATGCGGTCGACCTCTACCGTAAGAAGATCGCGCCGATCGTCATTACCCTCGGTGGAGGCAGCGACAAAGATTCAGGTAATACCGAAGGCGGGGTCGGACGGGATTATCTGCTGGCCCATGGGATCCCGCTTGGCAACATCATCGCCGAGACTCGTTCCACGGATACGGAGCAGCAGGCTCACCGGCTCGCTTCGATCGCCCGGGAGTTCAACCTGCACCACATCGTCGTTGTCTCCGATGGCACTCACCTCTTCCGCATTCGAGAGCTCTGCCAGGACGTTGGCCTCGACGTCTATACCTCGCCGCGAGCAACCGTAGGGCATATCGGCTGGTGGGACCTGTCGATGCGCTATCTCCATGAAGTCCTCAGCTATACAGCCTGGAAGCTGCATCTCGACATAGGCTGGCTGCGGAGCGGTTTTTCTGGCGACGACGACTACTGAAGCATCTCGACGAGCCAGGCTTTGCTGCTTACCTCAGCACACTCGCCAACCATGCGGCAAACAAGGTGGAGGTGAAGTTCACAAGATCGTTCCCCATCCAACCTCTGCGCTCTACTGTAGCTCCCAGCAGGCTGTCGAGAAATAGCCCTCCCGCGGCGGCCATCCACGTGATTCCCTGTTCCGGCCAAAAACGATGATGCAGTGCTCCGATGGCGACGACGACTCCGGCGGCGGCAAGCCCTGCAGCGGTGCCGGCGAGGGTAACGCCTCCATCTGTTCCCGCGGCAACCACGCGTCCGGTGGTTATCAGGCGTGCGGGATGGCCTGTCGCCTGACCAATCTCGGACGAGACGGTATCCGCAGCTGCTTCCGCCAGTGCTGCGATACAGCCGTCGAATCGGCCTGTCGCGGCAAACAATCCCGCCACACCAAGGTTTGCCACGATCTGCGAGGCGCGTCGTCCGTGCCTCGACTCCGAGAGCCCACGACTCTCCTTCTTTGCCCGACCGTATCTGGTCGCCGCGAAGGTAAGCACGAAGACGGCGGCTAACGCTGCCAGCAACGGATGATTCACCGGATCGGAGGTGTAACGACGCCATTCCCCGGGGGCTTGCACGAGGAGAAAGCAGACAAGGAACCCGATTGCTGAGGCAGCAGGCGTCGCGGCCCGGAGCGCCAGCACGATCGCGACAAATACAGCGCTCGAGCGCAGTGCGCTGCCTATAGGCCACAGCGGAAGAGAGAGCCTGGCTGCTGCAATCCGCGGAACCACAGCTCCCCCGAGCAGCAGCGCACCCACGATCCAGGTTAGAGCCTTCGATTGAGCCCTGTCCCGCGTCTCCGGGATGGCCTTTCGCCATCCCGGCATTTCCTTGTTCGTGCCAGGTTTTTGAGCCATGGTGATTTACAATCTCACCTAGAGCATAGCCAACACCAGCCACACCGCGGGAGCAGTTTTGGATTTAGCAAGAATTGAAACAAAAGGAACCCCTGAGGTTCGTATCGACCGGCGATCGAAGCGGTCTCGTATCCAGGCCATCTCCACCTTTGCCCTCGCAACGTTGTCGCTTGGAGCAATCGCAGGTTGCGGCAACACCTATCGCCCGGTTGTCACCAGTATTAATCCCGTCGGACCTCCCGCTCAGCCGCAAAGGTTTGCCGTGGTTATCTCCAGTCCGTCACCGACTCTGCCCGGTATTGTCACTATCGTCGACTTTTCCGGCGACTCCGTTCTGATCACGGCCAATATTGGTGTGGCGCCCTACTTTCTTATGCTTAACGCCAGTGGCTCGACGGGCTACACACTGAACGGCGATAAAACCCTCACCAGCTTCGATATCTCAACATCCCTGCAGACCAGGGACGTGGTTCAGACCACGCTGCTTGAGAACACCGTGCCGAACGGCATCTTGCCGAACAGCATCTTCTCGGATGTGACTGCCCTCTTCGTCACCGAACCGGGCCGGACGGCCGTTGCCCAACTCAAGGAATCGCCTCCACCTCCATCCCTCACCCAGGAGTTTCTGGTCAATCAGGGCTATTCCCCGGTCTATATCGCCGGATTCTCGGGCTCACCCCGCGCCTACATCATCAACCAGAGTACGAGTGGCGGCCCGGGACAGGTTGCCTCTATCGAGATGTCGAGCAGCACGGTAACCACTCCCATTCCGGTTGGCGTCAACCCGGTTTACGGCGTCATGACCTCTGACGGCAAACGGGCTTTCATCATGAACAAGGGTGATGGGACCGTTTCGGTGATCAATTCGCAAGCCAACCAGGCGGATGCGGTTCCCGCCCCAGCGGTGAATCCCATTCCTGTCGGGACCTCGCCGATCTGGGCCGATCTTGCACCTACACGCAATGAGCTGGTCGTCGCGAACGAAGGCGATGGAACTTCTAAGGGCTCGGTCAGCATCATCAATATTCCCCTCTGCTCCGCGGCGGCCCTTCCCGGAAATCCGAATTGCGACGTCAATAATCCCATCGACGCGAACGGCTTCGGCCAGGTCTTGGCCACAGTTCCCGTCGGGGTCGATCCTCAGATGGTCGCTGTCCTCCAGGATGGATCGCGAGCTTACGTGATCAATAAGGCAGACAGCACTGTCTCGGTCGTCAATCTGACCACGAACACGGTTACCGCCACTATCCCGGTTCCGGCAACGCCTCATCCTACATTCCTTGCAGTCATCAATGGCACGCCTACTGGTAAGGTCTACGTCACCTCACCGGAGTCGGACCAGATGACGATTATCCGCACCGATACAGATATCGTCGAGACGACGGTTCCCCTGCAAGGCAAAGGCATCATGGTTCGGGCGCAGCTTCCCTGATGATTCTGTGAAGATGACAAGGATATAGATCGGCGGTCTCTCTTTCCCGGAAAGAGGACCGCTAGCTTCCCGCAAGCACAATCGGCATCGTCGGCGTCTGTGATCCGTTTCCATCTTCTACAGTCACGCCAAATGCCTTCGCATGGATCGCCCTCGGCAACGGAGGAAGAATCACGCTTCCGTTTCCCCTGGTATCCGGATGAAAGGTTCCTGCTGGGATAGGATCCTGTCCATTCTCCGGAATCAGCCACAATTCGTATACCTTGTCCGGCTGAATCGGACCGAGATTATTGGCCAAGAAGATCAACGCGCTCTTGTCGGCGGCATAGATAACCCGTCCCTCAGACGGTGCGCCGTCTAAACCGGGTGAAGTTCCCGACAGTAAAATCTGCTGCGCGGTGGAATCCGTCATCGTATCCAAAAGCCGCCGCGAACTCCCTGCATCGGCCTTCAGCTGGTCGACCTGGCCAGTCTGTGTTCTGAGTCGCACCCGAAGGTCCTCGCTGCTCTGATAAAGCCTCACGCCTGCTATCCCGAACCCTATCGCCGTTGCCCAACCCAGCCACAAGAACAGATTTCCGAGAATACGACTGTCGGAACGCTTCTCAAGCCGATCTTCCCGAAGGTTCTCTCGAATGGACTCCGCCACGGGGCGGTGACTCCGTGTCCTAAATTCAAGCGTGGGCTCCTCGAAATGCTCAGTCCGCTCGAGGTGCTCTTTCCTTGCGAAACGCTCGACTTGTTCGATTGGGACTATCTTCTTCTCTCGCGACACCTGCCTCATCACGCGTTCTCGAACAGCAATGGGAGGAGACTGCATCTCGATCCCATAGGCGCACGCTGCAAGATCACCCTGCATTCGCGCCAATTCCTGACGACAGAAAGCGCAGTCTCTTACATGTCCTGCTACGGCGCTGTGCGCATCGGTATCCAGCAGCTGCATCGCAAACATCGCCAGATCCGATGCCTCGTAATGGAGGGCCGCGCTCATATCAGAGATACCTTTCTCAGGGAGAGCAGGGTATCGCGAATTTTCAGCTTCACGATAGCCGGCGACTCGCCGATAATCTCGGCAATCTCTGCATGAGTCAAGCCGTCGAAGAATGCCATTCCGAAGGCCCTTCTTTGCTCGACGGGCAGCTTTGCCACCTCCGCTCTCGTTTTCTCCGCCAGCGCCGTACGCTCCGTTTCGTTGGAAAGGTCGTATATCGAAGCCAGGGATATCTCTGCGACCATCTCCCTGGACGGCCTCCGTCGCAGACCATTGATGGCCCTGTTTCGCGTGACCACGGCAAGCCATGCTCCCAGGCTCCCGCGGACGTCGAGAAACTCCTCCGGTCTGCGCCAGATCTCGACGAACATCTCCTCGAGAATCTCCTCGGCGGACGAAGAATGATGCAGTACGCGAAGTGCGACAGCGTAGACGACCGCCGCGTAGCGGTCATAGAGCGACGCTATCGCAGCTTCGTCTCCACGACGGACCTGTGTCAGCAGCGTCGCATCGTCGCGCAGTTCGTATGCCGTATGGGGTATTTCCATCACTCTAGCGCTCAAAATGCACCTGTTTTATTGAGGGGAAGTCTCTTTTTTTTCATCTTGTGCTTAGCCACTCTAACTCAGGCCAGCCACAATGTACCTTAATGAGTAGCGGCTCCTGTGCCATTTTGGGAACTTACCTCCATGAAGAATCGGCTCGATAAACTGCTCGTCGATCAAGGCCATGCGGCTTCGCGCGAACGCGCGCAGGCGCTCATTCTTGCCGGCCGCGTTCTCGTCAACGAACAAAAGATAGACAAGCCAGGGCTTAGCGTTCCTGCGGACGCATCCATACGCCTCCTTGGCTCGGATTTAAAGTATGTCAGTCGCGGCGGCCTCAAACTCGAACATGCTCTTGCTCACTGGAATATTTCTCTGGTTGGACTCCACACGATCGATATAGGAGCCTCCACCGGAGGGTTTACCGATTGCATGCTTCAGGCTGAAGCGGCAACCGTTCTCGCCGTGGATACGGGCTATGGGCAAATCGCACAAAAACTGCGCGATGATCCCCGGGTGATTCTGCGCGAGCGCACGAACGCCCGCAAGCTGGAACCCGGTGAGCTTCTACTTCCTGAGCTTCCGACCCCAAAATTCGTCGCCATGGATGTCTCCTTTATCTCGGCGACGCTTGTGCTACCGGCTGTTCTCGGAGCATTAGGTAGCGATGCAGGCGGGTGGCAGGGAACCGCCGTTGTACTGATCAAGCCCCAGTTCGAAGCCGGGCGCCATAATGTTGGTAAAGGAGGGATTGTGCGCGATCCCGAAGCGCGTCGCCAGGCCATAGAACGCGTTTGCGATTGTGTCCTTGAGCTGGGAGGGACACGGCTTGACGTCATCGACTCCCCGATTCACGGCATGGAGGGCAATCATGAGTATCTTCTTCGCGCCGTTTTTGGAGAAGAATGATTCGTCCGGCAAACCATTACACTAACAACAATGTTCAAGGCAGCCATTATTTCCAAACCGCAGAAGCCCGAGCTGGCCTCGGTTCTCGGAGAGCTTGTTGCATGGCTTGAGTCGCACAACTACGTGCCACTCTTCGATTCACACAGCGCTGCCTATCTTGACTATGCCGTTCCTTCCATCCCGCGGGAGGAGATGCCCCAGCACCACCCTCATCTCGTCATCGTTCTAGGGGGTGACGGCACGCTGCTAGCCGCCGCACGTGCCTTCGCCCATTCGCCCACCCCTATCCTCGGAATCAACCTCGGCTCGCTTGGCTTCCTCACGGAGGTTCCGCTGTCCGATCTCTACACCTCTCTCGAGGCCTGGTGCGACAACTGCTCCAGCATCGAGGTACGCGACATGATGCACACCGAGCTCATCCGCGACGGCAAAGTCCTGAAACACTGGGATGCTCTGAACGATATTGTTGTCTCCAAGGGCGCTATCGCCAGAATGTCCGAGTTTACGGTTGAGATCGATAATCAGTTTGTCGCCACCATGCGCGCGGATGGGATCATCATCTGCACTCCTACCGGATCCACCGCCTACAATCTTGCCGCTGCAGGCCCTATCGTTATGCCCTCGGTCAGCGCACTGGTGGTTACGCCTATCTGTCCCCATCTGCTCACGATTCGTCCGATCGTGGTCCCGGGAGACGCAGAGGTCAACATTCGCGTCGAAGGCGTACCCAGCCTCAGCTATCTCACCGTCGACGGCCAGGAGGCGGTAGAGCTTCAGTTGGGTGATGAGGTCCACTGCCGCCGCTCCGAGCATAGCGTCCGGCTCCTCCGTCCGCGTCGGAACGGTCTGTTCAGCGTACTTCGCAATAAGTTGAAGTGGGGAGAGCGCTGACCAGCTACCTGCGCAGCCACACTGACTCGATTCGATGTTCCGAGCCTTTGTGCAGAATCAGGTCGGCTCGTTGTCGCGTCGGCTGGATATTCTCCGTCAGATTCGGGAGGTTAATCTCGCGCCAGATCTTTTGCGCGGTCTGTTCCGCTTCCTCATGTTCGAGAGTGCGATACCGGTAAAAGTACGACGAAGGATTCTGAAATGCCGTGCGTTGCAACGCCAGGAAGCGTTCCACGTACCACTGCTCCAGATCGTCCTTGTCGGCATCCAGAAAGATAGAGAAATCGAAGTAATCTGACGCGATCACCGATGCCCCATGCGGCGCCTGCAATACGTTTAAGCCTTCGAAGATCAGAATATCCGGCCGCTGGATCACCTGCTCCTTGCCCGGAATCACGTCGTAGCTGAGGTGCGAATAAACCGGCGCCTCAATTTCTTCCATCCCCGACTTCACCGCATGCAAAAAGCCCAGCAGCCGCGGAAGATCATAGCTCTCAGGGAAACCCTTTCTTCGCATCAGTCCCTTCTCCTCCAACACCGCGTTGGGATAGAGAAAGCCGTCTGTCGTGATCAGGGAAACATTGGGCTGATCCTGCCATCGCGTCAGCAAAGCCTGCAGGGTGCGGGCGAAGGTGCTCTTACCTACCGCAACGCTTCCGCTAATTGCGATTACAAACGGCGAACGATCGTTCTCCCGTCCTAAGAATGCATTCTGCGCGAGAAACAGCTCCCGTCCAGCCTCGAAGCGAAGCTTCAAGAGCCGGGACAGGGGAAGGTACATTCGGCTTACCTCGGTTAGCGACAAGCGGTCGCACAGTCCCCGTAGAGCCGAGATATCCTCGTCGGTTAGAGGAAGGGGCGTATCTGCGCTCAGGGCGGTCCATTCTTGTCGGCTGAAGCGCTGGAAGGGGCTGGATAGGGTCATGAGAGAGGACAGATCGAAAAATCCTACTTCCGCAGCGAGATCATCGGCCCGCCAACTGGGTGACAGAAGACCTTACCATGGCTCAGCGCAATCTTCCTCTGAGCCAGCGCCGCCATCTCCGGGTCGTGCGTAACCATCACAATTGTATGACCGTGAGCATGCAGGTCTTGCAGAAGCTCGGCAACAATCTTCTGGTTGGCGGCGTCCAGGTTTCCGGTAGGCTCGTCCGCAAGCAGGATCGGAGGATTGTTGATCAGGGCGCGCGCGATGCAAACCCGCTGCTGCTCGCCACCCGAGAGCTCGCTTGGCAGATGTTCGGCTCTCTGGCCCAGGCCTACCCTCTCTAGAGCGGACCGTGCTTCCTTCTCGTCTGTCATTGAATGGAAGTACTGCGCCAGCATCACGTTTTCCAACGCCGAAAGATAGGGGATCAGGTGAAACTGCTGGAAGATGAACCCGATCTTGTCTGCGCGAAACCGGTCAAGCTCCGTCGCGGACATCGTCGCCACGTCTACGCCGTCGATATGCAGCTCACCATCAGTTGGCCGGTCCAGACACCCGATGAGGTTGACTAAGGTGCTCTTGCCTGAGCCCGAAGGCCCTGTAATCGCGACCCATTCCCCGGCGACGATTGAAAAGGACGCGTGATCGAGTGCGCAAACCGTGCCGGCGTGACCGGTATACTCCCGCGTCACTCTGTTCAGCGCGATGACCGCGCAGTCGGGGCGCGTCTCCAGATCGGTGGGATTCTCCATTGCCAGACTCTGTTTTACCACCTTCATCACTCGCCCTTCAGCAGCGCCGCTGGTTCCAGCCTCCGCAGCACTCGCACTGGAAAGAAGGCGGCGAAGGCAGCGATCAGGACATTCAGCAGCAACACCAGCGGAACTACGCCGAGATGAGGCAGTGTCGCGGTGTGGAAGTTCAACTGGCTGATTGCCCAGGCGGCGGCCGACCCGATCACGAACCCTGCTGCAACGCCTCCCAACGCCAGCGCCAGCGTCTCCAGCAGAAACATTGCCATCAAGGTGGATTGCGACCCGCCCAGCGCTTTCATCAACGCAAAATCGCGCCTGCGTTCGAGCACGCTCGCCGAAAGCGTCGCCAGAACGCTTACCGCGACAGTCAATGCGATCAGCAGGACCGCGCCGTACATCAGCGCATGGGTCTTGTCCACGATTCTGCTCTCGCCTTCGACCAGTTGCCGCACTGGTGCCACCTTGACCCCAGGTACGGTCTGTCGCAGTCGGGCAATCGCGGCGTCCACTTGTGCGGAGCCTCCTGGAATCTGGACTTCAATCAGGCTGGGCGGTGCGCCGGTCCACGTCCGGAATACCGCCATCGGCATATAAATGCGGCTGTCCTCATCCCCGCCGGTGTGCAGTCTGCCGACGCCGTGCAAAACAATAGGACGATCCGCGAAGGTGAGTTGAACCGTGCGCTCGTCGGCGACGAACTCTGCGGCGCGCTGACCCAGCAAGGCGGAATTCGGGTCGACCGATGAGGGCCACGCGTCTACCTTCCACCACGAGTTGAGCTTCTGCACTGCGGAAAAGTCTGTCCCGGAGACGACCACAGGCGTTCCCCGATCCGTTGTCGCTACCGCATAGCCGAACTCCGCTGCCTGGGCATCCGGCCCAGCCGAAGCACGAACCTGCTCCAGAGCATCGGCGGCCAACCCCTTGCCGCTATCGGCAGCAGTCACGACGATATTTGCGCCGAAGCTTCGGAACTCGCGATGTAACTTCGAATCGAGATCGGCATACAGGGTTAGCAGGGCCGTTGCCACCGCAGCCGAAACTGTGAGTGCGATCAATGCGGATAGACTCCTTGCCCGCCGATGTACTAATGACCGCCGCAGGATCGCGGTCATGTTCAACCGGCTCATGCGTTACCTCTCAAGACGGAGGAAGGATCGTTTGTCAGCGCCCTCCGTATGGCCGGGGTGCTTCCTGCTATCGCCACTACCAGCGCGAGCGTTACAACCACAGGGAAGAGGACCGGAATCAGCAGCGAGCCGATCGAAGCAGGCGCATCTCCGGCAAAGATCCGCGCTCCCAGCCATGCAGCCAGACCTGATCCTGCAAGGTAGCCGAGCCCGCCCGCGAGCAGCGCCAGCAGCCCGGCCTCCGCATAGAACAGCATCGCAACCGTGGCCTTGCTTGCCCCCAGCGACCGCATCAGCCCAATCTCCACCTGTCGCTCCATGATCGCCGTTGCCATTGCCGCGCTCACTGCAAATCCGGCTGCCAGCAGCGCTGCCGCGCTGATCAGCCACATGAGCCCGCTGATGCGCTTCAAAACCGTGCCCTCGCTCTGCTCCACGCGTCGCACCTGTTCCGCGCGCGCACCGGGAATCACCTCACGGATCTGGTAAGAGATCGAATTCGCATAGGGGCGGCAGTACCAGATCTCGCGCTGTTTTGGTGAGAGGGAGTCCGGGTTCTTGCGCGCAAACGCGTCTTCGGGCTTCGTGCGTGCGCTTACCTCTACACGGCGCACTGCACCCGGGGTACCCGCAATACGCTGAGCAGCATTCAATGGCAG
>Ga0193716_1001261_pt1 | contig 14804 bp, 6 predicted proteins | sample U2c1metaG_FD_145901 | JGI IMG/M metagenome (GOLD analysis project Ga0193716, IMG submission 145901) | Soil microbial communities from a riparian zone of the East river system, Colorado, United States - U2c1 | ecosystem: Environmental > Terrestrial > Soil > Riparian zone | place: USA: East River...
AAAGTCGCCCGCATCGTGCCGAACACGGTGGCCGCCATCGCCCGCTCGGCGAAGTACGCGTGTTTCAGCATGCCGTGCAGCCATTCCTCCGAGGTGTAGGGCACCACGTTGAACACCGGCGCGAACAGCTCCGGCGGCAGGAACGTGGTGTCCGTCGGGTGGATCAGCACGGTCGGCCGGAGGTGGCTCTCCATGAAGTTGGCCTGGCTGCCGGCCGCGAGGTAGTTCCGGTTGCTGCGCAGATAGTCCAGTGTGGACTCGAACGCCTCCTGGTAGAACATCGCGCCGTAGTCGGCGAGCGGGTCGTCGAGCGGGCCGTACCGCAGCGACTCCACCTTGCGGCACAACAGGTTACAGAAAAGCGCGCTGATCGACGCGTGCACGAACACGACGTCCGGGCCGAAGCAGTCCTGGCCGGAGTTCAGCATCCGGACCTGGAGCAGTCCGTCGACGGCCTTGGCGACGTTGGCGTCCGCGCCGACGATGAACGGGTTCACGCCCTGGCCGAAGAAACAGAACACCTTGTCCTTCGGCAGTGTCGCGCGGATCTTCTCCGCGTTGTCGTAGGTGCCGGTGAACACCAGCACGTCCGAGCGGACGCCGTGCGCTGCCATGAACTCACGCTGCCCGCCGCCGTCCAGCACGATCGGCAGTCCGTGCTCCGCGCTCAGCAGCTCGTGCAGCTTGCGGGACTGGTCCTCGATCATCCGCGACGGCCGGAACACCAGCCTGCGGCTGTAGAGGCTCGGGATGACGAGATAGAGGATGTAGCTGTACAGCGGGATGTTCGACGGCATCAGCACCGCGATCTGGTCCACCGCGGGCGGCCGATACCGGATCACCTCGGCGACCGCGCCCTCGAGTGCCTCGATCGACGCGTCGATCTCGTCGCTCGCCGTCTTGTGGTTGCTGACCTCGGTGAGGATCCGCATGACCTCGGACCGCCGCTCGCTCAACAGCTTCACGAGGTCCTGCAGCGCGGTGAGCCGGTCGCTGAACGCGATCGGCGACAGGTCCGTCGCCTGGCCGATGCGGTGCGTCGGCAGCGCGGGGGTCTCCGCGCCACGGCGCGGCGCGATCGCGGCGGCCGCGATCTCCGCGAGCGCGGTCAGGTTCGCCTTCCCGTTGGTGTGCTGCGGGAACTCCTTCAGCACGACCACCTTGTTCGGCTGCTCGAACTCGGCGACGTACTGGGCGAACGTGCGCCGCCAGTGCGCCGCCGGTCGCTGCGTCGGGTCGGCGACCACGAACACCAGCTCGGTGCCGAAGCGGCCGTTCTCCACCGGCAGCACCTTGACCGGCGCGCCGCACGCGCTGACCTTCGCGGTGATCGCGTCCGGGTACAGCGTGTTGCCGAACCGGTGCACCGCCGCCTTGCGGCCGAGCACCCGGACGTTGCCGTGCTCGTCGAGGAAACCGATGTCCTGCGTGTGGTAGGCGGGCCGGTGCGTGTGCCGCACCCGGCCGCCCGGCTCCAGCATGCCGACCATCAGGTCCGGTGACTTGATCACGACCTCGCCGAGCTCGCCGCTCGGCACGTGCTGGCCTTCGTCGTCCAGGATCTCGATGGCGATGCCGTCGAGCGGCCGTCCACAGTGGACCGGGTTGTCCGGCGTGGTGAGCGCGACGTTGCCGGCCTCGGAGCTGCCGTACCCGTCGAGCAGCGACTGGTCCATGCGCTCGGCGAACCGCAGCCGCAGGTCGTCCTGCAGCGGTTCGCCGCCGACGCACCACATCCGGACCGAGCCGAGCTGGTCCACGCTGACGCGACCGCTCGCGACCATGCGCAGCATGCCCTCGTACACGGCGGGCACCGCGTCGACGACCGTGACGCCGAGGCGGGTGATCGTGTCGAGCGCGAGGTCGACGCGACGGCTCGGCTGGAGGACCAGCGACGCGCCCGCCTGCCACCACAGCAACAAGACCGACAGCCCGTACTGGTGGGTGAACGGCAGCAGCGGCAGCAGGACGTCGTCCGAGGTGTAGCCCATGCGGTCCTGTGTGCGGGCCACGTTCGCCAGCACCGAGCCGCCGGTGCGGACCACGCCCTTCGGCCGGCCGAGGCTGCCAGACGTCCATACGATCAGGCCGTCCTGACGCTCGGCCCACCGCTCGAAGGTGAGCGCGTTCCCGGACGGCTCGACCGGCTCGGCGGGTTCGGTGGCGGCCAGCTCGTCGATCTGGATCCAGCCGACGCCGACCCGGTCGAACGGGGCCTCGAGCTGCTCGTGGTCGGAGACGAACCAGCGGGCGCCGGAGTCGGCGACGAGCTGCGCGGACTGCGCCTGGGAGATGCCGCGGTCCACCAGCCCGATCGACACGCCAAGCTCCATCAGCGCGAGGATCGTCAGCACGGACACGTCGGAGTTCACCGTGGACAGCAGCACCCGGTCGGACTCGGTCACCCCGCGCGTGCGCAGGACTCGCGTGATCCGCGCGCACTCCGCCGCGATCCGCGCCCACGAACGTTCTTGGTCGTCTTGGTTGACAAGCACTAGTCCAACGCCTTCCGTGCCGGGGTCACGCGGCGAGATGGTCGTCGATGTGGGTCACCAGATCGGACACCAACCGCAGCTCCGGCAGGTCGTCCTTCGGCAGTGTGACCGCGAAGTGCGTCTCGAGCGCGACGAAGATCTCGACCATCAGCAGGGAGTCGATCTCCAGGTCGATGACGAGCGAGGAGTCCTCGGCCACTGTGGTCGGGTCGACATCGGCCAGCTCGCTGAGCACCTCGACTACCTCAGCGGCGATCTCGTCTCGCGTCACCGTGGCCTCCCGCCAGTACGCAGAACACGTGTTCTCGAAGCTAGGCAGCGACACTGGAGCCCGGGTCAAGACTCGGGCAACGTGAACGTCCTGGTCGCGGCCCGCTCGAGCGCCGTTGCACAGGACGAACCGGACAACACACACTCGTCGGAGTGACCACCTCGAGCAAACCACCCAGCGGGTTTCTGGTGCTGGTGCTCGGCTATTCGTGTTCCGCGTACGGGAACTACCTGAACCTCGTCGCGCTCGCGCTGTACACGTTGGAGGTCACGGGAGGCCCGCTCGGCGTCGGGATCGTGATGGCGCTGCGCCTCGCCGCCGGCTTCTGCGCCGGGTTGGTGGCCGGTCGGCTGGTGAACCGGTTCGACCGGCGGCGACTCATGATCGCCACGGACCTCGCGCAGGCGTCGGCCATGGTCGTGCTCGCGGTGAGCGCGGAGGCGTTCTCGGTGCTGGTCGCCGCCGCCCTCGTGCTCGGCGCGGGGAACACGTTGTTCACGGTCGCGCTGCGCAGCAGCGTGCCGGAGATGGTCGGCGCCGACGCGCGGGTTCGGGCGAACGGGTTGCTGGTGAGCGGCCGCGCGTGCGGGACTGTGTTGGGCTTCGCGTCCGCCGGGCTGGTCGTCGCGTTCGGGGGCTACGCGGCAGCGTTCTGGCTCAACGCGGCGTCGTTCCTGGTGTCGGCGGCCGCGTTGTCCCTGGTGCGGCTGCGCACCAGGGCCGAAGCGGCCACTGTGGACGGTTCGCGGCCCAGGCTGTCGTTGCTGTCCGCGTTCGGGCCGGTGCTCGGGTTCATGATCGTGGTGCGTGGCGGCGACGCGTTCGGCTCGGCGTCGCACAACATGGCGCTGCCGCTGTACGCGAACCAGCTCGACGCGGTTCATCCCGCGTTCGTGATGAGCCAGTTCTGGGCGTCGTGGGCGGTCGGCACCCTGTTGGCGCACCAGGTGGTTCGGCGGTGGACGGCGTTGGGGGAGCGGGCCTTTGCGCTCGGCACGTGCCTGATGTCGGTGTGTTTCGTGCTCGCGTTCACCGGGGTGACCGGGCCGGTGCTGATGGCGGTCGCGCTCGTCGCCGGACTGGCCGACGGGTTCACGGAGATCGTCTACACGTCCCGGCTGCAGGCCGCGCCGGACGAGCTGCGCGGTCGCCTGTTCGGGTTGTCGGCCACGGCGGAGACGTGCGGGTTCGCGGTTGGCATGCTCGCCAGCTCCGCGGTGCTCGAGGCGCTGCCCGCGTTGGGTGTCGTCGCGCTGTTCCACGGGGTCGCGCTCGCCGGCGCGGTGGGACTGCTGATCGCGTTGTTCGTCGGCGGGCGCACCGCGGCGCCGGCGACACGGTAGGGGGCACCCTCTTTGAATAGGACACAGGCAATGCGACCGATGGCTATTTCTGTTGGGGCCGCGTTGGAGCCGGCGTCCGACGAGCCGGGGGACGCGGTCGCGGCGCTGCTGCGGGCGGCCCGCGAGCACCCGACGAGCGGCGTTGTGTCGTCCTCCGCCGCAGACTCGGTCCGGCGGTCCTACCCGGAGCTGCTCGACACCGCGCGGCGGGTGCTGTCCGGGTTGCGGGGGCTCGGGTGCCGGCCGGGGGATCCGGTGGTGCTGCACGGGTTGCCGCTCGACGACTTCTTCCCGGCGTTCTGGGCCTGCGTGCTCGGCGGGTTCCGGCCCGCGACGATCGCGGAGCCGCCCTCGGAGTCCACATCGGACCGGTTCCGCCACGTGTGCCGGCTGCTCGACGATCCGGTGGTGCTCGACGACGCCCGGTTCGCGCGGTGCCGCGCCGCCGACCCGGCGCGGGACGTGCACACGCCTGCCCTGGACGACGTCGCGCTGCTCATGCTGTCCTCGGGCAGCACCGGCCCGCCGAAGGCCGTGCAGCTAACCCACCGGGGGTTGGCGGAGTTCGCGGCCGCGTCCCGCCGCGTGCTCGACGTGCGGCCGGAGCACGTGACGCTGAACTGGCTGCCGCTCGACCACAGCGGCGCCTTCCTGCTTTACCATGTGCTCGCGGTGTTCGTCGGTGCGACGAACGTGCACGCGCCGACCGACCTCGTGCTCGCCGAGCCGCTGCTGTGGCTCGACCTGGTCGAACGGCACGGCGTCGACCATACGTGGGCGCCGAACTTCGCGTTCCGGCTGGTGACCGACGCGCTGGCCGGCGCCCGCCGCTACGACCTCAGTGGACTGTCCACAATGGTCTCCGGCGGCGAGCAGGTGACTGGCGCGGTGGTCGACCGCTTTCTTGCGGCGACCGGTCTGCCGGCCGAGCGTCTCCGGCCGGCGTGGGGAATGGCGGAGACCGTCACGGCCATCACGTTCGGCCGGTACGCGTCCGGGGTGCACCGGGTGCTGAAATCCAGTGTGTCCGGCGACCTCGAGTGGGTGGGTGAGGACACGCCGGACGCGGTCACGTTCGTGTCGGTCGGCGGGCCGGCGCCGGGCGCGGCCGTGCGGGTGGTCGACGAGCGCAACGACGTCGTGCCGGAGGGCCGGATCGGTCGCCTCCAGGTGCGGTCAGCGCGGATCACCCCTGGCTACCTCGGCGACGAACCGACGACCGCCGCCGGGTTCCCCGACGCGTCGCGCACCGGACGCACCTGGTTCGACTCCGGCGACCTCGCGTTCCTGACCGGCGGCGAGGTGGTGATCACCGGCCGGGCCAAGGACGTGATCATCCTCAACGGGCACAACTACTTCTGCCACGAGATCGAGGACGTGGTGGCGGCCGTGCCCGGGGTCGGCGCCGGACGGGTCGGCGCGTGCGGGGTGCCGGACGAGCGGACCGGCAGCGAGGAGCTGCGGGTGTTCGTGGCGACCGACGATCCGGCACCGGCCGCGCTGGAGAGCGGTGTGCGGGCCGCGTTGTTCGAGCGACTGCGGATCTCGGGCGCGCGGGTCGTCCCGGTGCCCGTGGCGGAGTTTCCCAGGACACCCGCGGGGAAGGTGCGGCGCGCCGCGCTGCGGGACCGGCCCGTCGACACGCCTACGTTGGGTCTCGAGCAGGTGCGCGCGGTGGTCGCCGAGGTGCTCCGACGGCCCGTGGACGTGCACACACCGTTCTACGACCTCGGCATGACCTCGGTGCTGCTGACGCGGGTGCGTGCCGGGCTGTCGCGGCTGCTGGGCCGGGAGATCCCGGCGACCACGCTGTTCCGGCACCCGACGGTCACCGCGCTCGCGGTGCACCTGTCCGGCGAGACGACGCCGGTCGAGGCCGCGCCCGCGCCGGTGCGTGACGACCGGGTCGCGATCATCGGGATGGCGCTGCGGTTCCCCGGCGCGTCCACAGTGGACGAGTTCTGGGCCAACCTGCGGGACGGCGTGGACAGCGTACGTACGTTCTCGGCGGCGGAAGCACTGGCCGCGGGGGTATCGGCGGCCGACGTGGCGTCGGCGGCATTCCGTCCGGTGGCGGGCGCGCTCGATGACGTGTCGTCGTTCGACGGAGACTTCTTCGGCGTCAACCCGCCCGAGGCGGAGCTGACCGATCCGGCGCACCGCCTGTTCCTCGAGTGCTGCCACCACGCGCTGGAGCACGGCGGCTACGCTGGCGCGGGCGGGCGGATCGGGGTGTACGCGGGTTCCGGCATGAACCTGTACGGGCATCAGGACTCCGCGCGGGACGTGAGCGCGGATCCGGTGGTGGCGATGCAGTCGAGCATCGGGTCCACACCGGACTTCCTGGCGTCCAGGGTTGCCTACCGGCTGGGACTGACCGGTCCGGCGATCGGGGTGCAGACCGCGTGTTCGACGTCGTTGGTGGCGGTCCACCTCGCGGCGCAGGCCGTCCTGTCGGGGGACGCGGACATGGCGCTCGCGGGGGCCGCGGCCGTGCGGGTGCCGCAGGAGGCCGGGTACCAGCACCATCCCGGGTCGATGCTGTCGCCGACCGGGCGGCTGCGCGCGTTCGACGCGGCGGCGGACGGGACGGTCGGCGGCAACGGCGTGGCGGCCGTCCTGCTGAAGCCACTGGCCGCCGCGCTCGCCGACGGCGACACCGTGCACGCGGTGATCCTCGGTTCCGCCGTGAACAACGACGGCACGAGCAAGGTCGGGTTCGCGGCGCCGAGCGTCACCGGTCAGGTCGAGGTGGTCCGGCAGGCGCTGCGACGCGCGGGCGTGCCGGCGACCGCGGTGTCCTATGTGGAGGCACACGGCACGGGCACCCCGCTCGGCGACCCGGTGGAGTTCGACGCGCTGTGCGAGGCGTTCGACGGCGCGCCGGCCGGTGGGTGCGCGCTGGGTTCGGTGAAGCCGAACGTCGGGCACCTCGATAGCTGTGCCGGCATGGCGGGGTTGATCAAGGTGGCGCTGATGCTGCGGCACCGCTCCCTGGTGCCGACCGTCCACCTGGGAGCGCCGAACCCGCTGCTCCGGTTGGCCGGCAGTCCGTTCACGCTGGCCAGAATGCACGAGCCGTGGCCGGGGGAGGTGTTGCGCGCGGGGGTGAGCGCGCTCGGGGTCGGGGGGACGAACGCGCACGTGATCTTGGAGGAGCCGCCGTCGGTGGCTGCCGAGTCGTCCGCTGCCGAGCGGGTGCTGGTCCCGGTGTCGGCCGCGACGCCCGGCGCGCTGTCGGCGCTGACGGCTGCGTTGCGTGCGCACGTGGCGGCGAACCCGTCGCTGCGCCCGGCCGACGTGGCGGCGACCATGGCGTTGGGGCGCCGGCACCTACCGCACCGCGCGGCGTTGGTGGGTGGCGGTGCGTCCTGGGAAGAGGTGAGCGCCCCCGCCTGGGCAGGCGGGCCCGGTCGCGTTCGTGTTCGCGGGGCAGGAGAGCGTGACCGCCGGGATGGTGGCGACGCTGTACGAGGCGTTCCCGGTGGTGCGGTCGGTGCTGGACGAGTGCGAGCGCGAGGTGCCCGGACTGCTGGCGCAGCTCTTGGGCGACCCGGTCCGGGATCCGCAGCCGGTGCTGTTCGCGGCGCAGGCGGCGCTGGTGGCCCGCTATCCGGGCGGCATGCTCGCGTTGAGCGCGTCGCACTCGCTCGCCACCCGGATAGCCGGCGACAGCGGGTTGGAGCTGGCGGCGGTGAACGGCCCGACGACGTACGTGCTGAGTGGCGCCGCCGAGGCGGTGGCGGTGGCGGTGGCGCTCGCCGAGGAGGAGGGCATCGCCTGCCTCCCGCTCGACACGGGCCGCGGCTACCACTCCGCGCTGATCGAGCCCGCGCTGGACGCGTTGTCGGCGCACGGCATCGGCCCGCTGCGGATCCCGATGGTCAGCGGCGTGGACGGGGTCCTGCTGCCGGTGGGCCATCAGGTGGATGTCGGGTACCTCCGCCGGCAGGCGCGGCTCCCCGTCCGCTACGACAAGATGGTGGCCACCCTCGCGGCGTACGGCGACGTGGTGGAGATCGGTCCTGGCGACGTGCTCACCCGGCTGGGCAGGCGCATGCACCCGGCGGCGCACTGGCACCCGACGATGCCGGACTTCCTGTCCGCGGTCGGCGTCCGGTATCGCCGTGGCACAACGGTGAACTGGAGCACGCTGACGATGGACGGAAAGCGAATCCCGCTGCCGCTGTATCCGTTCGAGAAGACCAGGGTGGCGGATGGGGTGCCGGTGTCGGAGGTCTGCGCGCTGACCGCCCGCCTTCTCGGCCGGGCGGCGGCGGACATCGACCCGGACCGGAAGTTCGTCGCGCACGGCGCCGACTCCCTGTCACTGATGAACATGACCCGCGAGCTGAACGAGACCTTCGGGGTGCGCGTCCCGGTCCGCAGGCTCTTCACCGACGCCGACACGCCGCGGAAGGTGGCGGAGCTGATCGGCTCGGGGTTGGTGGCTGAGCAGAGTGCGATGGCTGAGAGCGCTCCGGCGTCGGCAGGCCCGCGGTTGGTGGCTGCGCCCGCACCCGCCGGCCCCGTTCCCGCGCCGAGTCATCCGGCGGGGCAGGATCTGCGGGCCGTCGTCGACCGGCAGCTCGCCGTCGCCGAGCAGCTTGTCGCGTTGATGGCGGGGCAACTGACCGCGCTTCGCGGCCAGCCGGCGGCCACCCCCACAGCCCCCGTACTGCCGGTCGCGGCCGCACCCACCCCGTCGACTGGACCCACTCCGCCCGCCCCGGCACCCGCTCCGACCGGGAACCGCGACTTCAGCCTCTATTTCTTCGGCGACTACCCCGACTCGGCGGCGGCCGACAAGTACGGGCTCATCACGGCGGCCGCGCAGTTCGCCGACCAGCACGGCTTTCACTCGCTCTGGTTGCCGGAGCGGCACTTCCACTCCTTCGGCGCGTTGTTCCCCAACCCCGCCGTCCTGGCCGCGGCACTCGCCGCACGGACGGACCGGATCCGGCTCAACGCGGGGTCCGTCGTGCTGCCGCTGCACCACCCGGTGCGGGTCGCCGAGGAGTGGTCCGTTGTGGACAACCTCTCGAACGGCCGCGTCGGACTCTGCGTGGCGAGCGGATGGCACGCGACAGACTTCGTCCTCGCGCCGCAGAACTTCGGGGCCCATCGCGAGCTCATGTACACCGAGCTGGACACCGTGCGGCGGTTGTGGGCGGGCGACGCGATCACGGCCACGTCCGGGTCGGGCGACGACGTCGAGGTCACGCTCCACCCGCGGCCGGTACAGGCGGAGCCGCCGCTGTACGTCGCCGTCGTCGGGAACCCGGACAGCTACCGGCGCGCCGCCGAGAACGGGCTCGGCATCGTCACCAACCTGATGGCGCAGAGTGTCGCCCAGCTCGCGCGGAACATCGCCCTCTACCGGGCGACCCGCGCGGCGAGCGGGCACGGGCCGGGGCGCGTCGTCGTCCTCGTCCACACCTACCTCGGCGACGACCTGGACGCCGTGCGCCAGGAGGCGTTCGCACCCTTCTGCGCCTACCTGCGCTCGTCGCTCTCGCTGTTCGACCAGGTGACCACCAGCCTCGGCGTCGACATCGACCTCGACGACACGCCAGCCGACGACGTCGAGTTCCTGCTCGGCCAGGCCTATGCCCGCTACTGCGCCGACCGCGCTCTCATCGGCACCGTCGACAGCAGTGCGCCGGTCGTCGAACAGCTCCTCGCCGCAGGCGCCGACGAGCTCGCCTGCTTCGTCGACTTCGGCGTCGCCAAGGAGAAGGTGCTCGACGCACTGCCCACATTGGACACACTGCGCGTCAGAATCCAGGAACGCCAGGCCCTCACCGCCGCCGAGCGTCGCATCTGGTTCCTCGACCGGCTCTACCCCGGCCAGACGATCTACCACGAGCCGAAGGCCGTCCGCCTCACCGGGCCGCTCGACGCCGACCGGCTCGCCGCCGCGCTGCAACGGGTCGTCGACCGCCAACCCGCGCTGCGGACCGTGTTCTCCGACGACGACGGCGAACCGCGTCGGGTCGTGCGCGATCGGGCCACTGTGGACTGTCCGGTACTGGAGTCCACATCGGACGACCCGATCGCGGCCGCGATCGCCGGTATCCCAGTGTTCGACCTCGCAGAGGGGCCACTGCTCGCCGCGCGCCTCGTCCGCGTCGCGCCGGAGGAACACCTGCTTGTCCTCGTGGCACACCACATCGTGTTCGACTCCGCCTCGACCGCCGTGTTCCTCCGCGACCTCGCCGCCTACTACCGGGGCACCGAGCCGGACCCGCTGCCGGCCGCGACGAGCCGGCCGGAACCGGTCGACGCCACCGCGCTCGACTACTGGCGCCGCCAGCTCGCCGACGCGCCGACGCTTCGCCTGCCCACCGACCACCCGCGGCCCGCCACCCGCACCGGGCGCGGCGCCGCCCTCACCTACGACCTCGACGCGGACCTCGTCGGCCGGCTCCGCGACGCCACCGACGGCACCGTCTTCATGGCCATCCTCGCCGCGGTCGCCGCCGTGCTGGGGCGTTTCGCCGGCCAGGACGACCTCGTCCTCGGCACCGCCGTTGCCAGCCGCCCGCCCGACGCCGCCGACCGGGTCGGACTCTTCCTCGACACCGTCGCGCTGCGCGTCGACCTGACCGGAGACCCCGACTTCACCACCCTCGCCGGCCGCATCCTCGACACCACCGCCGACGCCCTCGAGCACCGCGGCGTGCCGTTCGACGAGCTGGTCGGCGCCATCAACCCCGACCGCGACCCCGGCCGCAACCCGCTGTTTCAGGTGATGGTCGAGTTCGAGAACGAGACGGCCGTCGACTTCGACCCGCCGCGGCTCACCGCCACCGCGCTCGACGTGCCGGCGGACCGCGCGCCGTTCGACCTCTCGCTGTACCTCACGCAGCACCCCGGCGGCCTGCGCGTGTCGGTCGAGTACGACGCCGACCTGTTCGTCGCCGACACCGTGCTGCGGCTCCTCGCCCACCTCGAACACGTCCTGCGCCGCGCGGTTGCCGACCCGGCCGCGCCGCTGTCCGCGCTGACCACCGCGACCGACGCCGACCGCGCGGACGTCGCCCGGTGGCAGGGGACACCAGCGGCCGAGACGGCGTGCCTGCACGAACTGGTGGAGCGGCAGGTCGACCGCACGCCGGATGCCACGGCCGTGCTCGCCGGTGATCGCGAGCTGACCTACCGGGAGCTGGACGAGCGCGCCAACCAGGTCGCGAACGCCTTGCTGGCCAACGGGATCGGTCGGGGCGACCGCGTCGCAGTGCGGCTGCCACGCGGGCCGGCGCTGGTCGCCGCGCTGCTCGGCGTGCTCAAGAGCGGCGCGGCGTACGTGCCGCTCGACCCGTCGCTGCCGGCGGCCCGGGTCGACCTCCTGCTGGCCGACAGCGGTGCGGAACCGTTGCCCGACAGCGGGCACGCCGCGACCACACGGCCGAACGTCCCGGTCGACCCGGAAGACGTCGCCTACTGCATCTACACGTCCGGCTCCACCGGTCGGCCCAAGGGCGTGCTCGTGCCGCATCGCGGTCCGGCGAACGTCGCGGCGTGGCAGGCCCGCCAGCACGCTCCACTTCGGACACTGCAGTGGACGTCACCCGCGTTCGACGTGAGCGTCCAGGAGATCGTCAGCACACTCGCGGCCGGCGCCGCGCTCGTGCTGGTCGACGACGACGTCCGCTACGACCCGGCCGCGGTCGTCGAGCTGGCGCGAGCACACGACGTCGAGCGGATCTTCATGCCGTACACGCCGCTGAAGTACCTGATGGAGACACGGCCGAACCTGCCGGCGCTGCGGATGATCGTCTCCGCGGGCGAGCCGCTCGTGCTCACCCCGGCGCTGCGCGGGTTCCTCGCCGAGCACCCGGACTGCCTGCTGTACAACCAGTACGGGCCCACCGAGGGCGCCATCATCGTCACCTCGCACCGCGTCGACCCGGCGGCCGGCGCCACGCCGCCGATCGGCACGCCCATCGACGGCGTCACCGTCCGGCTGCTCGACGAGCGCGGCGAGCCGGTGCCCGTCGGCGCGGTGGGGGAGCTCCACCTCGGCGGCGTCGCGGCCGCCATCGGCTACCTCGGGCAGCCGCCGTTCGCCGACGGGTACCGCACCGGCGACCTCGGCCGCTGGCGTGCCAACGGCACGATCGAGTTCCTCGGCAGGCGCGACGACCAGGTGAAGATCCGCGGCTACCGCGTCGAACCCGCGGAGGCGGAGCGGGCGGTCGCCGAGCTGCCGGAGGTGCGGGACGTGGCGGTCGTCGTCCGGACCGACGCCGGCGAGCCGGAGCTGGTCGCGTACGTGGTGCTCGACGGTGATCTCGCGGCGCTCGCCCCGAGACTGCGTGCCGTCCTGCCGAACTACCTTGTGCCGCAACGGTGGGTGGCGCTGGAGCGGCTGCCGGTCAACGCGAGCGGCAAGCTGGACCGGTCGCGGCTGCCGGCGCCCGGCGCCGACGAGGGTGGCGCGACGCCGACCACGGCGCTCGAGCACGCGCTGCACGACCTGTGGTGCGCGGAGCTGGGACGGGACACGGTCGCGGTGGACCGGTCGTTCTTCGCGCTCGGCGGACATTCCCTGTCGGCCGTGCGGCTGCTGAACCGGGCCGCGGCGCTCGGGCTGACCTGTTCGATGACGGACTTCTTCCGCGACCCGACGATCCGCGCGCTCGCCGCGCGTGCGGCAATCGCCCGCGTGCCGCTGACATCGGTGCAGCGCAGGCTGTGGCGGCGCCACCACGAGCGGGCGAACCCGGCGGTGTACAACGTGGCGCACCGGATCGACCTGACCGGCGATCTGGACCCGGAGACGCTGCGGCGGGCCGTCGAGGCGCTCGTGCACCGGCACGACGTGTTGCGCAGCCGGCTGTCCGATGTGGACTGTGCGGTGCTCGCGCCGTTCCCGGTGTCGCTGCCGGTGGCGGACCTGTCCGTGTCCGATGTGGATGGTTGGTGCGCGGCGATCGCCGGGGAGCCGTTCGTGTTGACGGAGGCGCCGCTGTTCCGGTTCCGGCTCGGGCGGGTCGGGCCGGGGCGGTGGGTGTTCGTCGTGGTGCTGCACCACGCGGTGTGCGACGGGGTGTCGCTCGGCACGGTGTGGGACGAGCTGTCGGCGCTGTACGCGGGCCGCGCGCTGCCCGCCGCCGCCCAGTACGTCCCGTCCGAGCCGGCGCCGGCGCGCCGTGCGGAGCTGGCGCGGTACTGGCGATCCGCACTGTCCGATGTGGACCTGTTCCCCCGCCTCCCGAGCGACCGCCCGAGGCCGGCGACGCTGTCGGGGGCCGGCGCCCTGTACCGGGCCACGCTGCCGGCCGACCTGGCCGAGGGGATCGCCGCGGCCGCGGCGTCGCTCGGCGGGACGCCGTACGCGGTGCTGGCGACCGGTTTCGCGCGGTGGCTGGCTGGCCGGCTCGGTCGCGAGGAGGTCGTGCTGGCCGCGTCGAGCTCGAACCGCACCCGCCAGGAGGACGAGGGCGTCGTCGGTCTCATCGGCGACGCGGTGCTGGTGCGGGTGTCGAGCCCGCGGGTGCGGGAGTTCTCCGCCAGGCTGTACGCGGCGCTGGACCACCAGGAGCTGCCGCTCACGGAGGTGGTGCGGCACGTCGCGCCAGAGCTGGTCGACACGCTGTACCCGACCGTGTTGTTCACCGTCGTCACCACGCCGCCGCCGACGCTCGCGCTCGACGGCGTCTCGTCGGAGGTGCGCGCGGTCGCGGTGCCCGGTCTCGCCAGGACCGAGCTGTACGTGCGCGTGGTCGCGGACGCGGATGAGACGACCGTGTACTGGGAGTACTCCACGGACCTGTTCGACGAGACCACGATCGCCGCCTGGCACACCGAACTCCGTGCGGCCCTTGCTGAACTGGTACACAAGAGACCAGAAGAACTGGCCGCCTAGCCTGAGTTCCGGCTTTGGTGGTTGATCGGCGTGTCTTCTGTTGGCCGTGTTCGGCTTCTTACCGCTGGTTACACGGGAACGATCGCTTCGGGGTGCGCGGTCCGATGGCTGGGGCGATCGGAGCCGCACCTCGCCGACCCTTCCCGACGGCGTGCGTCGGGCACGGCGAGGCACGGCAACGGGCCGTGGGTTGCGCACCAACGGAGAGACTCGGCCGGGAAGACATGCAGTCCGGCGGCGGTGATCGAGGTGGCCGGGCCTACCCCGCACGCACTATTTCCCGTCTATGCCAATCTTTTCCGGTTGAAGCAGCATCTCCCGGACACGCCAAGCCCCTTCTGCTTGGAAGCAAACAAGATTAGGCATGACCACCGGATGTGACACCACCACGAGGTGAGTCCATCCAGAAGTGGACACATCAATCCCCAAAGGCAAGCACTCGACGCAACCCCGTTGCCATCGCCCCACGGCTCGTTGCCGTGTCTTCGCCATGCCACAGCACACCGTCGACAAAGCACGGCGAAGGCGCGGCCCCGATCGCCCCAGCCACCGGACCACTCAACCCCGTAGGCGATCGTCCCCGTGTTAAGCAGCACAACCATCCCTCTAGAACGGTGCCACATCCGGATCGGCGATCGGTTCCGGTTGATGGGTGAACCGGTACCCGTATTTGGTGATCCAGGTCAACCCTCGGCTGTTGTCGGACAGTTCCACCCGCCACCCACCAAGGGTCTTGAGCCGATGGTGAGTCCGACACGCCGGACGGACAGTGAACTGATCCGTCGCGCCCTGCGGGAACGGCGTCACGTGATCCAAGTCGT
>Ga0193716_1001263_pt1 | contig 14793 bp, 20 predicted proteins | sample U2c1metaG_FD_145901 | JGI IMG/M metagenome (GOLD analysis project Ga0193716, IMG submission 145901) | Soil microbial communities from a riparian zone of the East river system, Colorado, United States - U2c1 | ecosystem: Environmental > Terrestrial > Soil > Riparian zone | place: USA: East River...
CCTTTGCCGAAGATCTGGAATTCCCACTGGCCCTTCGCCACTTCGGCGTTGATGCCTTCGTGGTTGATGCCGGCGGCGAGGCAGAGGTTGAGATGCTTCTCAACGATCTCACGCGCGACCGCGCCGACGTTCGAATAACCGACGCCGGTGTAATAGGGGCCCTGCGGCGCCGGATATCCGGAGGCCGGGAAACCGAGCGGACGGCCGTCCTTGTAGAAGAAGTATTCCTGCTCGAAGCCGAACCAGGCGCCGGCGTCGTCGAGGATGGTGGCGCGCTTGTTGGTGGCGTGCGGGGTCTTGCCGTCGGGCATCATGACTTCGCACATCACCAGCGCACCGTTTTCGCGGGCGGCGTCCGGGTAAACGGCGACCGGCTTCAGTACGCAATCGGAGCTGTGGCCTTCGGCCTGCATGGTCGAGCTGCCGTCGAAGCCCCACAGCGGAAGCTGTTCGAGCGTCGGGAATGAGCTGAATTCCTTGATCTGGGTTTTGCCACGCAGGTTCGGCACCGGCGTGTATCCGTCGAGCCAGATGTACTCGAGCTTATATTTGGTCATTGAGCCTCTCATATTGACGATGCGAAAGGTGTGGAGCCGAAGCCACTGGCTGCCGCACACATACCCGGCCACCATCGGCCAGCTCTTCCCAAGCATTTAATGTGCCAATCCGCCGCACTGCGGCAGAGCCGCCCGCGATCGGCAAAGCCCCGATAAATCCTCGGGCCAGTCCCGCTATCCACACTTCAGGGTGCGGCAAAGGCGCACGGGTGGCCAGCGGCGAACATGACAAAACGATGTAATTCGGCCCGGATTCACGCCCGATTCTGCAGCAGTCCGGCGCCGACCGGCGGCGGCGATTAAAGCTGCGTCAGTCGCCGGCAACATTCGGGAACAACGCCGGCTCAGATCGGCAACGATCGCATTGGCTCAAGCGTTAGTCATCTGCTCACTGCCTCACACGTAGCAAAACAAGAGATGCCTACAAAATATACATCTGATGATTTTATTTTGGTCAAGTTGCATCTGCGGAGGGCAAGGACGATATCGACCTTGGTAACCACTCGCGAACGAGCCGGGCGCACCATGAAGCCAGAATCCTCGAAGCGGTGCTTGGAGGCTAAGTATTTCGACCAAGGAGAAGATGATGAATACGAGTTTGAATCAGGGATCTGCCAAGATCTACCAATTCCCGGCCGGGGGCCGGTCAGCTCTCGGCGGACGCCGTTATGAGGAGTCCAAAGCCGCCAGCGATCTTGCTTCGTCGCGTGTTGATGAAACCAACTGCAGCGGCAGCTGGTATCATCAAGCAGCGATCGACGAGTCCAAACCGGCGTGGGAGCGTTGATGCCAAGCGCATGTTCGCCGGGCTGCTATCGCCTCAGTTCAGTAGATAGCGAGAACTAAAAAGGGTCGAGACGAAAGCGTTTCGGCCCTTTTTCATGGCTGCTTGACATCGACCTCACAGGCCGTGGTCGGCCGTCTGGCGTGTTTGACCGCCACGCCCACCTTGTTGATGGTGAGCGTAATGCCCTCCCCGGAATAACGCGAGCCGGACCAGTTCAGCCGCTTGGCCAATGTCACCGCATGGCCATCGATCTGCAGGTAGGCGCGTGAATCATATTGGTAGAACGCGGCGATGAACTTGGTGCCGTCGGCACAGCGATAAGTCTGGAACGTCTGCGCCGCGGCCGGCGCCGCGCCCATCGCAACGAAGCCTGCGAAAACTACCGCGCTGAAAACAACCCGGCCTTTGCGCCGTTCCATCATTGCCCCCCCAACATCCTTTTCGGCCGCGCAGGATCCGGCCCACCGCAATAAAATGCTCCTAACCAATATCCGGAAGCGAGTATAGAGGCGGACACCGCGCAACACGCCTCCCCCGTCATCTTTCGCCGCGGAGGTGATCAGGACCGTCAGATGTCAGATTCCGCCATCCGCCACTTCGACCTCGTCGGCGCGAGCAATTTTCGCGACCTCGGCGGCTATCCGGGCCAGGACGGCCGAAACGTGCGCTGGCGACAGATCTTCCGCTCCAATCATCTTGGACATCTGACCGAAGCCGATATCGGCGTGCTGCGCGGCCTCGGCTTAAGGAACGCGTTCGATTTCCGAGGCACGGAGGAGCGTGTCACGGCGGCCTGCGCCATCGCGGAGATCGCGGTTCACTCGCTGCCGATCGAGCCGACCGTGGTCGCAGCGTTGCGTGCGCGCCTCGCCACAAGCAAATCGCTGTCGCCGGCCGACGGGCTGGAGGTGATGCGGGAGTCCTACCGCAACTACGTACAGCAGAACACGCCGCGCTTCCGCAGCCTGTTCGCGCACCTGCAGGAGGCTCCCGGGCCGCTGGTCATTCACTGCACCGCCGGCAAGGATCGCACCGGCTTCGCCTGCGCGCTCATCCTGCATGCGCTCGGTGTCGGGGAGGATGTGATCGCGGAAGACTATCTGCTGACCAACCGCTACTACCGGCGCGATCCCTCCTCCAGCAACGATTTGCCCGAGGATGTCCGGCAGGTGTTGGGATCGGTGGACGCCTCGTTCCTCGCCGCCGCCTTCGAGGCCATCCGCGCCGAGTATGGCGATCTGCAGAGCTATTTTACGGACGGATTGGGTCTCGGCAGCGCCGAGCGCGCCCGGCTCCAGGCGCATTACCTGGAGGCCTGATGATGTACCGCGCGCACCGGCCCGGCAGGTAGATCGCGGCCTATGCCGCGGCTTCCATTTCGGCATCGAGGTCGGCGATCACCTCCTCGAATGCCGAGATCGCCTGTTGAATCGTGGCAATCTGCATCAACTCCCAGCCATTGACCGGACCATTGCGGTTTTGCAGCGCGACGATCAGATCGCGCCGTTGCTCCTTCAGCTGAACGAGCGGCAAACCGTGATCGGGCAGATATCGCATCATGATGTCCCCAGCCGTTGGATTGAACAGCATCCAGCTATAGCCCGGCGACCTCTGATATCCCTTTACAAAACTCCGGCAAATTTTAGTGATCGGCGTCGGGCGCGACGGCCGGCGGGGCTAGGCCACCGCTTGCGACGCGCCGACGATCGCTCCGGACAACGCCAGCGCGATAAACTTGGTGGCCCACTCGCTGGTATGGAGCCGGCCACCATCGTCCAGTTGCTCCAGCGGAATGTTGTCTTCATTCCAGCGCTTCATCAGGGCGAAACGGCTGAATACGGATATTTGAAATCGACCAGCCCGAGATGCTGTTCGCCAGGCGTCGCTGCGTCGGGCACGGGAAACATCCTCTGCGGGCATGAATGATGGTATGCCCGTAATGGAAGCGGAATTCCGCCGCATTGCAAATGAAATTGTCCTGAAGCTAGTGTTCGTTTCGTTATCCCTCGCGCGTGGAGACCTGTCATGGATGGAAAAGTGATTGTCGTGACCGGCGCGCTTGGCGCGCTTGGCAAGGTCGTTGCGGCGGAAGCGCTGGCGCGGGGCGCGCGCGTCGCCGCTGTCGATCACGCACCAACCCAAGTCCCGGCGACGCCAAACCGGATGGAGCTTGGCGGCGTCGATCTGACCGATGCGGCTCAAGCCCGGAAGGCGATCCATGCTGTGGCGTCGCATTTCGGCAGGCTCGATGCGCTGGTGAATATCGCCGGCGGCTTTGCGTTCGAAGCGGTCGCCGAGGGCGATGCAAAAACCTGGCAGCGCATGTATGCGATGAATGTGCTGACCGCACTGAACGCGTCGCAATCGGCGCTTCCGCATCTGGCCAATTCCGGCGCCGGCCGCATCGTCAATGTCGGCGCCATGGGAGCCCAGCAGGCTGGCGCCGGCATGGGGCCTTACGCGGCGTCCAAGGCCGGCGTGCATCGCCTTACGGAAGCCCTCGCCGCCGAGTGGAAAGGCAAGATCACGGTCAACGCCGTGCTGCCATCGACGATCGACACCGCCGCCAATCGCGCCAGCATGCCGAAAGCGGATTTCGCCAAATGGGTGAGCCCGAAGGAATTGGCCGACGTGATCCTGTTCCTGGCCAGCGACGCCGCCAGCGCCGTCACAGGCGCACTGCTGCCGGTCAACGGACGGGTTTGATTTCCAGTCCTCCGTGTCGTCAGGCCTCGGCGGTGTCCCCGCCACGCCACCCAGCGCGGCGTCCGCCTCGCCCCTGACGCTGGATAGCCGCTCGCGGTCCGTTTGATCAAATCCAATGCGAGCGATTCGGGTTAGACTTCGACACTGAGTCGCGAGATGCGACACTGGAGTTCCCGTTGGAAACCGCGCTTTACTTGCCTGTCAAACGCTTCCTCGAAAATCTCGGCTTCACCGTCAAGGGTGAAGTCGGCGGTTGCGATCTGGTGGCGTTGAGCGATGGGGATCCGCCTGTCGTGGTGATCGGCGAATTGAAATTATCCTTCAATCTTGAACTAATCCTGCAGGCGGTCGATCGTGCCGCCGCGGCCGACGAAGTCTGGCTCGCCGCCAAGATGTCCGCACGCGGCAAGGGACGCGAGAGTGACGCCCGCTATCGCAACCTGTGCCGCCGGCTCGGCTTTGGCATGCTCGCGGTCACCAACACCGGCGACGTCGAGGTGATCGTCAAACCGCCGACAACAGCCCCGCGCCGCGATCCGAAGAAGCGCTCGCGCCTCGTTGCCGAGCACCAGCGCCGCAAGGGCGACCCGGTGTTGGGCGGCAGCACGCGCACGCCGATCATGACGGCCTATCGCCAGCAGGCGCTGGCCTGCGCCTCGGCGCTGTCACAGGGCCCACGGCGGGTGCGCGACCTGAAGCCCGATATTCCGGACGCGCCAAAGATCCTGTTGCACAATGTCTACGGCTGGTTCGATCGCGCCGAGCGCGGCATCTATGTGCTGACCGAGGCCGGACGCGCCGCGCTGAAACGCTGGCCGCAACAGCCGATCGACTTTACCGCCGCTGGTGATTCCATTTCATGACGGCAACTTAAAACGTGCGAAAATAACCTGATCGTCGTGACCGGCAGCGTTACCGCGCGCGACGATTCCTTCGCCGAGGTCCGCAGACCGAGCCTTGAGCACGTGCATCGCTCACGCAAGGAGCCCGGCTGCATCTCGCACGCGGTACATGTCGATTGCGAGAACCCGCTGCCGCTGGTGAAATTGTAGCGCATAGCTGGTTTGCCATGCGAAATTCATATTGCAATGCAACATGTAGGCTCCTAGGTAGTGCCGTATCAACGATGAGGCCCCGATGAGCGAAGATTGGAATACCAAGTACGGCACCCGACGCGTGCGGCGCGACCCGCCGACGCTGGATGAGGCCATTTTCGCGGCGATCGGCATTACCGACGACCTGGAAGCGCAGGCAGAGATTGCGGCGTCCTTGATGGGGATGCCGCTCGAAGCCGTGCTGTTGGAAGTCAAGAAGATCGCGCGATCGTCGTCGCGCTCAGCGACGCGGGTGATCGCGGGCGAGCAAGGCGCGCAGCGCTCGATCGTGGTGGAGCGCCGGGTGATCCGGAAGTTCGGCAACGACAAGCGTACCGGCACTTAAGTCACCGACCCGACCTGCATCGGCGGCTCCGCTTCGACCGATGGCTTTAGCCCAATCCTCGCTCAGGCCGCCCGGCCCCAGCCATACATCCGCAACCACATCTGCCAATACGCGCGATTGAAGTTCGTCATCGCGCGCGCGGCGTCGATGGCGCTTGCCATCGCGGGCGCGGCCGGTTCAGGCGCGCGCTGCGGCGCAAGGTCGATGCTGCCGGTGGATTCGCCGTGCCGGAATGTCAGATGCGCGCCGAACTTGTGCGCCAAAGCCCGCATCGCCTCGTTCTGCGCGCCGGTGGTAATCCGCAGGCTGTGATATCCTTTGGCGCGCGCTTCCGCGATCAGCTTCCGAAACAGGATACTGCCGACGCCTAACCGTCGCACCGACGCTTCCACGCTGAAGGCAACCTCGGGCTGTGCATCCGGCGACTGCTCCGGCGGATGCAACTCCGCCGCGCCGCGTACCACGCCATCCTCGATATAGGCGATGATGACGGTGCCGTCGTTCGCGCACTTCTCGGCGTAACGCTCGATAAAGCTGTCATCCATGAAGCCATGGAAGCGATCGTGGCGGCTGGCGCGATCGAGCCTCAGGAGATGGTCGCGCAGCAGCGGCAATTCTTCCTGCCGGCTCAGCGTCCGGACGCTGCCCTTGGCGAGCGTCGAACCGGCAATATTGTCGTGGCGCATGTCTCAACTCCTCTCAGAAAGCCCTCGAGGAGGCGTCGAATCCCTAGATCCCAGATATTGTGCATCGCAACATGAATTACAAGACCGCCGCGCAATTTATCGACTGATAACACGGCCTGGTGGTAACCGCGGCCAGCGCGCAACCGTCAGAGCACCAGTTGCGTCTGGGTCACCACGGCGACGAGCTTGCCGTCTTCGGTCTCCAGCCGGGTCTGCCAGACCTGGGTACGCCGTCCCCGGTGCACCGGCGTCGCGGTGGCAACCACCGTCGTCCCTTCCCTGGCGCCGCCGACAAAATTGGTCTTGCTCTCGATCGTGGTGGTGCCTTTGGCGTCCGCAGGCAAGTTGATCACGGTCGCGGCGGCGCCGACCGAATCCGCGAACGCCATCACCGCGCCGCCATGAATGGTCTGGCGCAACGTGCAGAGGTCAGGCCGCACCAGCATCCGCGCCACCACGCGATCCATGTCAGCCTCGACGAAGGTGACGCCCTTCAGCTCGGCAAACGGCATCTTCATCGACTGTATCTTTTCAAGCGGCGTCATGCGTGATCGTCCTCCCGGTTATGGCTGGCGTGATACGCGGGCTTGACCCGGATATCGGAGCTTTTTTGAATGATGGATTGCCGAATTGAACTCGGCAATGACGTTTGTGGTAATGGCCACAGTGACCCTGGAGCGATTATTCTGCCGATGCGCCAATTCCCGCCCCGCCGGATTGTCTGCCTCACCGAAGAGACGGTGGAGACGCTGTACCTGCTCGGCGAGCAGGATCGCATCGTTGGCGTTTCCGGCTATGCGGTGCGGCCGCCGCAGGTCCGGCGCGAGAAACCGCGCGTATCGGCCTTCGTCTCGGCGGATATTCCGAAAATCCTGGCGCTCGAGCCGGATCTGGTTCTGGCCTTCTCCGATTTGCAGGCCGATATCGCCGCCGATCTGATCCGCGCCGGCGTCGCCATCCACGTCTTCAACCAGCGAGACGTCGCCGGCATCCTGGCGATGATCCGCACGCTCGGTGCGCTGGTCGGTGCAGCTGATACCGCCGATCAACTCGCGGCTGGCTACGAGAAACGCCTCGCCAGCGTGACGTCGACCGCCCGGCCCTCGCCCAAGCCAAAAGTCTATTTCGAGGAATGGGACGATCCCTTGATCAGCGGCATCGGCTGGGTATCGGAGTTGATCGAAATCGCCGGCGGCGAAGACATTCTGCCCCAACTGCGATCACAGAAGGCCGCGAAAGACCGGATCATCTCGCGCGATGTCGTCCGCGCCGCCGCGCCCGACGTGATCCTGGCATCGTGGTGCGGCAAGAAAGTCGTCATCGACAAAATCCGGCAGCGGCCCGGGTGGAGCGAAATTCCAGCCGTCCGCAACGATCGCATCGTCGAGATCAAGTCGCCGCTGATCCTGCAGCCGGGTCCGGCGGCGCTGACGGACGGGTTGGACGCGATCATCGCGGCGCTATGGCCGCCGATGAAGCCTTGAACCAGCCGCCCTCAATTCACCGATCTACGCCTTCTCCACCCCGCACCATTCCGCAATGAACAGTGCGGTCGCCTTGGTGGATTTTCGCAACGACTCCAGATCGACATATTCGTTGAAGCCATGCATCGCCGCACCGCTGGCGCCAAAGCACAGGCTCGGGATATTGTAGTTCAACCCGTAGAATCGGGTGTCGGTCAACGCGGTGAACGCCTGCTCCGGGACCGTGCCGCCGCCATAGACCGCGTTGAACGCCTTGCCGAACGCGGCTTCCGGTGCGGCGGAATCCTTCAGTTCATAGCCTTCCGACAGGAAACCGGACCATTCCACACTGGGCGGATTGTTGGAGAGGAATCGATGGTCGCGCGCCGCGGCCGAGACACAGGCGAGAATTTCAGCCTGGCAATCGGCGACCGACCAGCCCGGCAAAATCGCAATCCGGCAATCCACATCGCACCACGCCGGCACGCTGGAGGCCCAGTCGCCCCCCTTGATGATGCCGGGATTGAAATTGATCGGATGCGTCACCGCCTTGAAGTGAGTGTCGCTCCTGGCGCGCTCGTTCCATTCGACTTCGAGCTTTTCCAGCGCGTGAATGAGGTGATAGGCCGCCACGATCGCGTTGGAGCCGGCGCCGGCCTCGAACACATGCACGGGGAAGCCGCGCACCTTCAGGCGAAACCAGATCACGCCCACTTGAGAGCGTATCATTTTGCCGTTCGTCGGTTCGAGAATGAAACAGGCATCGGCGCGATAGCCGCGCTGCAAAGTCGAGAGCGCACCGACGCCGGTACTCTCCTCCTCGATGACGGATTGAAAGTGAATCCGCGCGGTCGGCTTGAGGCCCGCGGCCTTGATCGCGTCAAGCGCATAGAGCGCGCCGATGGTGCCGGACTTCATATCGCAGGCGCCGCGGCCGTACATCTTGCCGTCCTTCACGGTGGGCGAAAACGGCGGCGTCTCCCACATGTCGAACGGTCCGGTCGGAACCACGTCGCAATGCCCCTGCAGGATCAGCGATTTCCCGGCGTTGGTTGCAGGACGATAGGTGCCGACCACCGTGCGCGCCTTCGAAAAATCGTGCTCGATCGGACCGAAGCCGCGCAGATCCTTGAGATCGTTGACATCGATATGCCAGTCATCGACTTCGTAACCGCGCTCGCGCAGGAGATCGCCGATCATGTCCTGGCACGGCCCCTCCGCACCGCGGGTCGAGGGGATCGCGACAAAATCCCTTGTCGTCGCCAGTTGCGCATCGAAACCGGCATCGACCGCATCGAGGATTTTTCGGCTGGTATCGGTAGCATTCATCGCTTGGTTCCCTGTCAGCGCATCGCGAAGATCGTGCAACGGCAATCAAATCACACTTTGCACGGTTTTACAGGGTCCTTGGATCGCTTTGAGAATCGCTACAGCGCCCATACAGTGATCGCGCGCTCACGATTTACGGAGACGCCGCATGCCCGGCAATCGCAATATCCTGTTCCTCGTCATCGGCGCGTTGATCGTCGTGGTGGGCGTGCTCGGCTACAATCTTTACCAGACTAAGAAGCAACCCGAGGGATTGCAAATCAATGTCGGCCCGAACGGGCTGAAAATTCAGAACAAGTGAGGGATGCACGGCCGATGATGAAGACCTCAGGCATCGCGCGTTTTTGGGTTCTGCTGCTGAGCGGGCTGGCTGTGATCGCCTGCGCGCGTTTCGCCACGGCGCAACAAGTGTCGCGCGAGCAGGACATCGTCAATTTGCGATTGGGTCAACGCATCAAGGTCGATGACGGGACCTGTCCGCCCGGGCAGGTCAAGGAAATCTCGGGCTCGAAGATGGCTGCGACCGGAATCGTGCGGACGGCGAAATGCGTTCCACGGTTGGGAGCCAAGACCAGCCCGACTAAATAGGCGCGCTTGGAAACGGATATCGCAGGCAGAGCGCCTTAGGTCTTCGGTGCGAACATGCACTGCAGCGTCGGCTTGGCGATCTTGGTGAAGGTCGCGCTGATCTCCGATCGCTTCGACGGCGGCACCCAATCGGTCTCGATGTTCGGCACGCCGGTCTCGCTGATGCCGCGCAGCAGCGCCTGGCGCAGATCGCTGTCTTCGACGCTGGCCGCTGCATAGTCATGCAAGCAGCCGCAAACGGATTCGGGATGCGCCCAGCGGCCCTGCATATGCGGCACGCACTGGCGCACAAATTCATCGCGCGGATCTGAAAACTTCATCAGCGAGCGCACCTGGGCGTGGGCCGAGCCGGCCAGAATGACCGAGACGACGGTCGCAACTGCGCTGATACGAAGAAACATAGTGCCTTTTACCCCTGGCTTTTCTTGTTGAAGTCCGGCGACGTTAGCGAGCGGCAACCACGATCGGCTCGAGCGCCGAAGCGACGATCGGCGAGCCGTTGTAGGCAAAGGTGCCGACGCCCGGCAGGCCCTTTTCCGATGAGCCGGCCATCGAGGGACCGACCAACAGAAAGACGCTGGCGAGGAAGAAGCTGAGGCTCTTCATTTGACTGTCTCCGGGTCTGACTGCCGGCGCTGTCCGCCGTTTCGTTGGCAGCTTGATAACCATTCGCCGTTTCCGGATGTCTGCGCCAAAAACGGGAAACGGTTTCGTCGTGGGGGAGAATTGTTTCGTCGCGCCTGCCCGACGAAACAATTCTGTGCCGGACCGGATGGAGGACCGAAAGTCCGAACGACGCCGGGAAAAGCGCCGTCGTCATCCGAACGAATCGCGGCTCGCGTCAGTGACCGAAGTCGATCGCTGCCATCACGCGCGGTGCCGGGGTAACCACCGGCGATCCGTTGTAGCTAAAGGTCCCAATACCCGGCAGGTCATGATCGGCCGAGCCCGCCAGCGAAGACCCGCTCAAGAGCAGGACGAGCGCTAGCACGTAGCTGAAGGGGCGCATCTGATCTCTCCAGTAACCATCTGGAGATAAGACGCCTGCCGGGACCTGATGGTTCGAGTTGGCGGCGAATTTTTAACCTTTCTCTGCTGGAGACAACCGTCGGCGAAGCCGGCGGCGGTGAACCGAAGGATCGGTGCGACCGACTCAATCCAGACGACATGCAACTTTTCCAGGCAGTTGCGCGTTGTCGCAGACCTCCAACAGAGGATATCGGTCGTGGGCAATGGCAACATCGACGTTGGCGCTAAAACCCCGACCCGCAAAACCGGCAAGTTGCCGATCGACCAGCCCGTTTCGTCGCGGGCAGAACGTCCAAAAAATTGCGGCGCAATGACCCTTCAGAGCGGCGACAGCGGCTGGGGCAACCAATCGGCCCCGCAGAAATTGCTTCATCTGGTCGGCTGCCGCGAACAGAAGGCCCCGCCCGAACTGCCGCAACGCCCAAGACCTGCGACAAGACCTGCGACAACACCGGCGAAACGCTAGATCAGGGTTTCCCGGTTTGAGCTTTCTTCAATCACTGGACGAAGTCGCCGCATTTCTCGATGGCGGCTTCGCCGGTGCCCCATGGCATGACCGGCACCGAAGAGGTCGAATTCTTCGGTGACCCTTCAATCAGCCTGTCGGAATAGACCATATAAACCAGCACGTTCCGTTTGGCGTCGCAGCCACGGACGATCTGCATCTTCTTGAAGAACAGCGAGCGGCGCTGACGGAACATATCGCCGCCCTGCTCCATCTTGTCCTTGAAATGGATCGGACCAATCTGGCGGCAGGCCAGCGAAATATCCGAGACCTGCTCGGCAAGCCCGAGCCAGCCCTTGATGCCGCCCTTCTCGGGCACCGTGAAATGGCAGGCCACGCCGTCCACCTCGGGGTCATCGACACCATAGGTCGCAAGCTTGTCGTTCGGGCTGAGCAGATTGAACACGGTCGAGCGGCGGAAGATCAAATCCGGCTCGTCGGCCGCCGACGCCGGCGATACCGCCCCCAGCACCAGCACGAACGCCGCCAACATCCAGCGCCGCCATCGCGTGTCATATAGGGTTAAGGCTCGGGGTGTCATGGTGATCTCCGTCGGTGGGCTTGCACCTATGTAGTGCGGGGATGTCACGGAATAAGGCTCTCTGTGTGCGCGGGTCACGGCCTTTAACCGAATGTGAGGCTTTTTTGCTACGTTGGTGGCGAAAATCGCGGGAATTGCAGGCCTTGCGCTGGTGAACCCGGACCCTCTCTGCAACACTAAATGTCAACTGATGGAATTGGGATTCGAAGAATGAAGCGCGCGGGCGGGCACCAGATTTCTGGTGCCATCGGACAGCTGGAACCGGCTGTATCAACGCATCAGATTTCCGTGATTTCAGCACATCGATTTTGGCAAATTGCCGCTTTGACGGTGGCTGGAACGATTGGCTTGATGGCACAGGCCGAGGCGGCGGTGTTCTGGTCGGACGATGACGCGGGATATTCGCGGCCGGCGCCTGTCGCGCCGCAGCGCGTGCAGCGGACCCGCAACCGCGCCACGAAACAGGCCCAAACGCCGGTAAAGGAAGCAGCCAAGCCGCAGGGACCGCTGATCATCTCGATCTCGATCAGCCGGCAAAATCTCAGGGTCTACGACGCCAACGGCTTCTTCGCGGAAACGCCGATTTCGACCGGCATGGCCGGCCATCCGACGCCGATGGGCGCCTTCAGCGTGATCCAGAAGCAGAAGCTGCATCATTCCAACATCTATAGCGGCGCACCGATGCCGTTCATGCAGCGGATCACCTGGTCGGGGATCGCGATGCATGCCGGCGTGCTGCCGGGCTATCCGGCGTCGCATGGCTGTATCCGGATGCCGACAGCCTTCGCGGTGAAGATGTATGGCTGGACCAAGATGGGCGCGCGCGTCGTCGTGACGCCCGGCGAACTGACGCCGGCCAACTTCTCGCACCCGCTGCTTGCGACGCAGAAGGTCGTTCCGCAGCCGGTTGCCGTCGATATGCCCAAAGCTGACGTCACGGCGAAAGGCGACAAGGCGGCCGCCGCGGATCCGGCCGGCAAGCCCGAGACATCGGTGGCAAGCCTCGACCTGCGATTGAGCGTTGGTCATGACAGCAACATGCAGGCGGCCATGGACGCGCCGAAGCCGTTGAGCGAGCAGACCCGCACCGCTGACGCCAGTTCGTCGCCGGCGATTAAAACGTCGGTCACGATGTCCGATGCCGCACCATCCACGTCGCCAGCGACCGGCAACGCCGCGCCGAGCTCCGACGCGACCCCGGAGCCAAAGTCCGGCGCTGTGAAATCGGTGGCTGAGCTGCTCGCAGTCAACAGCAGCGAGGGTGCGAACAAGCCGGTCGAGTCCAAGCCGACGGAGGCCGCCGCTTCCGAAATTAAAGCGACCGAAATCGCCGCAGCGGACCACGCTAACGAGCAAGCGCCGGCCAGCGTCGACGCCGCGAAAACCGAAGCGGTGGACGACGTCAAAGCGCAAACGCCCTCTGCTGAAATTGCCAAGCCTGCTGACGTTGCAAAGCCTGCTGACCTTGCAAAGGCCGCCCCGAAGCCGGACGAAAGCGTCGCGGCGACGACCAATGCACCGGCTGCCGACGCCAAGAAAGATCAGGCTCGCCCATCCGATAGCGACAAGGCGGCGCCCGCCAAACCGGCTTTGGCAATGGCCAAGGGCACCGGGCCGATTTCGGTGTTCGTCAGCCGCAAGGACGGCAAACTCTATGTGCGGCAGAATTTCGCGCCGCTGTTCGACGTGCCCGTGAGCATCGCGCCGAGCGACCGGCCACTCGGAACTCACATTTTCACCGCGGAAGCCGACAAGAACGATTCCAGCATCCTGCACTGGTCAGTGGTCACCTTGCCGAGCCGAAATGCCGAGCGGCGTGACGACGACGAGCGCGCATCGCGCCGCCGCAAAATCGCAGGTGCGGCCGACATCGCCAAGCCGGTCCCCGTGGCTGACAGCCCGGCGGAAGCGCTGGATCGCTTGACCATCCCCGCGGACGCGATGGCACGCATCAACGACGCACTCTCGACCGGCGGTTCGATCATCGTTTCCGATCAGGGCATCGCCGCAGGCGAGACCGGCGAAGGAACCGATTTCATCGTTTCGCTGCGCTAGATCACGATCCGGTATCTTGTCGGATCAGTATCTAGGCACTCCCCGAGGATCGGACTAAGAATGCTGGCCTCACGCCAGGGAGCCAGCATGACGACCGATCGCAGGGCCATCCTCACGGCAGCTTTGGCTGCGATCGCGAGCCCGCTTCTGGGCCGGGGCGTTTTCGCGCAAACTGCCATGAGCCGGATCACCGCTTATGCGTTTTCGTTTCAGGCGCTGGCCGGCGGCGATATCAGGCTCGTCGATTATGCGGGCCATCCGCTGATGATCGTCAACACAGCGTCATTATGCGGTTTCACGCCGCAATATGCCGGCTTGCAGCAATTGTGGACCGAGTTTCACGATCGCGGCCTGATGATCGTCGGCGTTCCCTCCAATGATTTCGGTAACCAGGAACCGGGCGGCGCCACCGAGATCGCGGAGACCGCGCAGCATCAATATGGCGTTACCTTTCCGATCGCGGCCAAAGCCGTGGTGAAAGGACCGAACGCGCATCCGTTCTACAAATGGGCCGCCGAGCAGCGGCCCAAGGATGTTCCGCACTGGAATTTCCACAAATATTTGATCGGCCGTGATGGCGGCATCGCCGACGTGTTCCCCGAGACCGTTGAGCCGACGGATACCCGCATCAAAACCGCCATTGCACGGTCATTGGCTTCATCCTGAGGGCGCGCTCCCGCGCTGAAATTAACCTGTTGGTCGGACAAGCCAACCGCCGCCGAGAAAGCCGTTGCCGTGGCGGCGGGCCTCCAACTAAGCTATTGTGACCAGGGGCAGGAATGGCGCGGACGAAGGCTTGAAAAGCCACGGCCGGACCCGGGATCAGCGTAAGGGGAATAAGATGCGTTTTGCGGCAGGTTTGATCTTGGCCAGCGCGATTTCGCTGTGCGTGTCGGGTAGTGCATGGTCACAGACCGCGGCCCCCAAAGCCGCCGCAGCGTCCCAGGCCGCCCCGCCCCCCGCGGCTCCGGCAGCGCCCGTTCCCGCCGCAGCAGCCAATGCAGCGCCGGCGCCGCTGTCCAAGGCCGCCTGCACCAATCCCGACGCGCTCGGCATCGCACGCACGGTTGAAATCGACACCACCGGCGGCCCCGGTTTCGGCTTCGA
>Ga0193716_1001264_pt1 | contig 14791 bp, 9 predicted proteins | sample U2c1metaG_FD_145901 | JGI IMG/M metagenome (GOLD analysis project Ga0193716, IMG submission 145901) | Soil microbial communities from a riparian zone of the East river system, Colorado, United States - U2c1 | ecosystem: Environmental > Terrestrial > Soil > Riparian zone | place: USA: East River...
TCCGCAAGAGCGTGACCGAGTTCACGCTCAAGGAATGGACCAGCGTGGTGGATTCCAGTCTTGTCACCACCTTCCTGGCCTGCAACGCCTTCGTGCCCGGCATGAAGGGCACCGGCTATGGCCGCATTCTCAACCTGTCCTCGATCATGGCGCATATCTCGCTGCCGGGCCGCACCGCCTATTCGTCGGGCAAGGCGGGCCTCCTGGGCTTCACCAAGTCGCTGGCGCTGGAACTGGCGGGCGAGGGCATCACCGTCAACGCAATTTCTCCCGGGCCTTTCCACACCGAGATGAACCTGCCGGTGATCAACGATCCGGAAGCCAACAAGCTGTTCCTGACCAAGCTGCCGGTGGGCCGCTGGGGCAAGGTGGAAGAGATCGGCGCACTGGCCTGTTATCTGTGCAGCGACCTGGCCGGCTTTGTCACCGGCACCGACATATTGATCGACGGCGGCTGGACCGCCGCCTGATTTTTCAAAAAATACGGGAGAGATGCATGACCACACGGCGTGACGTGATGATGGGAGGCGCTGCGCTTGTGGCCGCCTCCGCAATGCCGGCCTTTGCCGCAGATCGCCCGAAGTCACCGCTGGGCATCGCCCAGACCGCGCTGGGTCATTACTTCCGCAAGCAACGCGGCGACAATCCGGCGCTGCGCGGTCCGGCCGATCCCACTGCCACGGTGGACTATGTCCGCAGCCTGGGCGCTGGCGGATTGCAGATGGTGATCCCGCTGGACACCGATGTGAAGAAGCTGCGCGCCCGGCTGGAGCATCACAAGATGTTCTTTGAGGGCGACATCCGCCTGATCGACAAGCCAGGCGACGACACCGCGGCATTCGAAAAAGGCCTGCGGATGTACAAGGAACTGGGTGCGCCCTGCGTGCGCACGGTCTGCTTTGTCGGCCGCCGCTATGAGACCTTCTCCACCCTGCAGCAGTACAAGGACTGGAAGGCCAATGCGCTTGCCGTTCTGGATGTCTGCGTGCCGATCGCCGACAAGGTCGGCATCCCGCTGGCCATGGAAAACCACAAGGACCGGGTCGTGGACGAAGAAGTCGAGGTACTGAAGAAATATTCCAGCGCCAATTTCGGCGCGTTGGTGGACTTCGGCAACAATATCGCGATGTGCGACGATCCGATGGACGTGATCGTCAAGCTGGCGCCCTATGTGAAGTCCTGCCACATGAAGAACATGGCGGTGCAGAATTACACCGACGGCTTCCTACTGTCGGAAGTGCTGTTCGAGGACGGTTTCATGGACATTCCCGCCATGTGGGCGATCCTGAAAAAGTCCAATCCGAAATTGCAGCCCATGCACGAACTGATCACCCGCGATCCGCTCAAGGTGCCGGTGCTGACCGACAAATACTGGGTTACCTGGCCTGACCGTCCGGCCAGGTATCTCGCCGACACCATCCGCCTGGTGAACGCCAATGCCAGCAAGAAGCCGTTGCCGATGATCAGCACGCTGTCGCAGGAAGACCAGTACCAGGCCGAGGAAAGCAACAATATTCGCTGCTTTGACTGGGCGCGCAAAGCGCTCGTCTGACTATTGCACGGTGAAATGCATCTGCGTGGTCGAGGTGAAAACCTGCCCCGGCTTCAGCTCGGTCGAGGGAAAGTTCGGATGATTGGGACTGTCGGGAAAGTGCTGGGTTTCCAGCGCCAGCCCGTCGGTCGCGCGTAAGGTGGTCCCCGCTGCGCTGACGATTCCGCCATTCAGGTTGTTGGACGAATAGACCTGCACCCCTGGCTCCGTGGTGGACAGTTCCAGCGTGCGCCCGCTGACCGGATCGGTGATCCGCGCCGCCAGTTCCAGCGCCCCCGGCTTTGATTTCTTCAGCACGTAATTATGGTCATAGCCGCGTCCGATCAGCATTTGCGGTTCCGTCGAGCGAATGTTCTTGCCGATCGGCGTGGGACTGCGGAAATCAAAGGCGGTGCCCGCCACATTGGTCAGTTCGCCGGTCGGAACCTGATACGCGTCGGTGGGCGTGACCTGGTCGGCCATGACGGTCATGACCTGGTGTTCCACATTGCCCGCGCCGTTGCCCGCCAGGTTGTAATAGGTGTGGTTGGTGGGATTGATCAGCGTGTGCTTGTCGGTGGTCGCTTTGTAATCGATGCGAAAGTCGTTGTTGTCGGTCAGGGTGTAGGTGAGGTCCAACGTCACGGCGCCGGGAAAGCCCTGGTCGCCGTCGGGCGAGGCCAGCCGCAAATTCACGCCCGCCGTGGTGGCCGTCTTGAAGGTGCCGACGGTGGTGAGAATGCGCCGGCTGTAGGGCGGCGGCCCGCCATGCAGGGTGACGCCATTGGCGTTCGGCGACAGGTCGTAATGCTTGCCGTCCAGGGTGAAGCCATGGCCGATGCGGTTGGCATAGCGGCCGGTCAGCGCGCTCATCGGGCCACTGGCCTCGATGGCCGCGAGGTCCTTCTGGCAGAGAATGACGTTGGCCAGCTTGCCGTCGCGGCCGGGCGCCTCGACGTCGCAGATCACGCCGCCATAATCCAGCACCTGGGCGCGCATGCCGTGATTGTTGGTCAGGGTGAAGATATGGGCCGTGGCGCCGTCCTTGGTGACACCATAGATGGCCGTGTCCACGGTGCCGGCCCGGGCGGCGCCCGCAAGCGTGGCTCCCGCCAGAAACAGAAGCGCAACTGCTGTTTTCCTGCCCATTTATCCCCCGATTCCGCCCGTTTTCGACTGGGCTTTGCCGCGTGACACTATAGTATTCCGTGCACATAAAAAGCGCCCCATCGGGGTCTGTGGGAAGTGAAGTCCGGCCGGTACGGTCCGGAGCAGCAGCGGTCGCAAGCACACGTGAAACACAAATTTCGCAAAAGTCTTTGGGCTGGCGCCCTCATTCTGGCCGCGGCCGCCACAGCGATGGCCCAGCCGGCGGACACGCCGGTCAATCCCTTTCTCCATGATCCCGCAGCGGTTGCGGCGGGCCAGAAGGTGTTCAATTCCACCTGTACCGCCTGTCATGGCGAAGGTGCCACCGGCGGGCGCGGTCCTGCCCTGAATACCGGCCGCTTCGCCCACGGCTCGGGCGATTACGACCTATTCCAGACCATCCGCAGCGGCGTGCCCGGAACCCAGATGCCCAGCTTCGCCGCGCTGCCCGCCGACGATGTCTGGCGCGTGGTCACTTATATTAAAAGCCTGTCAGGGCGCAGCAACGCCAATGAAGTCGCCAGCGGCAATGCTGCGGCGGGCGAGGCACTGTTCTTCGGTGCCGGCCATTGCGCCAGCTGCCATGAAGTGAACGGCAAGGGCGCGGCCATCGCCGCCGACCTGTCGGACGAAGCCACCAAGCCGCTGGGCGCCATCCGCAGCGGCGTGGCGCACAAGCTGCCGCCCAATTTCCGCGCTGCTCCGCATTTTGCGGACGTGACCACCAATGACGGCCGCACCGTGCATGGCTTCGTCACCGGGGAGGACAGTTTTACCATCGCGCTGATCGTGGACGGCAAGAATGTCGTGCTGGACAAGAAGAACGTCCGCGACATCGCCGCCACGCGCGATGCCCTGCCGCATGACGTGACATTGACGGCAACCCAGACCGACGATCTGGTCGCCTACCTGGCCGGGCAGAAGAAGCGCGATTTCGCGCAGACGTCCAAGACTGTGCCTGCGCCGGTGCTGACGGCGCAGCGGCTGGTGAATGGCCGGGCCGAGCCGCAGAATTACCTGTCCTATTGGGGCGGCTATGACGGCCATCATTTCAGCGAGCTGAAACAGATCGACACCTCCAATGTGGCGCAGCTTCAGGCCCGCTGGGCCGCGCCGTTGCCGGGGCAGTCGGCGCTGGAAAGCCTGCCGCTGGTGGTGGACGGGATCATGTATGTCTCCGGTCCGCCGGGCGACGTCTATGCCCTGGACGCCAAGACCGGCCTGACGCTGTGGCGCTTTCATCGCAAGCAGGACGTGGTCAATCCTTATCAGATCAATCCCTCCAACCGCGGCGTGGCGGTGCTGGACGGGCGCGTCTTCTTCGGTACTCTGGATGACAATCTGATCGCGCTGGACGCCCATACCGGGCGGCAGTTGTGGGAAGTGCGGATCGCCGACACCTTGGAAGGCTTCACCCTGACCGGTGCGCCGCTGGCGGTGGACGGCAAGATCATCATGGGCTCGTCGGGCGGCGAGATGGGCTTGCGCGGATTCCTCGACGCCTATGAGCCCGCCACCGGCAAGCGGCTGTGGCGCTTCTATACCACCGCCGAGCCGGGCGAAGTGGGCGGCAAGACATGGTCGGGCGACAGCGCCAAATTGGGCGGCGGCGGCACATGGCTGACCGGCAGCTACGATCCTGAACTGCATCTTCTGTATTGGAGCGTGGGCAATCCCGCCCCATCCTTCAATCCCACGGTGCGCAAGGGCGACAATCTCTTCACCGACTCGGTGGTGGCGCTGGATCCTGACACCGGCAAATTGAAATGGTGGTACCAGTTCACCCCCAACGACTCCCATGACTGGGATTCCGAGGAAGACCTGGTGCTGGCCGACCAGATGGTGGACGGCAAGCCGCGCAAGCTGCTGCTGCATGCTGACCGCAACGGCGTCTTCTATGTGCTGGACCGCACCGACGGCAAATTCCTCTGGGCCAAGCCGTTTGTGAAAGCCACCTGGGTGAAGGGTTGGGAAAAGGCCGGACGCCCCATCGTGGATCACGACACCGACGCCACGCCGGAAGGCAAGATCGTGTGGCCGGCCACCGGCGGCACCAATTTCCAGGCGCCGTCCTATGACCGCCAGAGCAACATGCTCTATTTGCAATATGTCGAAGCCCGCGGCTGGGCCAATAGCGGTCCGGCGGTGTTCGAGCGCGGCAAGCTTTACACCGCGCGCGGCACCGTGATCCCGCCGCCAGCGCCGCCGCAGCGGCCGGGGATCGGGGCGCTGGACACCAAAACCGGCGATTACAAATGGCAGTTTCCGGTGTCGCGCGGCACCTTGTCGGGCGGGGTGATCGCCACCCGTGGCGGGCTGGTGTTCGCCGCCACCGCCGAGGGCCAATTCCTTGCTTTGGATGCCCAGAGCGGCAAGCCGCTATGGAATTTCCGCACCGGCGGGCCAATCACTGCTTCGCCGATTTCCTATGCCGTGGACGGCAAGCAATATGTCGCCATCTCGGCCGGCAATATGCTTTATGCCTTCGCCCTGCCCAATTGAGGATCGCATGACGACTTTGCCGACCATAGAAAAGCCCTTGATCGTGGTGATGGGCGTGGCCGGTTCCGGCAAGACCACGATCGCCAGCGGACTGGCCGAGCATCTGGGCGTTCCCTTTGTAGAGGGCGACTCGCTGCATCCCGCCGCCAATGTGAAGAAGATGGCCAGCGGCATCCCCCTGACCGACGAGGATCGCTGGCCCTGGTTGCGCGCCATCGGCGAACGCATGGAAGTGGAGCGGGTGACGGGCCATGGCGTGGTGGTGTCCTGCTCGGCGCTCAAACATGCCTATCGCGACTGCCTGCGCAAGGAAGTGCATGGCAAGGTGCAGTTCATCCTGCTGGACGGATCGCGGGAACTGATCAGCGCCCGCATGAAGAAGCGCAAGGGCCATTTCATGCCGCCGGCGCTGCTGGACAGCCAGTTCGCCACCCTGGAAAAACCAACGCCCGACGAGCATGCGGTGATCCTGGATATCTCCAACGCGGTACCCACGCTGCTTGCCGAGGCGGCACAGTCCGTCGGAGCCTGACCAAAACAACAAGGGGCCTGGAATGCGCAACCGGACATATGCATCGCTTTTGACCGCCGCACTGATGGCGTCGCTGCCGGCACTGGCCCAGCCCGCGCCGGAGCTGCCTAAGTTCCCCACCCCGCCGCCGGCCGTCTCGGCCGAAAACAGCATCATCGGTCCGGACTATGCCAATCCGCCGGAATCGGTGGCGGTGGATTCGGTACCGCAAGGCGATGTGCGCGAGTTCATTCTCTATTCGCAGGACAGCAAGATCTATCCCGGCATCGTGCGGGTGGCGAACATGCAGCGCGATGCCCGCGGCAATTACGTCGTTCCGGCCAGCGGGCTTTCCGCGCCGGGCCCTTATGAGCGCCATGTCTGGGTCTATATCCCGCGCCAGCTGCCTGCGGGAAAGCCCGCGCCCTTCATGGTGGTGCAGGACGGCCATTCCTATGTGAAGCGCATGGCCAACATCCTGGACAATATGATCGCGGCCAAACGTTTGCCGGCGATGGTGGTGATCCTGCCCGATTCCGGCGGCAGCGACGCCCAGGGCTCCGAACGCGGATTGGAATACGACACCGTGTCGGACCGTTATTCCGACTGGGTGGAAAGCGAACTGCTGCCGGCGGTGTCGAAGAATTACGGCGTTACCTTCACCACCGATCCTGAGGGACGCGCTGCGATGGGCGGCTCATCGGGCGCCGCCGCCGCCTTCACCATGGCCTGGTACCATCCCGAGCGCTATCACAAGGTGCTGAGCTACTCGGGCACCTTCGTAAATCAGGCCTGGCCGCCGGACCCCAAGACGCCGCGCGGGGCGTGGGAATATCACGCCACCATACTGCCCAAGGCGGCGAAGAAACCCATCCGCGTCTGGATGGAAGTGGGCGAAAAGGACAACCGCTTCGACGTGCCCGAGGAGACCTGGCACAACTGGCCGCTGGCCAACAATCGCATGGCGGCGGTGCTGAAGAAAAAGGGCTATGACTATCGCTATGTCTTCGCGCTGGGCGCCGGCCATGTCGACAACCGGGTGGTGATGCAGACCTTGCCCGCCGCGCTGGAGTGGCTGTGGCGCGATTATCCCAGATAACATCCGCAATCAAAGACAAGGGAAGAACGATGAAAAATCGCAAGCTGGTATTTTCGCTCCTGGCCGGCACCATGCTGGTGATCCTGCCGGCGCTGGCGCAGGTCCCCACGCCCGACCCGTCGCTGCCCAAATTTCCCACCCCGGCCCCGATGGTCAGTGCCGAGAACAGCATCATCAACCCGCCCTATGCCGATGCGCCGGAATATACGGTCAATCCGGCGGTGCCCCAGGGCGAGGTGCGCGAGTTCATCATGCATTCGGAAGACAGCAAGATTTATCCCGGCATCGTGCGGGTCGAGGGGCCTCTGGCCGACAAGCGCGACGCCTATGGCAACCGTCTGCCCGTACCGGCCGAACTCCTGTCCAAGCCGGCCCGCTATGAGCGTCACGTCTATGTCTATATTCCCAGGCAGGTGCAGCCGGGTGCGCCCTTCATCGTGGTGCAGGACGGCCATGGCTATATCAACCGCCTGGCGCCGGTGCTGGACAATATGATCGCGGCACACCGGGTGCCCGCCATGATCGTTATCGCGCCGGATTCGGGTGGCAGCGACGCCCAGGGCTCCCAGCGCGGGTTGGAATATGACACGCTGTCGGATCGCTATTCCAACTGGGTGGAATCCGAACTGCTGCCGGCGGTGACGAAGAATTACGGCGTCACTTTCACGTCCGATCCCGAAGGGCGCGCCACCATGGGCGGTTCGTCCGGCGCGATCTGCGCCTGGACCATGGCCTGGTACCATCCCGAGCGCTATCACAAGGTGCTGAGCTATTCGGGCACCTTTGTGAACCAGGCCTCGCCCCAGGATCCCAAGACGCCGCGCGGCGGCTGGGAATATCACGCGACCATGATTCCCAAGGCAGCGAAAAAGCCGATCCGCATCTGGATGGAAGTGGGCGAAAAGGATCTGCACTTCGACGATGCCGAAAACACCTGGCACAACTGGCCGCTGGCCAACAACCGCATGGCCGCGGTGCTGAAGAAGAAGGGCTATGACTATCGCTATGTCTTCGCCATGGGCGCCCACCATGTCGACAATGGCGTGGTGCGGCAGACCTTGCCGGCGGCGCTGGAATGGCTGTGGCGGGACTATCCCAAGAGCTGAAGCAAGCCCGCCTCCAGGCTGATATACTGCCGCCATGACGGGACGTCCGACCAATGGCCTGGCCGCGTCAATTCTGCAGGCTGCGAAGCTGGTCCAGCAGGGCCAGTGGCGGCAGGCCGAAGAGGTGCTGACTCAAGTGCTTGCCGCGGACCCGGACGAGCCGGACGGGCTGCAGCTGCTGGGCCTGGTGCGCGAACATCACGGCGCGCTTGCAGGTGCGGAATCGCTTTTGCGCCGCTCTCTCGCCTTGCGTCCCGGGCTGCCGCATGTGCAGGTCCATCTGGGCCGGATTCTGGCGGACGCGGGCAAGCACCAGGACGCGATCGATGTGCTTCAGGCCGCGGCCGGAGCCCAGCCTGACCTGTTCGATGCCCTGGTTGTGCTGGCGCAGGTGCGGTTCACCGTGGGCGACTTTGCCGCTGCCGAAGAAAATTACCGTTCCGCCTTGCGGCTCGCACCGCAATCTCAGACTGCGCTGCTGGGTCTGGGTGTTCTGCTCAACACAGTGCGCCGTCCCGCTGAGGCTGAACCCCTGCTGCGGACCGCGGCGGAGAATGGCGCAAGACCGCTGCCCTGGCAGGCGAAGGTTGCGGCCGCTCTGGCTTTGTCGCTGGACGGGCAGGGCCGGCCGGCGGAGGCCATCGACCTGTTGCGGCGCGCCGTCGCCCTCGATCCCGCCAATGCCGAGGCGCATCGCGAGCTCAACGCGCTGCTCTATCGCACGGGCAGGGCGGAGGAGTTTCTGGCGTCCTATGACGAGGCGGTTGGGCGCCTGCCGCCATCGCGCGCGGTGGAGGGCGGCGCGCTGTTGATGCAAAAGGCCGGCTTCCTCATCGATGCCGAGCGGTTTGAAGAGGCGCGCGATTGCTTTGCGCAGGTCGCCGCGCTGGCGCCCGGGAGCGCCGGACCGCAAAACGGCCTTGCGGCGGCCCATGCCGGCCTGGGCCAGCTCGATGCCTCGATCGCGGCTTACGAAAAATCCCTGAAGTTGCAACCGGATGATCTGGCGACCAGAACGCGCCTGGCTTGCGTTTTGCTGCAGGCCGGCGAGGCCCAGCGCGCCCTGCGCCTCACCGGGGAGGTGACAACGCTGACGCCGCGCGATCAGGCCGCGCTGGCGGTGCACGAACTGGTGCTGCGCGCCAATGACGATCCGCGCGCCGGGCGTCTTGCCGACTATGAGCGGCACATCCAGATCTTCGATCTCGAGCCGCCCCAGGGTTTTTCCTCCATGGCCGAATTCAACGCGGCCCTGAACACGCATCTCGATACCCTGCACACCGATCTGCGCGAGCCTGTCGATCAAAGCTTGCGCCATGGAACACAGACCGCGCCATCGCTGCTGCGTGGCCGCAATGCGTTGTTGCAGGCGCTCAGCCGGCGCATCGAGGAAGCCGTCGGCACTTATATTGCCCGGATGCCGGACGACGATGCGGACCACCCGCTGACGGGGCGCCGGGGGGCGGGATTTGCCATCGCCGGCTCCTGGTCATCGCGGCTGCATGATCGCGGCTTTCACGCCAACCATGTCCATCCCGAGGGGTGGATCAGTTCCTGCTATTACGTGACGGTGCCGGACGCAGCCCTGGACGTGTCGGCCAGGCAGGGCTGGATCAAATTCGGCGAGCCGTCCTTCAAGACGGTTCTGCAAGGCACGATGCGCCGGGCCATTCAGCCTGTGCCGGGACGGCTCGTGCTGTTCCCGTCTTATATGTGGCACGGAACAATTCCGTTTCATGCGGCCACCGCCAGAACGACGATCGCTTTCGACGCTGTTCCGACGGTCTGACTTTCCGCACACTGACATTTTACTTGGATGAAAGTTTTTTCATCTGATTTTCTGTCACCGGCAGCGCGACTGCCGCGTGCATTTATTGATGCTCGAATTGGATCGCTCTTCCAGGTGTTTGAGATGGATAAGATTTCACACCGTGGCTAAATTGTGGCGAGAAATGGGACCGCTACCGTGATTCACGGAAAAGACGGCGGCTCGGGCGGGAATGACAAATACAGCAACAAACAAGCAACTTTCCTGGGGAGGCAAGAATGAGGGCGCACACCAAAGGTCATAGGAATCGCATCAATTCCCTGATGCTCAGTTCGAGCATGCTGGCCGCCTGTGCGGCCCTGTTTTCCTCCGGCGCCTTTGCACAGGAGGTGGAAAGCGTCACGGTGACGGGCTACCAGGCCAGTCTTGAAAACTCCATCAATGCCAAACGCGGATCGCTCGCCTTCACCGATTCCGTCTTCGCCGAAGACATCGGCAAATTTCCCGACGCCAATATCGCCGAATCCCTGAACCGCATTCCCGGCGTCACCATCCTGCGCGACAGCGATGGCGAAGGCGTCAATGTCTCCATCCGCGGCCTGGGCACCAATTTCACCAAGATCCTGCTGAACAATGCCCAGATTTCGGTGGCCTCCACCGGCCCGATCGATCAGCAGAACAACAACCGCGAAGTCGATCTCAACATGTTCCCCACGGAACTGTTCACCCAGTTGACGGTGAGCAAGAGCCCGACCGCCGATCAGCTCGAAGGCGGCGCCGCCGGCACGGTGAACATGCGCAGCGCGCGCCCCTTCGACAAGCCGGGTTTCCATCTGACCGGCTCGATTCAGGGCACCGACTATTCGCATGCCGGCAGCCTGGGCGAACATGGCACCGTTATCGCCAGCGACACCTGGGGTTCGTTCGGCGCGCTGATCGGGCTCAGCGCCGTGCACAGCCAGATTTTCACCAAGGGCTGGGAAACCGGCAACGGCGGCTACGTCAATTCCTCGGCCCTGAGCGCCGCGCAATGCGGCGCCGGCAACACCTGCGACTCGCTGGGCGGCAACAGCTATACCTTGCCGGCGACGGTTCCGGCTGGCATCAGCTATGCCGGTCCGGGCGGCCCGATCACCGCCGGCCAGACGATCGACGCCAATTTCATCACGTCGCAGAATCCCGGCCTGACCACGGCGCAATTCAGCAACGCGCTGCTGCCGAAGTTTCCGCGTCCCATGTTTGAGCAGGGCTATCGCGATCGTTTCAATGGGGTGGCCAGTTTCGAATACCGCCCGACCGACGATCTGCGATTCTATCTCGACCTGATCGGCGGTATTACCGACAACAACATGAATCGTACCGACAGCACCTTGGGCATTCGCGCCGGCGCCGCGTCGGTGCCGATCGTTCCGGTGGGCCTGAAGGTGGACGCCAACAGCTTCATCACCAGCGGCACCATCCTGGGCGGCGTCTATGGCGTGGAAGCTCGTTGCATGCGGCCGACATGCTCGACATCGATTTCCAGCTCAATGCCAGCCGCAGCAATTTCTTCCGTGATGCTCCGACATTCTATGTGGTCACAGCCCCGCCGTCGCAAGTGGCCACCATTCCGGGCCCGACACCGCCCGGGCGGCCCGGTCTCGACCTATACGCTGCAGGCTCCCATCCCGGTGACGACGTCGAACATCGACATCAACAATCCGGCCAACTTCCAATGGAATAACGGCCTGGTGCGGCTGCAGGACGAAAAGCACATCACCAAAACCCAGGGCGCCCATCTCGACCTGAAATATGGCGGCGATGAATTCGCCGTGAAGGTCGGTGTCGCCTATGACGACGCCTTCCGCCAGGTGATCGGCATCGACCCGGACGCCCAGTACCAGTCCGCGGTCTGCGGCGACAATCCCAGCGTATTCCTGCCGCCGCCCAACACCGCCCCGCCTTGTCAGGGGCTCACCACCGCGACACCCAATGGCGCCGGCGGTCCCGGCGGCTATCCGGCCTATCCCGGCTATGGCACCGGCTATACCGCCGGATTCGCTCCCTTGACCTATGGCGGATCTCTGGCTCCCACCACCGCACTGGCCAGCTTTCTCAGGCCCGGACCGACCGGTTTTGTGACCATGAACTATGCGGCCATCGAAGCGGCCACCAACTATCGCACTTTCGATCAGAACGCGATCAACTCGATCGGTGTGCCGAACGTCCGCTCGACCTTGACCTATCCCTTCAGCCTGGGCGCCGGCGATACGGGCGCTGCGTCGGGCATGGAGGAAGAGCGCAACGCCGGCCTCTATGGCATGGTCAGCGGTATCCTGCATCTGGACACCCGCAACCTGCGATACAATTTCGGCCTGCGCTGGGTGCAGACGCTTCAGAACATCATCTCCCCGGTCCAGCATGGCGATCCGCGCAACGGTGGTGCAGTCCCGCTCAAGGATGGCGGTTTCTATCCCAATACCTTCACCTTCGTGAACGAGAGGCGGATGTATTCGGCCTTCCTGCCGTCGGCGAATTTCGTCTATGAAGTGGCGGACGATTTCCAGGTCCGGGCGTCTTTTTCCCGCACCATGACGCGGCCGAACGTCAACAGCATGATCGACTCGGTCAACTTCGGCGATGTGGCCGTGACCAACGCCACCAAGGGCAATCCGCAGCTCAAGCCCTATTTCTCCAACAATATCGACCTGGGCGCCGAACTCTATACCGGCGGCGCGGGCTATATCGGCATCGATGTCTTCCGCAAAGCCATCAGCGGCTTCACGGTGACGACAAGCTTCCCGCAGACCTTTCCCTATCTGGCGCAGTACGGCATCACTTACGGAACCCTCAGCCCGCAACAACAGGGCGCGCTTGACCTGAAAACCGGCGGCGTTGCCGGCAGCAATTCCGCCGCCTTGCCGATCATTGTGAGCCAGTCGAACAACGCCCAGGGACTTTTGACCGTCAATGGCATGGAACTGGACTATTCCCAACCGCTGGACTTCCTGCTCGAGCGATTTGGCCTACCCGGCTTCGGAATCACCTCGAACGTCACCATCACCGACCAGAAAAGCAGCGGCGCCTTGCCCGCCATTGCCGGCGGTGTGGCGCCGCTGACCTACAACGCGACCGCCTATTACGATCATGACGGCGCGATGATCCGCTTCTCCTACGCCTGGAACGACAAGTCCTACACCACGGGCGCCACGGGCGGTATTCTGGGTCTCTGCCTTCCCAGTATTGCGTCCCAGAGCAGCGGCTGTACGGCAGGCCCGTACTTCATCAACGCGCCCTATGGTCAGCTGGACATGTCGTCCAGTTACCGGCTGAACAATTTGTTCAACGATCTGCCGGGAGATCCGGAGCTGACCTTCGACATCCAGAACCTCACCAAATCCAAGCTGCGCACCTACGAGCAGTATCCTTATGCGACCAACACCTATTACGATTTCGGTTCGGTCTACATGTTCGGTGTTCGCGCGCAGTTCTAGCCCGCTGGGCTGACGGAAAGCCGCTTGGCCCACCAGGCGGTGACAAGCGGCACCGTCAGCATGGTCACCACCACGCTGGCCGCCACCAATACGGTGGCGGCGGGCGCGGCCGCCGCATAGGCCGGATTGGCGGCGGCGACCAACGCCGGCACGGCGGCGGCATTGCCTGCTGTTGCGGCGGCGGCGAGGCCCGCCAGCCCCTTGCCGCCGCTGATGCGGTCGGCCAGGAACATCACGATGCAGGAAACCACCAGCACCATCACGCCCAGCGCCAGGCCCAGCAATCCCGCGCGCCACACATTGGCGAGGTTGAGCGAGGCGCCGATGGCCAGTGCAAAAAACGGGATCATCGCCGGCGCGGCCTTGCCCAGGAATTCGCGCATCTCCCGGTCGAGATTGCCCAGCACGATGCCCAGGGCCAGCGGCAGGATTGCCCCCAGCAAGGTCTGCCAGGGAAAAGCCAGCAGCCCGCCCAGGGTCATCATGGTGATGAAGGGGCCGGACTCCAGCGACATTACCGAATAGGCGCCCGCCTCCTGCGGCGTGCCATAGCGGCCCATCAACGCCATGTAGAGGCCGCCATTGGTGTCGTTGATGGCGACCACCACCGCCAGGGTCGAAAGCCCGGCCAGCAATCCGGTCTCTACCGGCGCGGTGCCCAGGAAATGCCCCAGCACCAGCGCCGCGACCACGCCCATCCCGACCTTGGCCGCCAGCAGCACGCCGCCCTTGCCCGCGACCTGGGGCAGGGTCTCGAACGGGATGGTGGCGCCCATGCAGACATAGAACACCGCCAGGATGGGCAGGGCGCCGGTGAACATCGCGCCGGTGAAGGAGCCGAAGAATTGCGCGGTGCCCGGTGCGAAGGTGCCGATCAGGGCGCCGATGGTCAGCGGCACGATCACCATGCCGCCCGGTATGCGCTCCAGGCCGCGCTTGATCGGCAGCTGCATTTTTTCCCCCATTTTTGAACAGCCTAGCGGCCCCCGCGCCGTGTTGACAGCCGGGACGGTGATGGGGGACGCTTGGCCTCAAGACGGCGTTTTGACCGTCGTGCGGGGACCCCATGATCAGGATTTCGACCAAGCTCAGGCTGGCATTTTTGGCCGCGCCGATTGCTTTTTTGGCGGGGCCGGCCACCGCACAGCTGGCGCCCCTGGCGCAGGGCTATGCCGAGCCGCCCCCGGTGCTCAAGCTGATAGAGCCCGGACCTGCGGTGCCCGATTGGCTGGGCTACAATTACGATCAGCAGCGCACGGGCTGGAATCGCGGCGAAACCACTTTGTCGAAAAAGACCGTGGGCAAGCTCAAGCCGTTGTGGAACACCCAGCTCACCACAGCCTCCCAGGCTTTGGTCCTCTCCACCCTGACCGCGCCCGTGGTGGCGGCGGGTGTGGCCACGCCGGCGGGCGCGAAGGATCTGGTCTTCTCCATCAGCATCGAAGACACGCTGGCTGCGGTGGATGCGAACAGCGGCCAGATCGCGTGGCAGAAGCATTTCGCCAATCCGGGCAAGCCGCTGCGTGCCACCACGCTCAACTGTTCCAACACCGAGCAGGCGACGCCGGTGATCGACAAGGCCAGGGGCGTCATCTATTTCACCACCAGTGACGGCAAGTTGCGCGGCGCCAGGCTCGCCGACGGCGCCGAAG
>Ga0193716_1001266_pt1 | contig 14786 bp, 10 predicted proteins | sample U2c1metaG_FD_145901 | JGI IMG/M metagenome (GOLD analysis project Ga0193716, IMG submission 145901) | Soil microbial communities from a riparian zone of the East river system, Colorado, United States - U2c1 | ecosystem: Environmental > Terrestrial > Soil > Riparian zone | place: USA: East River...
CTGGGGCAAGGGGTGTGCCGCTGGATTTTATCAGCTATCATGCGAAGGGAAGTCCGAAGGTCGTGGATGGGCATGTGAGGATGAACATGAATCCGCAATTGAAGGATGCGGCGAGGGGTTTTGCGATAGTGAAGGGGTCGGCTTTTAGTCAGCTGCCTATCTATATTACGGAATGTGATCCGGAGGGATGTGCTGCTTGCGGGATGGCTACGAATCCGGAGAATGCCTATAGAAATGGGACGATGTATTCGAGCTATACTGCTGCTTCGTTTGCGCGGATATTGGATTCGGCAGCGCAATATGGAGTTAATCTTGCGGGGGCGACGAGCTGGTCTTTTGAGTTTGAGGGGCAGAAATGGTTTGATGGGTTTCGGGATCTGGCTACTAACGGAGTCGATAAACCGGTGTTGAATGTGTTCAGGATGTATGGGATGATGCGGGGGAATAGGGTGAATATAGAAAATGAGGGTGTGCTGGCGGCGGCGGATGGGCATACGATGACGGTCATGTTGTGGAATTATAGTGACGATGATCTGCCGGGAGAAGTTGTGAAGCGGGTTTTACGGTTGAAGAATATGCCGTCGAACAGGGTGGTCGTGCAGCAGTTTGGCATCGATGAGGAGCATAGTAATGCGTATACGGTTTGGAAGAAAATGGGCTCGCCGCAGGAGGTGGATGCTGAGCAATATAAGGTCCTGGAGAATGCGGGCCGGTTGCAGCAGGTTGAGAAAGATTTGGCTGCCGCGGTTGGTGGAGAGTTGAGTGTTCCGGTGAGTTTGCCGGCTCATGCGGTGGTTTTGGTGCGGGTGAGCTGGTGAGTTTTTTAGAAAAGACATTCATGGCAAAGTGTCGGAGCCTTTGAAAAGCGATGATACTATTTAGTTCTATCTCATTATTCAATCGAACCTCTCATAATCAAGAGAGTAGTTGCTGGGGACGAATTGGTTGTAATTACAGCAGATGACTGGAATACTCCTGGCCGAGTAGCATCATATCTCAAACTTATGATGGTAGAGTCTAGAGGTGGTATTGGTTTGGTCGAAAAACTAGCAACGGTGCAATGGCAGTCCGGAACAACGTTCTGAATATAAAGAGAATTGGTGCCGGTATTATAAATTGTAAAATTTGCATCAACGACAGAATGCGGCTTCCTCTCTCCGACGTCAACCAGTGTTTTAGACAGTCTGATTGTTGTGGACATTCTATCCTTTGAAGAATCAGCTTTATCAACTCCTTTTCTATAAAAGCGTGATATCGAAAAAATAAAAACAAGGGTGGCTAGCCCGAAAAGAAAGTATCTCATTGATATCGATTCAAATAGGTTTTATATTGTTCGAAGCGTAAACCTTAACAACGTGGGATTTTGATGTGTCTTCTGAAAATTTAAATGCGCGTATAAATTCGGAAACTTCCTCTTTATAGAATCCTGATTTCGTCGAAGAAATTCGGACAAAATATTGCTATCCAGGATCATGACAAGTTCGTCATCGCATTCAAACATCGAATTGGAGAAAAGAATATCCAGGCTATCAGCGGAGACATTGCTTACCATCATCTTACGAGAAATAGTATTGAAAAAAACGGTAGATTTCTGCCTATTCAAATAGTTAAAGCCAATCCACTCTTTTACTTTAACAAAGGTGTTAAATTGAAAACTGAAATTCTCCAATCGGTTGAATAGTTCGGATTGTCCGACGCCAGCCGGAATTGCCTTTTTCCCATAATCGATCTTAAAGACCGGATTAGCCGTGTCGCCAGACAACGAATAATACGTGTCAGAGAATACCGGATTGAAATATATAGAATGGCCTGTGGAAAAAAGGCCCCCGGAAAACTTTACCTCAGCCGAAATATTCGTTGGTAGATCAAACATTGTTGAGGTTATAGCATTGTTTGAATCAGTGAATAAGACATTCTTTTTCCCAGAAGCATCATTAATATTTTGATTGATATAAAAGATGCGGGAATTAGCTGAAGGAAATGCAAATCCGGAGGCCCAAAAATCCAAATTGGAATCTTTGACGAAACTCCCATTCAGTGTGAATTCCGTGACCTTTCTTGGCTGCTCGCATAAGATCATTATGGTGTTATGTGGAGGGTAGTATTCCATATCAGCGATATGAACAAATTCCCCCTTTCCCAAACCAAGCTTTCCTAGATCGAAAAGATATCTTCCGGCCATGTCAAATGCCTTGATGCTCATAAATTTCTCATCTAAAATGAAAAACTTATTATCCTTAAATACGATCTTTCGTATATTGCCAGCATCCGAAATTAACGAATGGTCCCCTGTTTCTAAATTGATCGCGCTCAGACTATCTACATGGCCAGAGATGGACGGATGAATTACCCCAGAATCTAAATTTATCTCTACAGTGTTACTCGCTGTTATGTAACCAACTCTTGCCCTTATGCAGGACATCGCTAGTAAGAAACATAAGCCCAAGCAAGGCAAAAGAGATCTGTCAAAACATCGCGCAGAAAACATTCTATGAAAAAATTGGTAGTGGCGGAGTCTATACAAAAACTTCCAGAAACTAGTTCGAGCAAGAGCCAGAAGCAGTACAACTGGTGTTGGTTCCAGGACCACAAACAAAAATAGTTTGGAAAGTGTTTCCAGGGCATTTTATCGCATTTAATTGATAAGTAAGCCCGGTAGCTTCTGCTTTCTTAAATGCATGAAACTTGCCGTTGGAATCGTAAGAGAAAGAGAAAATAAATGATCCTAGAAATAAGGCAATAGTAGCCACTGAAAGGAGGCATTTTCTCATGGTATAAAGTTTAATAGTTAAAATAATGCTAAACTTATGACAATTGTACATATGTAGCAAGTCCAAATAAATATATTTATTTCGACTATATGTTAGTGTCTAACGGTTACATTAAATCGCAAGGAGGAGAGAATATTTACCCTTAGGCATCAGACTTATATAAAATGTTTGATTATGTTCGGCTTTGCCTTTGAGCAAAAAGCTAGCTCAAAATTACAGGTCAGTTGAATCGATGCCGACTCATTTATAAATGCACTATGCATTTATAAAAATATTATATTAAATTGCTTTACTCGTTATCATTCAACATTTGGTTGATTGAAGGGAGAAAATAACGTGGCATATTCTCGTAAACCGAATTCCTAATGACAAAATACCTGATTTTCGCCCTAATTGTCTTGACTCAATCTCTGTTGGCACAAAATGCAACCATCTTGAGAATCGATCCCGATAACGCGCGTGGAGGGACAGCAGCCGAGATTTTCGACTCCATTAGGTTTATCCCACTAGAGACGACAAAAGCAAGCTTGTTTGGTAAGATTGATCAGTTAGAGGTAACCGATTCCCTTTTTATTATTCTCGATATACAAAGTCGCTCAATTCTCCTGTTTAAGCGAAATGGAAAGTTCTATAACAGGATCAACACCGGTGGTGTAGACAAATACCTTTACTATTTTAGATTGGATACCGCCGCAAGGGAAATCATAGCAAGTAACAACTTTGCCAACGGCTTTCTAGTGTATGATTATAAAGGAACTTTCCTGCGCAAAGAGCCATGTGTCGACTACACTTATAATTTTTATAGATTTCCTAACAAAAATGTTCTTTATCAGAACCGCCGAAGCGTTAAATCCGAATCGACAGATAAAGTACTTTACGATTTGGCTTATTCAGACGGCTACAATCACGTCATTAAGCAAATGAAGCCGTATAATGCCCGGAACGAATCGGGTGATTTTAACGGCGACTATACCAGCTTTAATTTTTCAGGGCAGCCTGGTTCCTGCATGTTTTCGGTGCCTTACGAATACAAGGTATATCAAATGAACGATACAGGCATATTGCATACTTACCAGTTCGTTTTTCCTACCACTTATTCCCTTCCTCACAATTTTTCTTCGGATAGCACTTATCGAAATATTAGAGATAAGTATGCGTATGGAATGTCAATTAACTACAGAAAGTTCAGCGCTTTGGAACGGGTGTATCGTTGGGGAGAATATCTTTTGTTTGCAGCTGTAAGCTTCGAAACTTCGGTAAATTCTCACAGAACCTTTGCCTACAATCTGAATAATGGCAGCCTTATCTCTTTTTCTCGTGTGACAGGAGACAGCTCCTCTTACTATTTCCCGGTTATAGGAAGCTTACTGGAACAGATCGATGCCGTATATAGGGGCGAGATATTCTCCTCAATGGCTGCATATACTTTTTTTGCTCTGCGAAACGCCGGAGAAAATAAGGTAGTCTACCCGGAAGCTTTACAAAAGTTTGTCAACGAAAACAATAAAGGCGCCAATCCCGCTATCGTTCAATTTAGATTGAAACACCAACTTTAGATATGAATCCTCGTTGGATGAACCAATTCATACTCTTATTCATTGCCTTATTTTTCAGTCACTTCATTTTCGGGCAAAAGACTGACTCGAGTTCGGCGGGACAGCTCAAGGGTTCAGTGAGAGATACCACGTACAACTATTTCCTTCAATCGGCAACCGTGACAATCAATAGAGTAAGCGATGCCGGTCTGGTCGCGTATACAATGACGAATAGTCTTGGCGAATTTACGTTAAAAGGACTTCCGACGGAAACCCAACTCCGATTGAGCATTAGTTTTATTGGTTATAAGACCTATTCCCAACTGATTCGTATTCCATTGGGAAATAATAAACTTAGTTTGGGACGGTTGACGCTCGAAAGAACCGATGGGAAAACTGAAGACAGTGTCGTCGTATCCCCTCCACCGGTGAGAATGAATGGAGACACGTTAGAATTTAGCGCTGCGGCTTTCGCGCTCGACAAAAATGCAGTGGCGGAAGATCTGTTGAAAAAACTTCCTGGCGTCATCATATGGGGCGACGGCACTATCACTGTCAATGGCAGACAAATAAGCCAGCTATTAGTTGATGGCAAACCTTTTTTTGGAGGTGAGGCCAAAATAGCGACTCAAAACATTCCAAAAAATGCGATAGAAAAAGTGCAAGTCTACCAGCAAAAAGTTAATCCATTCGATCCGTTGGATTCAATCACCACCGTTAATTTAAAATTAAGGAAGGACAAACATTTCGGATATTTCGGAGCCCTGTCGGCCGGAACTGGATCAGACGGCAGATATGAAGCAGCGGCGAACGCCAATATCTTCTATCCCCGTACCCAGATTGGGATCGCCGGCCAGAGCAATAACATCAATAGAATGGCAAACAATTTGGCCACTCTCTTAAGAAATAACACATTTAAAGGTGGCGGCGTCTCAGTAGAATATCAACCGGATTTCAATATGCAGGGGTATAATAAGCCAGCTTCAGGAGGGCTGACCTTTTCCCATGATTTCATTCCAGAGTTCGACGAATATAAACAGGAACGGCTGACGGCAACCTCCTTCGTCAACCATAACTGGAATCAGACCATCAAAAGTCTGCAAACGGTTAGTTATATCAGCAAGGATAGCTCTCTAAGACAAGCGAATAGCAATAATATGCTGAGCAATACAACGGGCATAGATCTTCTCTCCCGTTATACTAAACATAAGGATGAAAATACTTTGAACATCGAAGGGGAATATCATTCGAACAGACTCAGCAGGTTAACCTTACTCCAGAATAGTATCTATGGATCTGGGAACAATCTTTTGAGCGTTGATAACGAGCAAGATTCAAGTGACAATCATCTTCATAAAATGGTCTTAAAAACTAGCTTCGATCATCGTGGGTTTTCAAGCACGTCGTTACGAAAGCTAACGAATTGGCGAGTGATGCACAGTATCTCCTCTGAATCCGGTAATGAAAATCGCCTTTTCAGAACTAACTTCGCCAGTTTGTCCGATCCGTCAACGAATATTGTATATGACCGTAAATATTCCGACGGTTTGAAAAATTGGAGGCAGGCTCTCTCGATGCAACTTGGGGACTTTTCGCCTTTGTTGTTCGGTGTCAACAGATTGCTCTCGAATTTTCATATTCAGCTTAAGAATGATTTGAACCTGGATATAGAAAAAAAGGATAATAGGGTCAGCGACAAAGATAGCATACTGAATTACTATCTCCTTAACACATATTTAAGCAAAAACAGTCGGCATACGGTCTGGAACGAGATTCCGGACTTGCGCGTCGGCAGAAGCTTCCTTCACATCCTAGCCAATCGCTATCAGAAGGAACTTGCTCTCTATGTCGATGCCCAGGCTCAGTTTTACGCTGAAAACAATAGGTCTACCCGGGAGTTTCAAAATTTTACCAGGAACTATAAGCAGCTCATACCGGTTATCAGTCTTGACTACACTGATTTCCATTACGGCGACTATTTGGATCATAGCACGGTCAATGTGAGCAAGACTGCTGAATATCCAAGTGTTGATCAACGGGTAGCCTTGGTAGATAGTTCCAATGTTTACTATCGCCGGATAGGAAACGTCTTCTTGAATCCAGCAGAAAAATATGAATTTTTGGTCAAATATAGACACGACAATTACAGTTCTAAAAACCCCTTCGCCTATGGTCTTTCGTTGTCAGGCGGCCTGAGAAAAAATTTTTTCGCAGACAGTCTGCTTGTCGATCATTCCGGACGTTATACCTATTTCACCATAAACCTTGATGGAAACAGATATGCCAGAGCATCACTTTTCCTGAACAAAGCTTTTACTTCCGATGGACACCAAGTTCAACTGAACCTCGGTACCGTCGTGGAAAAAGCAAGAAATCCCGGCTATTTGCAATACCAAACCGATCCTAAATCTAACTATATTGTTTCACAGATCTTCGTCAATTCTGACACAGCATCCGTTCTTTATACCTATAAAGATCTACTCGCGATAAGCCTGCTCCAGAATTTTTCCTATTACCGGTCTGAACAGAATGGATTAAATAATGCCGTCTCCAGTAACACACAATCCCTGACCAGGATTGGTGTTGGAGTAAATGTCACTAAGAAATTGTTCCTGAGCAGCAACGTGTCGTATACCTCGTCCGCGACATCCGGAACGCCGGCAAATCGATATAGCATCTGGAATGCGTCCCTCGCTTATAGATGTTTACCTGCCAATAATCTCGAACTAAAGTGTTCGGCACTAGACATTTTAAATCAGAATAAGGGAATAGTAAATTTCGGAAATAATTTCTCGTATACTCATGGAACGGTGAATATGCTCCATAGGTATTACATGGCTTCCCTAACTTATTTTCCAAGAAAGTTTGGCAGGCAATTGAAATCAAATTAATAAAATGAGTATTATTAAAATTATGAAAATAGCATTGATCGGATCCAGCCCGGCGGGTGGGGGGCATCAGGCGGGCTGGCGCAGACTTGAATCGCGGATCTTCAATTCTGTTTCGAGGATCTTTTTTTGGAATTGCGTGACCGGGCGTTTGCTTTCGATCAGCTGGATGAGGAGCTCTGTGGCGAGCTGTCCCATTTCCAGGGCCGGCTGCACTACCGATGTCAGGGAAGGGTGAAAGATGTCCGCGGAGATGGAGTTGGTAAACCCTACCAGTCCTATCTGCTGGGGGACGGCGATCTGCATTTTCCGCAGCAGGCTCAGGGTGGTTGTGCTGAGGCGGTCGCTGGCTGTGAAGATGGCGTCCGGTCTGACCTTTAGCTGCAGCAGTTCGGTCAGCGCCTGGCGGGTTTCTTCGGGGAGCATACCGCCGTGGGGGCAAAATTTAATATACCGGGGGTCGGGTTTTAGCCCCGCATCTTCAAGTGCCTTTTTATACCCTTCGAGCCTTTCCAGGGTAATGGATAGGCTTCCGCTGCTGGTGATATGTGCGATATGGCGGAAGCCCTGCTGTAAGAGATGCCTGGTGGCCTCGTAAGCGCCTTTGAAATTGTTGGCGATGACTTTATGGGTGGCTATTTCATCGGTGATCCGATCGAAAAGCACCATGGGCAATCCTTTTTCGTGCAGTTTTATTAGATGATCTACCTTTTTTGTCTCGGCGGAAAGGGAGATGATCAGGCCGTCTACCGACCGCGAGGAGAGGTGTTCGCTGTTGGCGACTTCCCGTTCGTATGACTCCTGGCTTTGGGTGATGATGACATTATAATCCTTTTGGCGGGCAATGGATTCGATGCCGTTGATCACCTGCGAAAAGAAGTTGTTGTCGATGTTGCAGACGATGACCCCGATGGATTTGCTCAGGCCGCGTTTGAGGCTTTGGGCGATGGGGTTGGGTTTGTAGTTGTATTCACGGGCATAGGAGAGCACGGTCTTTTTCGTTTCTTCACTGATCTCATGGCTGCCACGCAAGGCTTTCGATACTGTGGATACAGAGAGGTTTAGCGCCTTCGCAATGTCCTTTATGGTAATAGCTTCAAATTTCATTCATTGATCTGGTCGCAAACGTTTTCGTAAATAAAATCGTTTTATTCCACTTTTCTTATAGAATTACGATGTACACTTGTGCACGGTCAAAGTTAACGACTTGTTCACTAATAATTTATGGGGAATCTGTTTAATTTAAAAGGTAAAGTTGCGCTGGTCACCGGCAGTAATAAGGGTATCGGGCGTGCTATGGCGCTGGGGCTGGCTGAGGCTGGGGCTGACATTATTGGTGTTTCGGCTAGTTTGGCACTGAAGGACAGTGATATTGAGAAGGAGGTGAAGTCCCTGGGGTGCAACTTTTCTGCTTTTCAGGCCGACCTTACCGATCGTGCGAGCTTATATGCCTTTATCGGGCGGGTGAAGGAAAAACATGAAAGGGTAGATATTTTGGTGAATAATGCCGGTATGATCCTGCGTCAACCTGCTGCTCAGCATTCTGACGAGTTTTGGGACAAGGTGTTGTCCATAAACCTGGATGCGGCCTTTATCCTCGCCCGTGAATTTGGGAAGGAGATGCTGGTCCGGCGTAGCGGGAAGATCATTTTTACTGCTTCGCTGCTGACTTTCCAGGGAGGGATCAATGTTCCGGGGTATGCTGCCAGCAAGGGGGCGGTTGGCAGTCTTGTAAAGGCATTGGCCAATGAATGGGCTTCGCAGGGCGTCAACGTCAATGGCATTGCGCCGGGATATATCGCAACGGATAATACGGAGGCGTTGCGGAATGATCCTGTGCGGAGCAAGTCGATACTGGACAGGATCCCTGCTGCCCGTTGGGGCGAGCCGGATGATTTTCGCGGGCCGGTGGTCTTTTTGGCTTCGGCGGCGGCTGACTATGTACATGGGACTATTCTCACGGTGGATGGGGGATGGATGGGACGATAAAATAATATAACTAACTATGGAAATAAGATTTGAACATAGCCCGAAGGAAGTTCGGGGGATGACCACTGAAGAACTACGCAGCTCGTTCCTGACGGACAAACTGATAGAGGAAGATATTGTCAAACTTGTATATACTCATTATGACCGGGTTATTCTCGGTGGCGCCTGCCCGGTGAAGAAACGTCTTGTGCTTGGGACGCATCCGGAACTAAAAGCCGATTTCTTTTTGCAGCGCAGGGAGATAGGGATCATCAATGTGGGTGGGAAGGGGAAGGTATCTGCGGATGGGAATGCCTATTTGCTGAACAAGATGGATTGTCTATATGCAGGAAAAGGTGTGAAGGAGGTAAGTTTTGAAAGTGAGGACCCTGCTGAGCCTGCCTTTTTCTTTTTACTGTCGGCGCCTGCGCATGCTGTCTATCCAGTGCAGTTTCTGCCGAAGGAAAAGGCGTTGCCGGTGAACACCGGCGCTCCGGAGACGGCCAATGCGCGGACGATCTACAAGTATATCCATGCAGAAGGCATTCAAAGCAGCCAACTTGTGATGGGGCTTACCATTCTAAAGACGGGAAGTGTCTGGAATACCATGCCTGCACATACCCATACCCGTCGGATGGAGGCTTATTTTTATTTCGATGTGCCGGAGCAGCAGCGTGTGTTCCATTTCATGGGGCATCCTCAGGAAACGCGTCATTTGCTTGTGGCGAATCACCAGGCTATTGTTTCTCCGCCCTGGTCGATCCATTCGGGTTGCGGCACCAGCAATTATTCCTTTATATGGGGGATGGCGGGGGAGAATTACACGTATACAGATATGGATATTGTTAATATCCCGGATCTGAGATAATTGTGATAATTGCAATAATTGAGCAAACTGGATTATCTTGGGGATATTCCGGTAGCTAGTTTCCGGTACACTATAATTATTCTTTACATGTCTAACGCTTCTTCCTCCACCATATCACGTGCGGCAGAGACTGTCAATGGCATCGGGCGCTACCGGTGGACGATATGTTCGCTTCTTTTCTTTGCCACTACCATCAATTACCTGGATCGTGCGGTGATAAGTCTGTTAAAGTCTACTCTGACCGAGCAGCTGCATTGGAATGATGCCGATTATACGAATGTAGAGATCGCATTCAAAATTTCTTATGCCATTGGGTTGCTTGGCGCCGGGAGGCTGATCGATAAGTTGGGTACAAAGATCGGTTATGCGTTGGCTACCGGCATCTGGAGTCTTGCTGCGGTGGGGCATGCGCTGACGAATACCGTTTTTGGTTTTGGTGTGGCGCGCAGCGCGCTGGGAGTCAGCGAAGCGGGGAATTTCCCTGCTGCCATCAAGACGGTAGCCGAATGGTTCCCCAGGAAGGAAAGGGCGCTGGCCACGGGGATCTTTAATTCCGGAGCGAATATCGGAGCTATTGTGGCTCCTTTGACGGTTCCTTATATTACGATCCACTGGGGTTGGAAATGGGCCTTTGTTATTACGGGGTCGCTTGGTTTTATCTGGCTGATCTTCTGGTTTCTCATTTATGAGGTACCTGCGAAGCATAAGAAGCTTTCCGGCGGGGAGCTGGCGTATATCAACAGTGATGCGGATTCGGCGCCGCGGACCGCGGAAGAGGATAAGAAGGGATTTTCGTGGGTGAAGCTGCTTGGCTACCGGCAGACCTGGGCTTTTGCCCTTGGAAAGCTGTTGACGGATCCTATCTGGTGGTTCTATCTCTTCTGGCTGCCGGACTTCCTGGAGAGTCAGTATGGGCTTAAGGGGACGGCTGTTTCGCTTCCTGTTGCGGCGGTGTATACGATGTCTACGGTAGGAAGTGTGTGGGGAGGCTGGCTGCCCATGAGTTTCATCAACAAAGGCTGGCCGGTCTTCAAAGCCCGGAAGGTATCCATGTTCATCTATGCATTGTTTGTACTGCCGATCGTGCTGGCACAGGCGGCGGGGAGCATCAACATGTGGCTGGCGGTGATCGTTATCGGGATTGCGGCTTCGGCGCATCAGGCGTGGAGCGCGAATATTTTTACAACTGTTTCGGACATGTTCCCCAAGAGGGCGACGGGGTCTGTTACGGGCATTGGCGGGATGGCTGGTGCGGTTGGGGGTATTTTGCTTTCGGCACTGGTGCAGAAAAATATGTTTGTGTATTATCGGTCTATCAATAAGATTGAGGTGGCATATTATATCATGTTTGGGGTGTGCAGCGGCGCGTACTTGATCGCGTGGCTGGTGATGCATTTTCTTGTGCCGAAGATGACGAGGGTGGAGTTGGATTAAGCCAGCGTTGCGGCGGCTTGTGGGGTGTGGTAAGGTTGCGGTGAGTTTGGACCTTGCAGTGAGTCCGGGTTTGAGGCGGGCTTACGCTTTCAGGCTCGATGCGCGCACGGAGAGTTCGGTGTTGAGGACGCGGGTCTCGAATTTTGTTACGGGGTGTTTGCTTTCGATCAGCTGGATCAGCATTTCCATTGCTACTTGTCCCATCTCGAAGGCCGGCTGTCTTACGCTGCTGAGTGCCGGATGAAAAATATCTGTGAGCAGTGAATTGGTAAAACCTACTATAGCCATATCTTCCGGGATCCTGACCTTTCTTCTGGCCAGTGCCGCCAGGCAGCCTGTAGATAGTTTATCGCTGGCCGCTACGATAGCGTCCGGCTTCGTCTCCAGACTAAGGAGTGCATCCATGGCTTCTTCTGTTTCCCTATCGATAAGTCCTCCGTATTTGCAGTATTTTACCAGGGATTCATCGAAAGGAAGGTGATGATCTGCCAGCGCGGCCTTGTAACCGGCCAGTCTTTCCTTTGTAATAGAAAGGTAGGGGGAAATTGTCAGGTGCGCAATGCGTCGGAAGCCTGATTGGATAAGGTGTTCGGTTGCCTGGTAAGCTCCGTTAAAGTTGTTGGCGATGACCTTGTGCGTCGTCATTTCTTCTGTGATCCTATCGAAAAAAACGATGGGCAGACCCCTGTCGTGCAGTTTATTGAGGTGTGAGAGGTCTGTGGTCTCTGTCGAAAGGGAGATGAGCAATCCGTCCACCGATCGGGAGGCAAGGTATTGGGTATTGGAGACTTCGCGTTCGAAGGACTCGTGGCTTTGGGAGATGATCACATAATATCCCTTTTTATAGGCTATGGACTCGATGCCATTGATCACCTGGGAGAAGAAGTTGTTGGCTATTTCGCAGACGACGATGCCGATGGAGCGGCTGCGCTTTTCTTTTAAGCTAAGCGCGATTGGGTTGGGCCGGTAGTTGAGCTTTTCTGCATATTCGAGGACGAGTTTGCGGGTTTCGGCGCTGATCTCATAGCTGCCTCTCAGGGCCCGGGAAACGGTTGAAGTGGAGAGTCCGAGGGCTTTGGCGATGTCTTTTATGGTTATGGCTTCGTATTTCATCCGGTTATTATGTCTTTTAATGGTCGGATGGAACCTTCGGTTCCCTCGGTTTTATGAGTTTAGCAGAAAGTGAATTAAAATTAATGTTATTTTCGGTCACTCAATAAATTGTCTGCCAATGCTTTCTTACCCCGTTAGAATTGCCCTTATTGCCGCCCTTGGCGGATTTCTTTTTGGTTTTGAGACCGTTGTTATTTCCGGGGCCGAGCAAACGCTTGAAAAGATATGGCATCTGAGCTCCTGGTGGCAGGGTTTTACGGTATCCTCCAGTCTTCTTGGTACCATACTGGGCTCGCTGGTTGCGGGTTTCCCTGCGCAGAGATATGGTCGTAAGAAGACGCTGCAGGTGGTGGCAGTATTCTTTATTGTGGCGGCGGTGGGCTGTGCATCTGTGTCGGCCTGGTCGTTGTTTGTATTTTTTCGGATCATCGGCGGTCTGGCGGTAGGCGCCTCTTCGGTGATCGCGCCCATGTATATTTCGGAGATTGCTCCCGCAAAGCTGCGCGGACGTCTCGCCGGGTCCTTTCAGCTGAATATCGTGGCTGGTATTTTTATCGCTTATCTCACGAATTTCGCTTTTTCGGGTATCGGGCCCGATGCCTGGCGGTGGATGCTGGGTGTGATGATCATCCCTGCGGTGTTGTTCTGGATACTGTTGCTGAGCATTCCCGAGAGTCCACGCTGGCTGATCCTCAATCATAATGTGGCTGCGGCTGTTCCCATTCTGGCTAAGCTTGGCGAGGCGAATGTGGAAGCGGCTATCAATACGATCCGGGAGTCGGTGCATGAACAGTTGCCCGGGGCTTCGAACGAGCGTCTTTTCCAGCGCCGGTATATCAAGCCTATCTTATATGCGGTGTTGCTGGCGATGTTCAATCAGCTTTCGGGGATCAATGCTATTCTTTACTATGCGCCGCGGATCTTTAAAATGGCCGGTTTTGACGAGGGTCAAGCTTATCTACAACCGGTCTATATCGGGGCGGCGAACCTGTTGTTTACTTTGATCGCTATGACGCTGATCGATAAGTTCGGGCGTAAGAAATTGCTGATCGTTGGGTCGCTTGGGATGATCGTGTTTCTTGGGCTTACGGCTTTGTTCTTTAAAAATGTGGATGTGGCAAGCACGGCCGGCGCTGCTGCGGCTGCCGCGGGTGGGAATAGTTTTGTGCTGTTGTATCTCATCGGGTTTATCGCCTTTTTTGCTTTCTCGCAGGGTGCGGTGATCTGGGTTTTTATCTCGGAGATATTTCCCAATTCTGTGCGTTCGAAGGGTGGTTCACTGGGGAGTTTTACCCACTGGATCATGGCGGCTATTATTTCCTGGACTTTTCCTGTGATTGTGGAAGGCAGCAAAATGGGAGGGTATCACTCCTTTACCTTTTATAGCGTGATGATGCTGCTGCATCTGTTGTTCGTATGGCGTTTCCTGCCCGAGACAAAGGGGAGGACGCTGGAAGAGATACAAAAAGAATTAGGCATAAAATAATTTGTACATGTCCGTCCTTAAAATTGGTTTATTTGGAATTGGCCTCGACACCTACTGGGAGCAGTTCGAGGGATTAAAACCCAGGCTCGAAGGTTATCTGCGGGAGATAGAGGGGTTGCTGACCTCCATTCATCCATTCGTTGTCAATGCCGGTCTGGTGGACAATACGGACAGGGCCTTTGAAGCGGGCAGTCTTTTTCGGCGTAATGAGGTAGACCTGATCTTCTTATACGTCTCTACCTATGCTTTGTCTTCGACGGTGCTGCCTGTTGTTCAGCGGGTGGGCGCTCCTGTTGTGGTGCTGAATCTTTCGCCGGAATCGGCCATCGACTATGCCGGTTTTAATGCGATGACCGACCGTACGAAGATGACAGGGGAATGGCTGGCTTATTGTTCGGCCTGTCCTGTTCCGGAGATCGCCAATGTCTTCAACCGGGTGGGCATTCAATTTCACCAGATCACCGGTATGCTGCGTGGGGACGCGGTTGCAGCGCTTGAGATAAAAGAATGGGTAGAGGCGGCGCTGGTAAAGCATACCATGGCCTATAACCGTCTTGGCTGTATGGGTCATTATTACAGCGGGATGTTGGATATTTATACCGACCTGACGCAGCAGTATGCCGGGTTTGGGGGGCATATCGAACTTATCGAAGTGGAGGATCTGGCTTCTTTGAGAAAAACTGTTACGGATGCTGAGGCATCCGAGCGTGTTTCGTTGTTTTA
>Ga0193716_1001268_pt1 | contig 14751 bp, 14 predicted proteins | sample U2c1metaG_FD_145901 | JGI IMG/M metagenome (GOLD analysis project Ga0193716, IMG submission 145901) | Soil microbial communities from a riparian zone of the East river system, Colorado, United States - U2c1 | ecosystem: Environmental > Terrestrial > Soil > Riparian zone | place: USA: East River...
CCGCCTCGCGGACGCCGACCTCGTCGTGCTGCCCGGCTCCAAGTCCACTGTGGACGATCTGAGCTGGTTGCGGGAGCGCGGGTTGGCGGCCGCGATCGCCGCGCTCGACAAACCGGTGCTCGGCATCTGCGGCGGCTTCCAGATGTTGGGCAGGCGGCTGGTCGACCACGTCGAGTCGGGCCGGGGCGAGGTCGCCGGGCTCGGGCTGCTCGACCTGGACGTCGAGTTCGCCGCCGACAAGACGCTCGCCCGGCCGACCGGGACGGCGTTCGGCGCGCCGGTGTCCGGGTACGAGATCCACCACGGCCGGGTCACGCGCCAGGCGGTCCCCGGGCTGGTGACGCTGCCGGACGGGTCCGTCGAGGGCGCGCTCACCGGCTCGGTCGCCGGCACGCACTGGCACGGGCTCCTCGACAACGACGGGTTCCGGCGCGCGTTCCTGCGGTGGGCCGCCGACCGTGCCGGCCGAGCCGGGTTCACACCCGCACCGGACGTGTGCGTCGCCGACGCCCGCGCACGCCAACTCGACCTGCTCGGCCAAATGGTCGACGACCATCTGGACACGTCCGCGCTGCGGATGCTCGTCGAGCGGGGGCCGACTCCGGGGCTGCCCGGCCTGCATACCGGGTTTGACATGCCGAAATAGGGGACAAACGCGACATCGGCCCTCAAACTTCGTTCAAGATACGCCAACAAACGGGGGGATTTGGAAGATTTTCCACCCGTTTCGGTTCCCCCGAACGGGCTACATCGTTATAGTCCGCCTGTGTCGCGATCCAGTCACGCTGTGCTACCGCCAGCGAAAACGAAGTTCGGGTTCGTGAGACGTGCGTTGGGGACATTTTCCGGTTTGCGCCACTGGCGGGTGCACTGGAAGTTGGTCGTGGTCGTCGTCGGACCGACGCTCGTCGCCGTCGTGCTCGCGGTCAGCAGCGCCTTCACCTCCTGGTCGTCGGTGGCCGACTACGGCGAGGCCGCCGACCTGGTTCGGGTCAACCACCAGATCAACGGGCTGGCCGACGCGCTGCAGCAGGAGCGCGACGTCACGGCCGTGTTCGTCGCGTCCGGCCGCAAGGCGGGCGGCGACCAGGTGAACGCGGCGAGAGCCGAGGTGGACGCCACGGTGGCCGACTACCGCGACGCCATCGGCGGCATCGACGTCGCCACGTCCGGCCCGCTCGCCGACGACGTGCGCCGCGCCGACGATGCCCTGCGGGGGCTGGACTTCGTGCGGGGCGCGGTGACCTCGGCCAGCCTCACCGAGGGCGCCATCCGCGCCACCTACACCGACACGATCGCGAAGCTGTTCGTGCTGGTGATCTACGACCCGGCCGGCACCAACTCGCAGATGGCGAGCGATCTGCGGGTGCTCGGCGACATCTTCCTCGTCAAGGAACACGCGAGCCAGGCCCGCGCCGAGCTCGGCGCGATCGTCACCACCGGCGCGTTCGCCATCGGCAAGCTCCAGGACTTCACCGGCATCCTCGCGCGGCAGCGCGCCGCGTTCGACGCGTTCCAGGTGGACAGCTCGGACGAGCAGCGCACCGCGTACGCCAACGCCGTGCAGGGTGTCGCGGTGTCGCAGGTGCAGACCGACCAGACCACGGCGGTCGAACAGGCGACCGCCGATCAGGTGACGATCGACCAGACGGCGTCGTTCACCGCGGCGACCGAGAAGCTGAAACTGTTGCGCTCCGCGCAGAGCGAGCTGCTCGACGGCGTCATCGCCGACGTGGACGCGTTCCACGACGACGCGCTCACCTCGGCGTGGGTGGCCATCGGCACGCTCGCGCTGGTCGTGCTGCTCGCGGTCGTCGTGTCCACGGCCGTCGCCAGGTCGATGTCGCGTTCGTTGCGGCGCCTGCGTACCTCCGCGCTGCACGTCGCGGAGGACTGGCTGCCGGAGATCACCGAGCGGCTGCGGCTCACCAACGTCGAGGCGATCGCCGAGGTGCACGTCGCACGCGTGGACGTGGACGCCGACGACGAGATCGGCGAGGTGGCGCGCGCGTTCGACGCGATCGCCTCAGCGTGTGCGCAGCTCGTGCGTGAGCAGGCGGAGCTGCGCGGCAGCATGAACTCCGGCTTCATCAACCTGGCGCGCCGCAACCAGGTCTGCGCGGAACGGATCCTGCGCGCGCTCGACGAGTGGGAGCAGGACGAGCTGGACACCGAGCGGCTGCAGAAGCTGTTCGTCATCGACCATCTCGCGACCCGCATGCGCCGCACGGACGACAGCCTCATGGTCATCGCCGGCGCGCAGACGATCACCAAGCGCACCGGGCCCCGGTCGCTCGACGACGTGGTCGGCGCCGCACTGTCCGAAGTGGAGCACTACACCCGGGTCGTGCGGCGGGTCGCCGGCGAAGGTGTCGTCGTGGTCGGGCACGCGGTGCCCGACGTCGTGCACCTGCTGTCCGAGCTGCTGGACAACGCGACCACGTTCTCGCCGCCGTCGTCCCAGGTCACCGTCGCGTTCATGCGCACGCCGACGCATCCCGGCGCGGTGGTGGTGCTGGTCCGCGACCACGGCGTCGGCCTGCCGCCGGAGCGGATCGAGGACCTGAACCGCCGCATCACCTCGCCGGAGGCGATCGACGGCTCGATGGTGCGCAGCATGGGGTTGATCGTGGTCGGCCGCCTCGCCGCCCGGCACCGGATCTCCGTGCGGTTGGGCCACACCGAGGGCGGTGGCGTCACCGCGACGGTCGTGCTGCCGCAGAACGTGTTGCTCGGCGAGCGGCAGGCCGACGACTGGCAGCGGATGCCGGCGACGGCCCCGGTAACGCGGGTCGACCAGTACCGGTCGCCGAACCAGAGCCCGAGTCCGGACTGGACGCAGACTCATTCGCCCGCGCCGGCGCGCCCCCCGGTGCCCGCGCAGCAGCGCAAGGTGCCACCGCACCTCGCGAGTGGTTACCCCGCACGGGATCCGAGTGGCACCTCGGAGATCGCGCCGTTGACGCCAGGCAAGGCACTGAACCTGCAGGACGCGATGGCCCTGCGTCGGCGCCAGCGCCGGCAGCGGACCACCCCGACCGACAACTGACTCACCCAATCGAAGCACTCGCAAGGAGTTGACTGTGTTCAAGCGTGTGTCGGCCACTGGCAGAAGTGGCCGGGTTCTCGCTGTCGTCGCGGTGTCCGCGATGCTGGCGGTCTCCGCGTGCTCGTCGTCCGACGCGTCCGGCCCGGACTCCGACGTGACCGAGATCAAGATCGGCACCCCGCTCCCGCTGTCCGGCCCGAACGCCGCACTCGGCAAGGACGCCCTGCAGGGCGCGCAGCTCGCGGCCGACATCCTCAACAAGGGGCTGCCGGGGCTGAAGCTGCCGCTGGCCAACGACAAGGGCCTGCCCAACCTCAACCACGCGAAGTTCACGATCGTGCCGGCGGACACGCAGGGCAAGCCGGAGAACGGCGCTAGCGCGGTGAACCACCTCGTCAACGACGAGAAGGTGCACGTGTTGGCCGGCGCGCTCGAGTCCGGTGTCACGAAGACCGCCGCGCAGCAGGCAGAACGCCTCGCGGTGCCGTTCGTCACCAGCATCTCGTCCTCGCCCGCGCTGACCCAGCAGGGCCTGAAGTGGTTCTTCCGCACCGGTCCCACCGACGTCACCTACGCGCAGTCGTTCTTCGGCCTGCTCGACGAGCAGAAGAAGAAGGGCATCTCGGCGGACAAGATCGCCGTGCTGTACATGAACAACACGTTCGGCACGGACGCGTCGAAGGTGGCGAAGAGCCTCGCGGACGCCAACAACAAGACGATCGTCGCGGACGTGCCGTTCGACCCGGCGGCGACCGACCTGACCTCGCAGCTACAGCAGGTTCGCGCGGCGGAGCCGGACGCGGTGTTCGTGGTGGCCTACCCGCCGACCGCGACGCTGTTCATCAACGCCACCAAGCAGCTCGACTACGTGCCGCCGGCCGTGATGGCGTTCGGCGCCGGCTTCATCGACGCGGGTTTCATCTCCTCGGCTGGTGACGGCCTGGAGGGCATGTCGCGCCGGGTGGCGTGGTCGGAGGACCTCGGCAGCCGCAACCCGGCCGCGAAGGCCGTCTCGGCCGAGTACCAGAAGCGTTATGACGCCCCGCTGACCGAGAACTCGGCGCGGGTGTTCACCACGATCATGGCGCTGGCGCAGGCGATCAACAACGCGCGGTCGGTCGACCCGGACCAGATCCGCGCCGCGCTGACCGCGCTGGACATCCCGGGCCGGGACACGATCATGCCGTGGGACGGCATCAAGTTCGACGACCAGCACCAGAACACCGGCGCCCGCGCGGTGGTCGAGCAGCGGCTCGACGGCGCGTGGAAGGTCGTCTACCCGAAGGACGTGGCCGCGCAGGACATCGTCTGGCCGGCCTCGGACGCACGCTGAGTCCGTGCTGGACTTCTTGCAGGCGTTGACCAACGGCGCGTTCATCGGCGCGGTGTTCGCCCTGGCCGCCGTTGGTCTGACGCTCGTGTTCGGCGTCACCAACATGATCAACTTCGCGCACGGCGACCTGATCATGGTGGCGATGTACGTCGGCTTCGTGTGCTGGTCGCTGTTCGGGCTCGACCCGTTGGTGGCCATCCCGATCGCGGCCGTCACGATGGCACTCGTCGCGGTTCTGGTCTACGCCGGCATCATCCGGCCGGTGCTCGGGTCGTCGCAGCTCGCGCAGATGGTGGTCACGTTCGGGCTGCTGACGTTCCTGCGCGGTGTCGTCCAGTTCGTTTTCACCGCGACGCCGCGCCGGATCGACGACCCGATCGTCGGCCGGCTCCGGGTGGTCGTCGGCGGGGTCGCGGTCACCGGCGCGCAGCTCGTGTCGGCTGTCGGCGCGCTGCTCGCGACCGCGGCGCTCGCGTGGTTCGTGCACCGCACGGAGACCGGGCAGGCGCTACAGGCGGTCGGCGAGGACGCCGCGGGCGCGTCGCTCATGGGGATCAACGCCAACCGCATGTACGGGCTCGCGTGGGCGCTCGCCGGGGTGTCGACCGGCGTCGCGGGCGCCCTGCTCATCAACAACTTCGGCATCGACCCGCTCGCCGGCGCCGCGTTCGGGATCATGTCGTTCATCGCGGTCGCGCTCGGCGGGTTCGGCAGTGTGCTCGGCGCTGCGCTCGCCGGGGTGCTGCTGGGGGTGGTGCAGGGGGTGGTCGGCCTGTACTTCTCCGGCTACACGCTGACGGCCGCGCTCGGCATCTACCTGCTGGTGCTGATCGTGCGTCCGCAAGGTCTGCGAGGCACTCGATGACGATCCCCGACACCGTGCCCGCGTCGGGGAAGGCCGTGCCGGCGAAGCGTTTCCCGTGGGGCCGGTACGCCGGCATCGCCGTGGTCGCCGTGCTGCTGCTGGTGTTCCCGGTCGTGGTGAAGACGTCGTTCCTGCAGACCATCGGCGTGCTCGCGCTGACGATGGCGATCGCGTCGACCGGGTGGAACATCCTCGGCGGGTACGCGGGCCAGATCTCGTTCGGGCACGCGGTGTTCTTCGGCACCGGCATGTACGGCACCGCGCTGCTCGTCGGGCACGGGTGGTCGCCGTGGCTGACCATGCTGCCGATCGCGGGGCTCGCCGCGGCACTCGGCCTGCTCATCGGGCTGCCGACGTTTAGGTTGCGGGGCCACTACTTCTCGATCGCGACGCTCGCCATCGGCATGATGGTGATGTCGATCCTGCCGAACGTGAAGCCGCTCGGCGCCGCCGACGGGCTGTCGGTTCCGTTGCTGGACAACGGTTTCTGGAACATCACGTTCTCGCTGCGGGACAAGACCGAGTACTACTACACCGCGCTGGGGCTGTTCGCGGTCGCCACCGTGGCCGCGTGGCTGTTCCTGCGCGGGCGGATCGGCAGCTACCTGGAGGCGATCCGCGACGACGAGCTGGCGGCGGCCGCGGTCGGGGTGCCGGTGCGGCGGTACAAGCTGTACGCGGTGACCATGTCGGCGGCGCTGACGTCGGTCGCCGGCAGCTTCCACGTGATGGTCGTGCTGTTCGTCGACCCCAGCTCCAGCTCGGACCTGTCGCTGTCGACGGCGATCGCGCTGATCGCCGTGGTCGGCGGCGCCGGGTCGCTGTGGGGGCCGCTGCTCGGCGCGTGGCTGGTGATCGCGCTGCAGGAGTACACGCGCACCTACCTGTCGGCGACGGGCCGCACGATCGACCTGATGCTGTTCGGCGCGTTGATCATCCTGGTGGCGGTGGTGGACCCGAAGGGTCTGGTGAACCTCATCAAGCGCGGTTACCGGCGGGTGCGCTCATGAGTCTCATTTCCGTTGACGGGGTGACGAAACGGTTCGGTGGGCTGGCCGCCGTCGACTCGGTGACCTTCGACGTCGAGCCCGGCACGATCACCGGTCTGATCGGACCGAACGGCGCCGGCAAGAGCACGCTGTTCTCGATGATCGCCGGCACACAACGGCCGACGGCGGGCCGGATCAGCTTCGACGGCAAGGACGTCACCGGCTGGCAGCCGCACCAGGCCGCGGCCGCCGGGGTCGGGCGGACGTTCCAGCTCATGCGGGTGTTCGGCTCGATGACCGTGCTGGAGAACCTGACCACGGCCGCGCATCTGCGGCACCGCACCAAGGCCGCGGCACGGGCGTTCGCGTCGGACATCTGCGCCGAGACCGGGCTCTCGGACCTGGCCCACCGACCGGCGGCCACGCTGACCGGCGCCACGAAGAAGCGCCTCGAACTGGCTCGCGCGCTCGCCACGTCGCCGCGGCTGCTGCTGCTCGACGAGGTGCTGTCCGGCCTCACCCCGACGGAGACGGTGGCGGCTATCGACCTCATCGAGCGGGTGCACGCGCGTGGCATCACGATCGTGCTGGTCGAGCACGTGATGCAGGTCGTCATGACCCTGTGCCCACGCCTGGTAGTGCTCGACTTCGGCAAGCTGATCTTCCAGGGTTCGCCGGCGGACGCCGTGACCGACCAGGCCGTGCTCGACGCGTACCTGGGGGCGTGATGCTGACGGTGACGGACCTGCGGGTCGAGTACCAGGGTGTGGCGGCGGTGGCCGACGTGGCCCTGTCGCTGTCCGAGGGGGAGCTGGTCTCGCTCGTCGGCTCCAACGGCGCCGGCAAGTCCAGCGTGCTCGCCGCCATCGCCGGCCTGCACCGGCCCATCGGCGGCACGGTCGTGTTCGACGGTCACGACATCACCCGCCTGCCGGCGCACCGCGTCGCGCGGCTCGGTCTCGCGCTGGTGCCGGAGGGACGGCGGCTCTTCGCACACCAGTCGGTGCGGTCGAACCTGATACTCGGCGCGTACCTGCAACGGGACGAGTCGGTGCGCGAGCGGACGCTCGAGAAGGTGTTCACGTTGTTCCCGGTGCTGGGTCAGCGGCTGAACCAGAAGGCGGGCATGCTCTCCGGCGGCGAGCAGCAGATGCTCGCGCTCGGGCGGGCGCTGATGAGCCGGCCGAAGCTGCTCGTGCTCGACGAGCCGTCGCTCGGCATCGCGCCGAGGACCGCGAACCTCATCTTCGACGCGATCGAGCAGGTGCGCGCCGAGGGGGTGACGGTGTTGCTGGTGGAGCAGAACCTGCGTGCGGCCCTGCGGTTGTCGGACCGGCTGTACGTGCTGCAGACGGGGTCGCTGGTGTTGAGCGGGACGGCGGCCGAGCTGGCGGAGTCGCCGCTCATCCGGCGGGCGTACCTGGGCCTGTGACCCCTGGGCCTCAGTCGTCGAGTGGCAGGTTCAGCAGCGCGTTCTCGATCAGCTCCGGCATGGCCGGGTGGATCCAGTACTGGCCCCGCGCCATCGACCGCGCGTCCAGCCCGAAGCTCATCGCCTGGATGAGCGGCTGGATCAGCGTCGACGCCTGCGGGCCGATGATGTGCGCGCCGAGTAGCTGACCCGTCGCCGGATCGGCGAGCAGCTTCGCGAAGCCGGTGGTGTCCTCCATGGCCCAGCCGTACGCGATGCCGGCGTAGTCCTGCGTCGCCGTCACGTACCGCACGCCGTCGGCGCGGGCCCGCTCCTCGGTCAGCCCGACGGACGCGATCTGCGGCGACGTGAACACCGCGTGCGGCACGAACCGGTGGTCCGCCTCGATCGGGTCGTCCGGGTGCGACAGGTTGTGCTGGACGACCCGCGCCTCGAGGTTCGCGACGTGCTTGAGCTCCCACGGCGAGCTGATGTCGCCGAGCGCCCACACGCCGTCGGCCGTGGTGCGCTGGTAGGTGTCCACGACCACGTGCCCGGTCGGCGTTACGTCGATGCCCGCGCTCGTCAGGTTCAGCAGGTCCGAGTTCGGCTGCCGGCCGATCGCCACGAGGATCAGGTCGGTGTCGAGCGACTCGGCGCCGTCCTGGCCCTCCAGGTCCAGCCGGACCCCGCCCGCCGACCGGGACGCCCGCAGCACCTTGCGGTCCAGCCGCACGTCCCACTTCTCGGCGGCGAGCGACGTGAACCGCGCGCTGATGTCGCCGTCCTCGTGTCGCAGCAGCGCGCCCGACCGCGCGAGCAGCGTGACGGCCACGCCGAACGACGAGAACACGTGCGCGAACTCCGCCGCGACGAACCCGCTGCCGATGATCGTCAGCCGGCGCGGCAGCTCCTCGAGCCGCATGACCGTGTCGCTCGTGTGGTAACCGACCTCCTCGAGGCCGTCCACGTCCGGGATCACCGGCCGCCCGCCGGACGCGAGCACGATCCGGTCCGCGGTGATCGTCTCCCCGTCGACCTCGAGCCGGCGCTCGCCGGTGAACCGCGCGGTGCCCTCGTAGACGGTGACGTTCGCGTTGTCCGGGTGCTCGCGGCGGTAGGTGCGGCCGCCCTGCGCGATCGGGTCGATCCGGCCGAAGATCCGGTCCCGGATCTCCGGCCAGCGCACCCCGTCGAGCGACAGGTCCACCCCGAGCCTGCTCGCCGCACGCGGCGACGACGCGAGGTCCGCGGGGTGCACGAACATCTTCGTCGGGATGCAGCCCACGTTCAGGCACGTGCCGCCGAACACGCCGCGCTCGATGATCGCCACCCGCCAGTCGGCGAACCGCTTGTCGAGTACGGAGTTGCCGGAGCCGGTGCCGATGATGACCAGGTCGAAGTTCGTCACGACCCCATTCAACATGCTCAGTGTCGGTAGGTGGGTGTGATGATCGCCCTCGCCAGTGTGTGGAACGCCAGGTTGAAGCTCACGACGGCGGCGGAGGCGTCCGCGTCGACGTCCAGGGCCTCGACGTCCACCGCGTGCACCACGAAGTAGTACCGGTGCGGCACGTCGCCCTTGGGCGGCGCGGCGCCGCCGAACGCCCTGGCCGAGAAGTCGTTGCGGACGTGGAACGCGTCGCCGGGCAGGCTCTCGTCGTCCGTGCCGGAACCAGCGGCCAGCTCGGCCGTCGAGTCGGGGAGGTTCACGGCGATCCAGTGCCAGAACCCGCCGGGCACCGGCGCGTCCGGGTCGAAGCACGTCACCACATAGCTGCGCGTGCCCGCCGGCGCGCCGCTCCAGGACAGCGTCGGCGAGGTGTTCTCGCCACCCGCGCTGTCGTGCACCGCGCTCGTGGGCAGCTGCTCGCCGTCCCGCACGTCGGTGGAGGTCACCGTGAACGAACCGGTGGCCGGCAACAGCGAGTACGGATCGGGTGCGGTGGGACGCTCCAGGCTCATCGTTTCTTCTCCCATGGAAGATCACTTCGGGGGCGCGGTCCACCCTAGTCGCGGACGATCCGACCCGCCGTTCGCGTCACGGGCCTACGCTGGTCGTACGGACCGAGGGAGAGTGGTTTTGCGGTGACCGAGAACATCAACGGGGATGAGGTGGCGCGGAGCGCGTCGACGCGGGTGCGGTTCCCGGGCATCAGCCCGAGGGCCTACGAGCATCCCGCCGACCGCGGCGCGATGTCGACGCTGCGGGCCGTGCCAGGGGTGGCGTCGGTGCTGAAGGCCGTCGCCGGCATGTGGAACGAGCGAGCCGAGCGGCTGTACGCGGTCGCGTCGGCGATCCGGGTGGGGGAGAAGCAGTACCCGAGGATCAACCAGCTGCGGGTGGACGCCGCCGAGACGCTCGACCTCGACACGATGCCCGAGCTGTACGTGGCACGGAGCCCGGTCGCGAACGCCTACGCCATCGGGATCGACCGGCCGTTCATCGTGGTCACCACCGGCATGGTGGAGGCGCTCGACCTGGAGAGCCTGCGCGTGGTGGTCGGCCACGAGACCGGGCACATCCTGTCCGGCCACAACGTGTTGCGCACGCTGCTCATGCGGCTGATGCGCCTGCAGGCCACTGTCCAGTGGGTGCCGATCGGCGCGCTCGGCCTGCGCGCGGTCATCGCCGCGCTGATGGAGTGGTACCGCAAGGCCGAGCTGACCGCCGACCGCGCGGGCCTGCTGTGCAGCCAGGACCCGGCCGCCGCGTTGCGCCAGCACGTGTACATGGCGGGCGGCACGTCGATGTCCGACATCGACATCCCCGAGTTCATGCAGCAGGCCAAGGAGTACGAAGAGGTCGACGACATCCGCGACAGCATCCTGAAGCTGATGACCGTCGAGGGGATGAGCCACCCGTTCGCCGTCGTGCGGGCCGCGCAGCTACAGCGGTGGGCCGCGACGGAGGAGTACCGCGCGATCCTCGCGGGCGACTACCTGCGCCGCGCCGACGACCAGCCGGCATCGTCGATGATGGACGACATCAAGTCGGCGGGCGCTTCCTACAAGGAGTCGTGGTCCGCCTCGACCGACCCGCTGGCCAAGGTGCTCAACGATGTCGGCGAGGCCGTCTCCGGCGCCGCCGGCAACCTGTGGAGCAAGTTCGGCAACCGCGGCGAGTCCGCTCCGGAGGGTGGGGACGGCGACAGTAACGGCAAGTCCTGACGGTGTCGACCGACGGCCGGCCCGGCCGTCGGTCAACGCCTGATCGCCCGCACCGCTTCGAGGTTCAGCAGCTCGTCGACCGACCACTGGTCGTACACGTGCCGCCCGAAGTGGCTCGCGAGCACCGCGCCGTCCGGTGCGATGAGGAAGTCCGCTGGCAGCCCGAGCCGGCCGCCCTCCTGTTTCCGTGCCGGTGCAGGCGAACGCTTGCGCAGGACGTCCGGCAGCATCGTGGCGATCGCCAGCACGATCGCGGGCCACGCCTTCGGATGCAGCAGCGCCCTCGGCGCCGACTCGACGCCGAACTCGCGGTACAGCGCCTTGTCCGGGTCCGCGACCACGTCGAACGGCAGGTCCGCCGTGTGCTCGCGCAGCTCCGCCGCCGGCGAGTGGAACACCACGACCTCCCGCACCCCGGCCGCGTCGACCTCCTGGTGCCGCGCGACGAACGACCGCAGGTGGAGGTTGCAGACGGGGCAGCCGGCGAACCGCCGGAACTGCAGATGCGTCAGCCGGTCGGGATCCGGTAACCGCACGGGACCGCCACGGACGGCGACCAACTGTCGGACAGGCACGTGTTCCATGGGGCTCCGCTCGTAGGCGTACGACGTACATCTACGATTATGCGCGTATCCCGTACGCTGTCAACTCGTGCCGCGTCCTCGTTCGCTCACGCCGGAGCGACTCGTCGTCGCCACCCTCGCGGTGCTCGACCGCGACGGGCTCGCCGCGCTCACCATGCGGGCGGTCGCCAAGGAGCTGGGCATGGCGACGATGTCGCTGTACCGCTACGTCTCGGACAAGGACGAGCTGGAGGCGTTGGTGGTGGACCACCTGCTTGCCGGCATCTCGCTCACGGTGCCGCCGGGGGACTGGCGGTCGCGGCTCACGGAACTGTTGGCGCGTCTGCGGAGTGCGGTCGTCGAGCACCCGGCGACCGTGCCGTTGTTGTTGCGGCACCGGCACTCCGCGCCCGCGTCTCTGGCGTGGGTCGAGGCGACGCTCGCCGTGCTCACGGAGGCCGGGTTCGACGGACAGCGGCGGGTGGTGGCCCAGCGGACGATCGTCAGCTACGTGCTCGGCGCGCTGCAGAACGAGCACTACGGCCCGCTGTCGGGCGCCGGCACCGCGGCGATGGCGACGCAGGAGAGGTTCCCGTTGCTCGCGGAGACCGCCGCGCTGGCACGGGACGTGCCGGCGGCGACGGAGTTCCACGGTGGACTCGAGATAGTCCTGCGTGGCCTCGACGCCTGAGTCGCGCTAGCCGCCGGTGGCGCTGAAGTGCTGGATGTCCTTCGGGGTCGTCCACTCGCCGCCCCACGGCCAGCCGATCGCCGCGAACGCGCGTACCGCCACGTCGCCCGGTTCGACCATGCCCGGTCGCACGTTCGCTCTGTCCAGATAGGACGACGACAGCTCTGGCAGCACCAGATCCCCGCGCACGTAAGGGTTGCAGAACGGGTTCAGGTCGATCGCGAGCCCGTACGCGTGCGCGGACCACCGTTTCAGCGCGACCGCGTCACGGCAGACGAACGCGGTCGTGTTGTTGCCGTCGCCGGTCGGCGGCAGCGTCAGCTCCGGCGCGGCGACCACGCGCATCTCCTCGATCGGGAAACGGGCCTCGAAGAGGTGGCCGAACACGCGGGTGACGGCGTCGGCGACGCGGGCGTTGACGAGCATCTCGCCGGTGTGGGCGCGGCCGTCGTAGCCCCAGAACGACATCGTCAGGTACCGCAGCTCGCTCACGCCGACCGGGCACGCGGGCTGCCAGGTGCTCCGCGCGAGCACGTCGGTCGGCACCGGGGACACCGTCGAGGCGTACCGGCCGTCACCCGGTGGGGGAAGCAGGTCGGTGGTCGGCAGGCTCCGGTTCACCAGCTCCGGCGGCGTCGGCAGGATCTGGCCGAAGCCGTCCTGGCGCAGCGGCAGCGGTGTCGCGCCGACCGTCCACACGGGAGGGGCCGGCGCCGAAGTCGTTGGCACGATGGACGAAACGGACGGCGAGGACGGCACGGACGGGCGGGACGACCCGGACGTCGGCGCCGGCGGAGTGCTCGAACAGCCCGTCACCAGCACCGCCACGGCGAGCACCACAACCCTGCGCGGGAAAGCCACGTGTCCAGGATGCCTGATCGACCCAAGTTCACCTGGTTGAGGGACATGGTCAAGTTGACCGGCCCCACTCGGGGAAGGGAGGGTCGGGGGACGCCGACACTGAGGAGACGACACATGGGGGCGACCTCGCGGGTCATCCGGCTCCTGCTCGCCGCGGGCCTTGCCACGACCGCCGTCGCGATCGGGTTCACGCAGGCCGACGCCGACCAGCAGATCGTCGGGGGCAGTCGGGCGAGCATCGCCGACCACAGCTACGTCGTGTACCTCACGACCGCCGACGGCTTCCAGTTCTGTGGCGGCACGCTGGTCGACGACAACAAGGTGGTCACCGCGGCGCACTGCACGGCCGGCAAGCAGCCGGCCGACATCGTCGTGGTGGCCGGCCGTGAGGACAAGGAGAGTGGCGCCGGGGTCGCCACGCCGGTGCGCGAGATCTGGGTCAACCCCAACTTCACCGACGTCCGGTCCGGCTCGGACGTCTCGGTGCTCACGCTCGAGCAGCGCCTCAAGTACGCGACGCTGGACCTGCCGAAGAAGGACGAGACCAGCCTGTACACCGCAGGGCAGCCGGGGCTGATCCTCGGCTGGGGCCGCACCGCGGCCGACGGCCAGGCGTCCCGTTACCTGCTGCAGGCGAGCGTGCCGCTGATCGCCGACCCCGACTGCACGAAGTCGTACCCGGCGTACAAGCCGGCGGCGATGGTGTGCGCCGGCGTGCCGCAGGGCGGCGTCGACTCCTGTCAGGGCGACTCGGGTGGGCCACTGATCGTCGACGGCCGGCTCGTCGGGGTCACGTCGTGGGGCGAGGGCTGTGCGGCGCCGGGCAAGCCGGGCGTCTACACGCGGATCGCGGCGTACGCCGACCTGTTGGAAGCGCAGGTCTAGTCACCCTTCCGCCCGCGTGGTCACCTGATGCCACTGCGGGCCGGCGAGTGGATCTGATATCCAACAGGGGTGCTGCACAACGCCGCGGGCGACGAGATCACCGCCACCCAGCTATATCCGCTGCTGAAGCTGCGGGTGGACGTGTTCGTCGTCGAGCAGGAGTGCCCGTACCCGGAGTTGGACGGCCGCGACCTGCTGCCCGACACCGTCCACCTCTGGTGGCAGCCCGGTGCCGAGCCGCAGGCCTACCTCCGCCTGCTGCGCGACCAGGACGGCACCCACCGCATCGGCCGGGTCTGCACTGCCCGCGCCGCGCGGGGTGCGGGCCTCGGCGCGAAGCTGATGGCCGCGGCGATGACCCACATCGGCGCGGGCGACGCGGTACTGGACGCGCAGACGTACGCGCTGGACTTCTACACGCGCTTCGGCTTCGAGCCGGCGGGGGAGCGCTACCTGGAGGACGGCATCGAACACCTCACCATGCGCCGCCCAGCCCGCGTGTCCAACACTCACGACCCGCGTGTTCAACATTCGTGACCGGTGAGTTGAACATTCGCGCCTATCGCCGATAGACGCGAATGTTCAACTCAGGGGTTCTGAATGTTGAACACGCGGGTTCTGAACGTTGGACTCGCGCGGGTTAGGGGCGGGCTGCTGGTGGGGCCGTGCGGGTGATGACCTCCACCGCTCGGTCAAGGTCTGCTTCCGTCAGGTCCGCGCGGGCGGTCAGGCGGATGCGGGACACCTGGTCCGGCACCGACGGCGGCCGGAAGCAGCCGACCCACACGCCGGCCGCGCGGCACTCGTCCGCCCACGCGACCGCCTGGTCCGGGGACGGCGCCAGCACCGAGATCACGGCGGCCGCCGGCTCCGTCACCGTCAGGCCGGCGGCCCGCAGGCGGGACGCCAGCGTCAGTGCCACCTCGCGAACCC
>Ga0193716_1001270_pt1 | contig 14742 bp, 16 predicted proteins | sample U2c1metaG_FD_145901 | JGI IMG/M metagenome (GOLD analysis project Ga0193716, IMG submission 145901) | Soil microbial communities from a riparian zone of the East river system, Colorado, United States - U2c1 | ecosystem: Environmental > Terrestrial > Soil > Riparian zone | place: USA: East River...
GCGTTGGCGACGATCGTGGAGGGCCCGCGTGCTGGTCTCGTTGCGCGGTTCGCTGCTGCGCTCGTCGCCGGCGACGGGTCCGAGTTGACCGCGGTGTCAGAGCAGTTCGAGCAGATCGGCGATCTCATTGCCGCGGCTGACGCGGCTGCGCACGCGGCGATCGTGTATCGCCGCGCCGACTTGCGGGGATCGGCGTGGGGGTGCTCGGCCCGCGCCGAAGCGGTGGCTGAACAATGCGGCGGCGCAAGCACTCCGGCGTTGCGCCAGGCCAACGAGCAGTTGCCGCTGACCGATCGCGAGCGCGAAATCGTGACGCTGCTCGGGCAGGGGTTTTCGGGTCGCGCGGTTGCCGAGCGGCTGACGTTATCCGTTCGCACGGTCGAAGGCCATGTCTACCGAGCGATGGTCAAAACCGGTGCGACCACCCGCAACGAACTCGCGGCGCTCTTGCGCAGAGAACGATCTGATTGATCGGGCTGTTCGGCGCCTCTTAGCTTAGCCAGTGGGCTGGATCGACAGCAGCCGGAACTGGCCGGGATGGGAGAAGGCCGCGAACACGAGCGCGAACGTCGCAGCTACTGCACCGGTGCGATCGTTGGACATTAGGCCGACACATCCTGCTCGACGTGACCGAACTCGACGTTCTCGCCATTGAAGGTGCCGCTGCACGACACCACCACGTGGTAGGTGGAGAAGGGCGGAGGAGCCAGAACGGTGAAACTCGCACTCCCCCTTGGGGCGATGTTGAAGTTCTTGTTCGATCCCGGCAGCACCGGATTGGTCGCGGCGTAGGTGCACTTACCGGCGATGTCGGCGGTACTCGTCACGTTCACGGTCCATTGGAACCCCTTGTCGAAGGACACGGTGACCTTGTCCTTCGGCGGGGGCTCCGGAGCGCAGGTCTGGCCCGCCGGAACGGTCGGAGTGGGCGAGCCAACGGGGCACTGTGTGGGTGGCACGGGCTGAGGAGCGGGCGCGGGATCGGGAATCTTGGGGGTTACGACGGGACTGGTCGGTGTACCGAAGACGATGGTCACGACGTCGACTGAACGGTCGTCATGCCGGATGAAGCCCACGCCGAACTCGCGGTAACCGCAATTGATGATGGCGTCTCGTGCACCACCCCCGTAGGCGCTCAGGAGCGCACTGTCCTGGGGATCACCGGTGCCGAGGTAGGCCGCCCACCCGCCGTCGTAGTTGCGGGGTTGGCCATCCTGTGGGTTCTCAGATCTGGCGTATCTCTGCGCGGCGTCTTCGAGGACGGGGTTGTAGGTCAAGCGCGGGCACTGGGTCTTGGCGCGGTATGTGGTGATGGCGGCGATGATCGGGCCGAGCGGGTCGTCGGCATTGGCGATCGGCGTCGTCAATGTCCCGGATAGCAACGACGCGCCCACGAAGGCGCTCGCGACGGCGATCGATAAAGACGTTCGTATGCTCATCGCGACGTTCCAATCCTGTAGCTCTTGATGTTCCTCCCGGACTCAGATCTCCCCGCTGATGAGTTCCCGGGGCTCGGCCGGACTGGTTCGGCGTTCAGGGTCAGCTCAGCTGGTACTCGAATCGCCACCCGAACGGAGCGGAGGGAGGAGTGGTTGCAAAGGCCCCGGGGTAAACGGTGCGGCACTCGATACTCATCTTGATCCGCGCTCCGGCAGCCTCGACAACCTTCTGTTGAAAGCTTCCTCCAGAGGAGGGATCCAGCTTGACGCGGAAATTGGCTTTACTGATCGATTCAGGGAACTTGGGGCTTCGACCCTGATCGTCCAATTGGGTCGGCGTGTAGCGTTCGTCCACGTCGCAGCTCCAGTAGCCCCCGTCAGCAGGGATTGGGTCTATCGACCCCCAGGTAATGGTCAACAGGTGGTTTCCAGAACCGTCGTCGCCGACAACGGAGAGAGTGACGCCGCCGGGCGGCGTACCCCAGCCGTCTTCGGTTCCCGGCACGACGTCGGCGCTGGCCGCGGTCACGCTCGCCCCGAGCGCCGACCCCACGAGCACCGCCACGAGCACGGATTTCACGCCGAAGCGAGCACCCAGATGGAAGTAGTTGGAAGTGCTCAATTCAACCGTCCTCATTGCTTGTCGGTAGGTACGCGGGAATGCGGGTCGCGGACATCAGCCCGACACATCCTGTTCCGGGTGACCCAAGTCGACGTTCTTGCCATCGAAGCTGCCGGTGCACGACACCGTCAGGTGGTAGGTGGAGCCGGGAAGGGGAATTCTCATTGAGCGTCGCCGTGCCCTTGGCCTTCACCGCCACGGTCTTGTTGATCGTCGGCAGTATCCCGAGCGGATTGCTCTTGGGTTTAGCGGTGTAGGCGCATGAGGCGTCGAGGTCGGTGCTGTTGGTCAACTTCACGTCGATCTTGCCGCGGCCCGCTGCTGAGACGGCAAACGTGACGGAGTCCGTCGGCGGCGGGGCGCAGGTCTGGCCGGCCGGAACGTTCGGAGTCGGCGAACCCGCCGGACACTGCACGGGTGCTGCGGGCTCGGGAGCTGGCGCGGGAGCCACGGGGGTTCCGTCGGGCATGCTTGGTTGACCGAAGACGATGGTCACGACGCCGACTTCGCGGTCGTCGTGCCGGATGAATCCCACGCCGAACTCGGTGAAACTGCAGTCGACGATGCTGGTTCGTGCCCCCGGTTGTAGGCGCTGCCGATCGCGGCGTCCTGGGGATCGCCGGAGCCCAGGTACGCGTCCGTCCGGAAGGGGTAGTTGTTGGGTCGGGCATCCCCTCGGTTCTCCGATCTCGCGTACTTCTGCGCGGCGTCTTCGAGGAGGGGGTTGTAGACCAACGATGCGTTTAGGGTGCCGGAGCGAATTTCCTTGACACTGATGATGATCGGGGCGAGCGGGTCGTCGGCGTTCGCGATTGGTATCGCCACTGACCCGGACAGCAGTGACGCGCCCACCAAGGCGGTCAACAAGCCGGCCAGTGCACGCATGCGATCGTGGGACATCAGAATGACACGTTCTGTTCGTTGTGGCCGAACTCGGCGTCCTTGCCGTCGAACGTGCCGTGGCACGACGTCACGACGTGATAGGTGACGAACGGCAAGGGCGTACCGATCGGGAAGCTCGCTGATCCGTTCGGGGCGAGCTCGAAGGATCTGTTGCTCAAGCCGCCGCCGAGACCATTGGCCGTGAAGGTGCACTTACCCGCAATGTTCGCGGCGTTGGTGACGTTGACGGTCCATTGGGGACCTCTCACGACGGACACACTGACCTGGTTCGTCGGCGGGGCGCAGGTCTCGAAGGCTCCAACGGTCGGAGTGGGCGAACCTGCCGGGCACTGCCTGCTGGCTGGAGTGGGCACGAGGATGGGGTCGGGAGCAGGGGCGGCGGCAGGAGGCGCCGCCGCCTTGTCAGGTGTACCGAACACGATGCTCACCGAGTCGGTTTCAAGATTCTCATTGCGCTGGAATCCCACGCCGAAATCGGTGTAGGAGCAGTCGCTGATCAAACCTCCGGCACCAATCTTGTAGGCCTCATTGATCGCTTGGGCTTGGGGGTCGCCGTAACCGATGATCAACTTCGCCTTGCCGTGGTATCCGGTGAGGTCGCCGCCCCTTGCGTCACCCGGCCGCACCGCTGTCTGGGCGAGGTCTTCGAGGACCTGGCTGTAGATGAATGCCGGACAGGCAGTCCTGGACCGGTCGCCGTTGACGGCGGACCTGATCGGGCCGAGCGGATCGTCGGCGTTGGCGACCGGCATCGCGAATGTCCCGGACAGCAACGACGCACCAACGAAGGCGCTCGCGACGGCGACTGATACAGATCTTCGGGTGGTCATCGAATTTCCTCATCAGTCGGGGGCGAAGCGTGTCGCTGGCCTCCGATGAGCTTGGCGGTGGTTGGCGCCATCAACGTGAGTAGTCGTCTACCCGACTTTTGACGCGGATAGAGAACTGGCTACCTAGCTAGGTTGCGAAAACGAAGAAGCCCCAATTGGCCACTAGCGGTGGACAACTACCTTGCCGACCATCCGACCCGTTTCGACGTCGCGGTGGGCCTCGGTCAAACCCGAAGCGTCGAACGATGGAATCGACTTCGTGATGGTCGAGCGCAGGACCCCGGTGTCGACCAGTTCGGCGGTGCGCGTCAACAGGCGCTGCTGCGCGATCAGGTCGTAGCCGAACAGCGGCCGCGTGAACATCAGCTCCCAATGCCAGGCGATGCTCTTGGCCTTGAGCGGCAACACATCCAGGCCGGCGGGCTCGTCGATGGCAGTGATGTGGCCGAATGGACGCACGATGTCTGCGAAGGTCTCGACGTTGTCCTTCGAAGGAGCGACGAATGAGTTGGGTGACGGCTTCAGAAGTGCGCGGCAGGCTGGCCAGAACCGCATTTGCGGCAGGAGTTGCCGGAGTCGCCGTGATGGGCGCGACCGTTCCAGCGAACGCAGCGCCGGCCTTCGTCCAGGACGATCCGGCATGCGAGTGGTTGGGATGGCGCCATCCCCTCTGCACTGGAGGCATGTTCGATTCGCCGCCGGATGATGGGGTTCCGGGCGACAACGCGGCGATAGGTGGGATACCGGCCCCGGCGATGGTGCCGAACATCAACGGCTCGCTCAGTCCTCCAGGCACGCCGGGGGCGATCTAGCCGCGGCTTCTCGGCCTTGAGTGCGCCGCCAACGAGGCTGCCAGGTTCATCCGAGATTGACTCCCGGCCGTCAGGTGCCGGTCGACGACTGCGTCGGCTGCCTTGCCTCGGCGGCGAAGGCAGGAACGGCCAGAGCCGGTGCCTCGCCGTCGTCGATGGGTGACTCGGTTTCCCGGGGTAGCCCGAGCAGCACGGCGCGTTGGCGATCGGATGCGAGGCGGCGGGCGACGTAGAGCCCGATGACGTACAGCACGACCGCAGTGGCCCAGCCTTGTAGGGCCGGGATTCCGATGTTGGTGTGGTTGAACCCCGACAGGCCGGGAATGAGCCCGCCGGTCAGCCCACCGACCGCGAGTCCGCCCAGAATTGCCACCACGCCGGCGATGTTCGCCGGCGAGCTGTTGGCCCACGCGACGATCGCCCTTGGCGCTCCGTCGGGTCCGACCGGGCGGCTGACACCGGAGATCGGAGTGAGCAACCACAGATCGACCGCCATCACCAAGGTCGCGCACGGTAGGCAGACGGCAGTGATGTTGGCAACGATGAAGAAGTTGTTGTCGAGGGTGTTCATCTCGACGGCGATGATCGCCCCGATGAGTCCCAAGATGAGCACCGTGGCGGTTCGGTAGCGTCCGCTCGTGACGTTCTGGATGGCGTTGACTGCCTCGTAGAGGTTGGCATCGTTCAAGGCAACCTGGTTGACCACGAAGACCACCACGGCCAGGCCGGTGAGACCGAAAAGGGAGAAATGGACGAAGAATTGGATCGTGTCACCCAGCGAGCTGGCGTCCGAGAGCTCGGCCATGAGGTAGCCGGCGATCGGAAATATTCCGATGCCCATGGCGTACCCGATCAGCAGCGGCACAGTGTGGCGGGTGTGGTCGCGTCGGGCGTAACGGAAGACATCGGGCTCGTTGCCGTATATCGCAGAACCGACCAGCAGCGTGACCGTGACCAGGATCCCGGCCGTCACCGGAATGTGCGGTGAGGCGAACAGTTGCGGCCCGCTGGCGGAGCCAAAGGCCTTGATCACGGTATAGACGCCCCATACGAGCAGCAGGGGTGCCGCGACCATGCGGGCGAACTTCGCTACCCCGCGGAAACCGAGCAGATTGTTGAGCACCATGACCATCGCGAAGGCCGCGCTGTAGACGGCGAGATGGCCGATGCCGAACAGGCCCTGCAGCAGTTGAGCCAGGAAGTAGGCCTGAAAGCCGTACCAACCCAGGCCGGTGATCAGCAGCAGTACTGACGCGAGACCGCTGCCCCACCGGCCCAGAATGCCCCTGGTGAGTACCGAATGTGCTTGTCCGGTAGCAGAACCGAGGTTGGCCGCGCAGTACCCGTAGGCCATCACGATCACGATGCCGATGCCGATGGCCAGCATCACCTGCCCCAGTGACAGTCCGTCCGCGCGGGCCAGATATCCGGAGTACATGTTCGACACGCTGGCAATGAAGGTCACCCAGATGAGAGTCATCCGGGTCGGCGACTCCCGTTGGTCCGAGGGGACGATGTCCTCGAGGTAGTCGGCGGATTCGTGGGCGACGGTCACTTGTTCTCCTCATTGGGGTAGCGGCCCGCGGGGACCTTCATGCGGTCGGGCGCGTAGGTCGGAGATGCGCTGGTGGCCTGGCCTTGTCGATAGGCGGCGTCGTAGAACGGGAGCAGCTCACGGGCTCCGGCGGCGCAACTGGTCGCGAATGCCTCGATCTCGCCGGATAGATCGATGATGCGATCGACGAGGCCCTGCTCGTCGATGGTGAGGAGGCGGCCGTCCTCTACGACGGTCTTGCCGCCCACGATGACATGGGTGACCGCCTTGTCCGGCTCGCCGTAGACGAGATGTCTGCGAAGGTCGTGCCGTGGCACGAAGGCCAGCGACCTTAGGTCGAGTAGCACCACGTCGGCCAAGGCGCCCGGCGTCAGGGTGCCGCCGGGCGCAGGCAGGCAGAGGCTTTCATAGCCACCGCTGGTCGCAGCGCGCAGGATCTCGGCAGGAGTCGGCCAGCGGGTGTAATCCGGTTCGCCGTTGCGATGGATCAGTGCGGCGATCTTCAGCGCCGTCCAGTAGTTCACGCCGTCGTCGACGTTGGCCTCGTCGGTGCCGATCCCGATGTTCACTCCCGCGTCGTACAGTGCCCGAAAGGGCATGACACCGCTGCCAAGTCGCATGTTGCAGACCGGATTGTGCGCGACGGAAGCCCCGCTGTCAGCGAGGATCTCGACATCGTCGTCGTCGATCCAGACGGCGTGAATCACCTGCGCGCGGTGATCGAGTGCTTTGTGTTGTTCGGCGTACCGCACCAGCGACATTCCGAGTTTGACGTCGCCGAACACGCGCTGGTCGCGGGTTTCGAGAATGTGCATGTTGAACGGGATGGCCAGTTCACGGCTGAGCCGTGCGAGCGCCTCGAAGTACTCGGGTTCGACCCGCTGCGGAGCGGAGCAGGACACCGCTCCCCGTAACCGCCCGTCGCCCCGACCGTGCCAGCGATCGAGGAACCGGTGGTAGGCGAGGAGGAGTTGCGCCGATGTCTGCCGTGGCGCGTTGGCCATCCGCTGCCGGATGGGCTCGGGTAACTGATCGCGGAGAAATGCGTGCTTGTCGTACTCGACGATGTTGGGCTGATCGAGCGCGACGGTGGCCCGGATTCCGCTCTCGTCATAGGCCCCCATGACCGCGTCGACTTCGTCATCGGTGACCACTGGCAGGAAGAAGGCGTCGTCGTGGACCGCGGTGACGCCCTGCTTGAGCATCTCGACGGCTCCGAGCAACGTGCGGGCGTGCGCGTAGGCGGGCGTCACGACCGATGTCATGGACGGGACCTCGAAAAGCATGTACAGGTCGAGTGGCAGGTCGGGGATCGCACCCTTCATGAAGGTGCCCGGCGAGTGGAAGTGGGTATTTGCAAGACCCGGGATTGCGAGCCGACCGCTGCCGTCGATATCGCCGGGCAACCGGTCGAGGTCGGTTGCCACGCGGGGTCCGAGGTCGACGATCCGATCGCCGTCAATCAAGATGTCGCCGACGATGGGTGGCGCGAGCGGGTCTGCCAGATCAAGGATCTCGACGTCGCGGATCGCCACGTCCGGACGCCGCGCTCGGGTTCGGCACGGGACCGACGCGTTCATGTGGCCCTCCTCGATCGACTGTGCGGTGCGATTGGCGTGACCAGATTTGGCATGCCAAAATTAACAACAGCGCATCGTGAAGGAATTTCTGCGCCGTTAAATGCTGGTAAATAAGGCTAATTGGCAGTCGATGCACAGGAGTTTCCCAGCAGCCGTGGCGCTTGGCATCCCAAATGTGATCGGATCGTCCGCGGCCTCGTCGGAGCTGCCATGATGGTGCGCATGAATCCCTACACCCAGGGAGAAGATCCGGACCAGCCGTTGACCGCGAAGGTCTATCGAGAGCTGCGCAACCGGATCATTGCCGGCGAGCTCGCCCCGGGTGCGCGTTTGCGCGAACGTGACCTCGCTCGTGATCTCGGGATCTCCCGCATTCCGGTGCGTCAAGCACTACCGCAACTGGAGGCGGAAGGATTCATCACCACCCGCCCGCGGCGCGGGGCGACAGTCACCCAGCTGACCATGCGCGACATCGACGAATTGTTCGACGTTCGATTGGGCGTAGAAGTGTTTGCGACCCGCATGGCCGCGCGGCGGGTGGCGTCGGGCGTCGACCCCGTCGGCCTAACGCACGCCATGAGTGAGGCGGACGCGGCCCTCGCGAGCGCGGACCCGGCCTGGATCTCCGAGTCCAACGCCGATCTTCACGAGGCGATCGTCCTGCTGGCCGACAACGTGCTCTTGGCGACGATGACCCGCAGCATCGCTGGCCGCGACCGCTGGGTCTTTCGCATGACCTCCGACCGCGACCCCGCGGTGGCCTGCCACGAACATCACGAACTGTGCGACGCGATCTACGCAGGCAACGAAGAATTCGCCGCTGCGATCTCCTACGCCCATATCGAGGGGGGCCGCAAGCCCACCGTCGACACCCTGCGCACAATCCTGCCGGATTAGTGCGTCGCCGCCACCGGGGCCTGCCAGGGTCAGCGGAGGCGAACGTCCAAGGTCGCGGGGCCGAAGATCTTCCGGCCATCGGAAGTCGCGGCGACGATCACGACACCAGTAGCGGTACCAAGAGGGTGTTCGCCGTGCCAGGGGCCATGCTCGGAGGTTTCTGCGAATAGTTCGGGTTCGTACTGCATCCACTTCGCCAGCAACTCGCGACTCGCCCCAGCCCGGTGTTGTGGAGTTCGGTTCCGTGTCGTACCGTCAACCAAGTTGATTAGCTTTGCTACAGGAAATTTACGACGTCCGCGCCTGTCGCCGCTCATGAAAGGGTCACGGATGCAGCGGGTTTCGATCGGACGGCGACTCAGCCAGCGCTGGATGGTACTGGTGGCGGTGGCCGTGATCGCGGTGGCCGGCTTCGCCGTGTATCGGCTGCACGGCATCTTTGCCTCTCAAGACGTCACGTCCACACCCAGCGGCTCCGGAAACGACATCGTCCCGTTCAACCCCAAGCACGTGGTCCTGGAGGTCTTCGGCCCGCCGGGCACGGTGGCAACCATCACCTACACGGACGTCAACGCCCAACCGCAGCGCGCTGACGGCGCCACCCTGCCCTGGGCGTACGACACGACCACCACCCAGCCTGCGGTCTTCGTCAACGTCGCGGCTCAGGGAAACAGCGACTCGATCGGCTGCCGGATCAAGATCGACGACGTGGTCAAGGACGAGAGATCGGTGAACACCCTGAACGCCTTTACCTACTGCCTGGACAAGTCCGGATGAGCACCCAACGGGTTCCGGACCTCATCCGACGGTTCGCGGTGCTCATCGCGCTGTTCTGGCTGGCCCTGGCGGTGCTGACGAACGTCTTCGTGCCGCAGCTGGAGACCGTTGCCGAATCGCACAACGTGTCGCTGAGTCCGAAAGATGCGCCGTCGTTGCAGGCCAGTAAACGCATCGGCAAGGTGTTCGGCGAGTTCGACTCCGACAGTTCGGCGATGATCGTCCTGGAGGGCGATCAGCCGCTCGGCGCCGACGCCCACCACTACTACGACGGCTTGGTCGACAAGCTCTCCAAGGACACCAAGCACGTCGAGCACATTCAGAACTTCTGGGGGGATCCGCTTACCGCGGCCGGGTCGCAGAGCTCCGACGGCAAATCGGCGTTGGTGCAGGTGTACCTGGCAGGCAACCAGGGCGAGTCGTTGGCCAACGAGTCGGTCGATTCGGTGCGCAACATCGTCGATCACACGCCGCCGCCGCCGGGTGTCAAGGCGTACGTCACAGGCGCCGCGCCCCTGGTCACCGATCAGTTCGAGGTGGGCCGCCACGGCACCCTGAAGACCACCCTGATCACCCTTGGCGTGATCGCGGTGATGCTGTTCTGGCTCTACCGCCGCCTCACCACGGTGTTCCTCGTGATCTTCACGGTGATGATCGAGTTGACCGCGTCCCGCGGCGTCGTCGCCGTGCTCGCGAACGCCGGCATCATCCAGCTGTCGACCTATTCGACCAACCTGCTGACGCTCCTGGTCATCGCCGCCGGAACCGACTATGCGATCTTCATTCTCGGTCGTTTCCACGAAGCGCGTCATGCCGGCGAGGACCGCGTGTCGGCGTTCAACACGATGTACCACGGGACCGCGCACATCATCTTGGGGTCCGGCCTGACGATTGCCGGTGCGGTGCTCTGTCTGACCTTCACCCGGCTCCCGTATTTCCAGAGCCTCGGCGTCCCCGCCGGTATTGGCGTCCTCGTCGCCGTCGTGGCGGCGTTGACCCTGGCACCGGCCCTGCTGATCATCGGCCGCCATTTCGGGCTGTTCGATCCCGCGCGCCCGTTGCGCACGCAGGGCTGGCGGCGCATCGGCACGGCCATCGTCCGCTGGCCAGGGCCCATCCTTCTGGCGACGATCGCCGTCGCCCTCATCGGGCTGCTCGCCCTGCCCGCCTACAAGACGAGTTACGACGCCCGGCCCTACATGCCCGCCAGTGCCCCGGCCAATGTCGGTTACGCGGCGGCCGAACGCCACTTTTCCCAGGCGCGGCTGAATCCCGAGCTGTTGATGATCGAAGCCGACCACGACCTCCGCAATTCCACCGATATGATCTTGCTGGAGCGGGTCGCCAAGGCGGTCTTCCACACCGACGGCATCGCACAGGTGCAGTCGATCACCCGTCCGCTGGGCACGCCCCTCGACCACACGTCGATACCGTTCCAGATCAGCGCGGGCAGCGCGTCGCAGATCAACAACCTGCCGTTTCAGCAGGCCCGCGGCGCCGACCTGCTGAAACAGGTTGACGTGATCAACAATTCGATAGACGTTCTGCGGCAACAGTATGCGCTGCAGCAACAGTCCGGCGCCATTACCGACGATCAGGCCAAGGCATTCCAGGGCACAGTCGCCACTGCCTCAGACCTGCGGGACAAGATCGCCAACTTCGATGACTTCTTCCGGCCGCTGCGCGCCTACTTCTACTGGGAGCCGCACTGCTTCGACATCCCGGTCTGCGCAGCGCTCCGGTCGCTCTTCGATGCACTCGACGGTATCGATCAGCTGACCAGCCAACTCGCCGATGTCGCGGGCAGCATCGCCAAACTCGATGCGCTGCAGCCGAAACTGCTCGCGCTGATACCACCACAGATCGCCACTCAGCAGACCAACCGCGACCTGACGCTGACGAACTACGCCACCACTTCGGGTATCAACGACCAGACTGAGGCGGCACTGCAGAACTCGACTGCCCTCGGCCAGGCGTACGACGCGTCGAAGACCGATGACTCCTTCTATCTACCGCCGGAGGCGTTTACCAACCCCGAGTTCCTGCGCGGGATGAAGCTGTTCATGTCACCGGACGGCAAGGCTGCCCGCATGATCATCACCCATGACGGCGATCCCGCTACGCCAGAGGGTATTTCGCACATCAGCGCCATCAGGCACGCCGCACAGGAAGCCGTCAAGGGCACTCCGTTGGCCGGGTCCAAGATCTACATCGCCGGCACCGCTGCCACCTACAAGGACATTGCGGACGGCGCCAAATACGATCTCATGATCGCCGGGATCGCAGCGCTCTGCTTGATTCTGCTCGTCATGATGTTCATAACCCGAAGCATCGTCGCCGCGTTCGTCATCGTGGGCACCGTGGCGCTGTCGTTGGGTGCCTCGTTCGGGCTGTCCGTGCTGATTTGGCAGGACATCCTGGGCATCGATCTGTACTGGATCGTGCTCGCACTGGCGGTGATCTTGCTATTGGCGGTGGGGTCGGACTACAACCTGCTGCTGATCTCCCGGTTCAAGGAGGAGATCGGCGCCGGCTTGAACACCGGCATCATCCGGGCGATGGCCGGCTCCGGCTCGGTGGTGACGGCGGCCGGTCTGGTGTTCGCCGCGACTATGGCCTCGTTCGTGTTCGCCGACTTGCGGATTCTCGGTCAGATCGGGACGACGATCGCGCTCGGCCTGCTGTTCGACACACTGATCGTGCGTTCATTCATGACGCCGGCCGTCGCAGCGTTGATCGGCCGCTGGTTCTGGTGGCCCCTGAAGGTGCGTCCCCGCCCCGCCAGCCAAATGCTTCAGCCCTACGGATCACGTCAAGCGGTTCGTCAACTGCTGCTATGGGAAGACGACGACCCGATCACCGAAGCGCCGCGACACGCCAAACCGTGATCGGATGATCTTGGAAGGCAGCCGCTTTCGCTAGCGGACTGTGGCCAGTTCGTCGGTCCGCTCGGGCTCCAGTACAGGCACGTCCTGCAGTTTCCCCTTCAACCCTGCGACCCTGCGCAGTTGCGCGGCCATGTTCATGGAGGTCAACATCGGGATGCCTCCGATGAACGTTCGGAAGGAGGGATGGCCGCCGTCTAGGTGAAGTACGAAGAGGCAGCCGACCACGTAGAAGAATCCGATCATGAACAGAGCGGCGGGTATCGCGTACGCGAGCGGTGATCGAGCGTCGGCAACCAGCTCGGTCGCATAGTCCACTTCGTCTTGCGACATCGTTTCGCGCTTGCGGAGTTTGGCCAGCACCGCCTTGTGGGCACCGACCTTTTCGCCCAACGGATGGGACGTCCGTGTCTCCAGCCGACCGATGTACACGAACACGCAGGTGGCGAATACGACTTCCATCACGGCAGCGAGCACCGTGAGATCGCCCCATGGACCAAGATTCACCCTTCAAAGGTTACCTGAACTAAGTATCTTTGGCGGCTCTCACAGCAATGACACAGGAAAGGCCATTCCCGCCGTATCACCCTGACCGTTTGTGCATATGGCGACGCCCCAGCGGCGGCAAATTCACACGCCCGCGATTGCGCGCCGCGCAGGCCGTGTCGTAGGGCATGGGTAGCGTCGGTCGCGCGTTGACCTCGACGTGAGGGGGTGCCATGCCTGAATTCGACGCGACGCCGATCTTGACCACGGGCACGACCTCCGTGTGGAACGTGATGTGTCCGGGACACATTCGGCATCTCGCCGGCGAAGAGTGCGCGACCACCACTCACCTGGTCTTCCCGTACCGTGGTGTCTACGTGCATCACGTCGGCAGCAGCCACACCGTCGTCGAAGCCAGCCAGGTCCTGTTCATCAACGAAGACGAGCCCTATCGGGTCAGCCATCCGATCGACGGCGGAGATTCGACGGTATCGATCAGGGTCGACCCCGAAACGCTATTGGAGTTGACGCCAGCCCGCTATCGCCATCCGAAGGGCCGGGCAGCTTTCGATCGCCCGGGCGTCCGCGCCGACACCCGGACCCAACAACTGGCGGCGACCGTACGCCAGCGTCTTCAGCGTGGCACCGTCGATGCACTGGAAGCCGAAGAGCTGACGCTCGAACTCGTACGGCACACGCTCGGCGAGAAGAGATGGCACGCTCCCAACAGCAGTGGGGCTGGTCCGCGCAGGCTCGCCGACCGGGTGAAATTGCTGTTGTCATCCGACGTCGGTCGCCGGTGGACCCTGAGTGAAGCCGCCAAAATCGTTGGGGTTTCCCCGGTGTACTTGACGCAGGCCTTCAAGCACGTCGAGGGCGTACCGCTCTATCGCTATCACCTGCGGCTGCGCCTGGCGCGGGCCTTGGATCTGCTCGCCGACTACGACGACTTGACGGACTTGGCCCTCGACCTTGGATTCACCAGCCACAGTCACTTCACTGCCGCGTTCGGGAAGGTCTACGGCGTGACGCCGTCGGCGTTCCAACGTTCCGTCGCTTCCTAAATTTTCTGATAGCGCCGCGTCAGCGAATTCTGGAGAGTGAGTGCATGAGTCAAGCGCACAAGGCAGCCCGGTTCGCCGAACTTCACATCAAGGGCACGCCCTTGGTGCTGTTCAACGCATGGGACGCCGGTAGCGCCAAGGCGGTCGAACAGGCGGGAGCGCCGGCGGTCGCCACCAGCAGCTGGTCCGTCGCCGAGGCGCAGGGTTATCGCGACGGCGAGGACATCCCGATCACGCTGGCCAGCCAGATCATCGAACGCATCGCTGCGACCGTCGACGTACCGGTCTCCGCCGACTTCGAGGGCGGCTACACCGACGACGATGCTGCGTTGGCGGACAACATTTCTCGACTCCTGGGTCTCGGTATCGTCGGGATCAACTTCGAAGATCGTGCGGTGAAGGGATCGGGGTTGTACGACGCCGAACGGCAGGCCACGCGCATCAGCGCCATCCGACGAGCCGCGGACAAGGCGGGTGTTGCGTTGTTCATCAATGCGCGGACCGATCTGTTCCTCGGCCAGGGCAACGAGCCCAGTGCGACCGTCGACGAGGCCGTCAACCGGTCCAAGGCCTACGCAGACGCCGGTGCATCCGGATTCTTCATCCCTGGTCTCCAGGAGGAGCCGTTGATCGCGCGGATGTGCGAGGAGTCGGCACTGCCCGTCAACGTGATGGTGATGGACGGACTTCCCGACAACGAACGGCTGGCCCAAATCGGTGTTGCGCGAATCAGTTACGGGCCCACTCCGTACATCCAGGCCATGAATGGCGTGCGGGAACGGGCCGCACGACTTTGAGCGTCGGTCTGGGTGGGGACCTGACTCTCTTCGACGAACCCCGCGACCAGCAACAGCCGTTGATCAACACCGCCGCCTTCGACGGTGCGACCGTC
>Ga0193716_1001271_pt1 | contig 14740 bp, 2 predicted proteins | sample U2c1metaG_FD_145901 | JGI IMG/M metagenome (GOLD analysis project Ga0193716, IMG submission 145901) | Soil microbial communities from a riparian zone of the East river system, Colorado, United States - U2c1 | ecosystem: Environmental > Terrestrial > Soil > Riparian zone | place: USA: East River...
ACCGAACATGGTGCCGTTGGCGCCCGCGTCGAACGTGCGGACGTGGCCGTCGGAGGACTCCATGCCGCCCGGCACGTGCAGGTGCCCGACCCGGTCCGGCGTGTGGATGGACACGCCGCCGGCGAGCGCCAGCTCGCACTCGTCGTACCGCAGGCTCTGGCACGCGAGGTGCAGCGCGACGAGCGCGGTCGAGCAGAACGTCTGCACGGTGAGGCTCGGCCCGGCAAGTCCCAGCTTGTAGGACACCTTGGTGGCGAGGGAGTCCTTGTCGTTGCCGATGACGAACTGGTACGCGTCGGCCTCGCCGACGTTCTGCGGGTTCGCCCCGGCCGCCGACATCATCCGCATCATGTAGGTGCTGATGTTGGTGCCGCCGAACACGCCGACCTTGCCCCGGTGGTCGCCCGCGCCGTAACCGCCCTGTTCCAACACCTCCCAGCAGCACTCGAGGAAGATCCGGTGCTGTGGGTCGGTGATCTCCGCCTCGCGCGGCGAGAAGCCGAAGAACCCGGCGTCGAAGCCACGCACGTTGTCGAGCACGGGCCGCTTCGGCACGTACGTCGGCGACTGCGCCACCTCGGCCGGCACCCCGTTCGCGAGCAGCTCCTCCTCGGAGAACGTGGTGACCGACTCGACGCCGTCGCGCAGGTTCGCCCAGAACTGGTCCACTGTGGACGCTCCGGGGAACCGGCCGGTCATGCCGATGATCGCGATCGGCTCGCGGTAGGACCGGCTGGCCGGCCGTTCCTCGACCACCGCGGGCGCCACGACCTTCTTCTTGGCCGCCTTCTTCGGCGCGGCCGCGTCCTTCTGGTCGACCAGCGTGGCCATCGCGTAGACCGTCGGCGCCTCGAACAGGTTGACCGCGGACACCGCGACCCCGGTGACCTTCTGGATCCGCTTCACCATCTGCAGACCCATGAGCGAGGTGCCGCCGAGGTCGAAGAAGTTGTCCCGCGCGCCAACGCCGTCGATGCCGAGCATGTCCTCCCACACCTCGGCGAGCTGCCGCTGCCGCGCACCGGTCGGCGGCACGAACTCCTGCGCGAGCTGCGGTCGCGGCATCCGCGTGCCGACGGACATCGGCGCGTCGGTGGTGTCCTTGACGAGCCACTGGTTGATCCGCTTCGGCAGGTCGCCCGCGCTGATCACCGTGCGCGGCACGGGGTTGCGCAGCACCTGGTCGAACGCGGCGAGCGCCTCGGTCTCGGTCATCGAGTACTCGACCATCGACGCGCCGAGGTCGCCGAGACCCCCCTCGCCAACCATGTCGGCGGTCGAGGTCCAGGTGTCCCAGTTGATCGCGGCCCAGCGGGTGTTCTCGTCGCGGTGCCGGTAGGGCACGGCATCGAGGAAAGTGTTCGCGGCGACGTACGCGGCGAACCCGATGCCGCCGAGCACCGAGGACATCGACGAGAACAGCACACAGAAGTCGACCGGCACGTCGGCGAGGACGCGCTCGATCACGGCCGTGCCGGCGGTCTTGCCGCCGGCCAGGTGGATGTCGACCGACGCGGGCTGGAGGTCCGAGATCGGGCCGAACGTGCTGGCGTCGGTGACCGCGGCGAGGTGCACGAGGCCGTCGAGCCTGCCGTGCCGGGCGCGGACGTCGTCGATGAGCGCCCGCAACTGGGCCTCGTCGGTGACGTCCGCGGCGCCCGCCTCGACGTTGACACCGTTCGCGCGCAAACGTTTGACACCGGCGATCCTGCTGGCCAGCGACTTGGCCGCACCGTCGGCCTTGATCGCGCCCCACTCGTCCTCGGGCGGCAACCCGCCCCGGCCGACCAGGACCGTCGTGACGTTCTTCGCGGCCGCGCCGAGGTGACCGGCGATGAGCTGGCCGACCGGGCCGAGGCCGCCGGTGATCACGTAGACACCGCCGTCCTTGACGGTGATCGGCTCGAGATCGGTGGCCGGGGTGGGCCGCATGTCCATGACCCAGCGGTCCTTGCCGCGCAACGCGACTGCCGTCGCGGTGTCGTCGGCGCGCAGTTCGGCGTGCAGGGCCGCGACGTCCGGTTCTGGCAGCACGTCGACTGCCTTGACCAGCAGGCCCGCGTACTCCTGCGCGCCGACGATGCACGCGCCGAACACGGTGGCGCGGTAGGGATCCGGCACGTCGGTGTCGAGCACCGCGCGCGCCGACTCGGTGACCACGGTGATCCGCAGGTTCTCCGCGACCTCGTCACCGAGCACGGCCGCGAGGTTCGCGACGCTCTCGAACCCGAGCGCCCTGGTCTCCGCCGACGTGTGCGCGGCGAGACCGAACAGGTGCACGACCTCGCCGGGCGCGCCGGCCTCGGACAGCAGCCGCGAGTAGTCCGCACGCACGTCCGGCCGAATAGTCCACTGTGGACCGCTCGTGAACTCCGTGCCGGAGTTGATGATCAGGCACTCGTCGAGCCGGGCGGCAAGTGCGGCGCCGACCGGACCGTCGGTGAAGATCCACGTTGGGCCGCTCGGCGCGGGGGCGTCCGCGCCGAGCGGTGTCTTTGTCCAGACGGGCGACCAGAAGCGCTCGTCCGGGTTCTCCTCGACGACCGGCTCGGCCGGGGCGATCGCCACCCGCGCCTTGCTGGTCGCCGGCGGGTCGATCCAGTAGCTCTGGTGCTCGAACGGGTAGTCCGGCACCGTCACCTTCTGCGGCAGACGGCCGTCGTGGTACGCCGCCCAGTCGATGTCCACACCGGACAGCCACAGCTTGCCGAGCGCCTCGGTGAGCACCTCGGTGTCGGGGCGCGGGTCGGCCTCGGCCGGCAGGGTCGGCATGAGCAGCGGCCAGCGCACGGTGCCGCAGTCGGGGTGGTTGCGTGCCATCGCGCCGAGCGACTGGCCGGGCCCGATCTCCAGCAGCGCGGTGTCGTCCTCGGCGAGCAGCGTGGTGAGCATGTCGGCGTAGCGGACCGTGCGGCACATGTGCTCGGCCCAGTAGCCGGGGTCGGCGAGCTGCCGCTCGGTGATCGGCGCGCCCGTCACGTTCGACAGGTACGGGATCTTCGGCGTCCGCGGCGTCAGGTTCTCCCGCGCCCACGCGGTCAGCTCGTCGGCGATCGGGCGCAGCATGCGGGAGTGGAACGCGTGCGACGTGCGCAGCGCGCGGGTCGGGAGGTCGTGCTCCGCCAGCCGTTCGCCCAGTGCGGCGATGGCGTCGGCAGGGCCGGACACGACGATCATCTCGGCGCCGTTGACGGCCGCGACGTCGATGCCGAGGTCGCCGATCGGACCGACCAGCTTGTTCAGCTTCGCGACCGACAGCGGCACGGCGGCCATCGCGCCGGTCGGGAGCGTCGCGATCAGCTTGGCGCGCACGGCGACCAGGCTCGCGGCCTCTTCGAGAGTGAGCGCCTCGGACAGGGCGGCGGCCACGAACTCGCCGACGCTGTAGCCGGCGAGCACGCGCGGCACCACGCCCCACGACATGAGCAGCTTGCCGAGCGCGTAGTCGACCGCGAACACACCCGGCTGCACGACCTCGGTCGCGGCCGAGCCGCCGTCGGACTCCGCGCGGCCGAGCAGCGCGGCAAGCCCGCCGCCGTCGCTGGTCTCCGCCGAGATCAGCTCGGCGATCGGGTCACTGTCCAGAATGGACTCGAACACCGTGCGGCACTCGTCGATGGCCGCCGCGAACACGGGTTCGGTGCGGTACAGCCCACCGACCATGCCCTTGTACTGCTCGCCGACGCCGGCGATCAGGAAGCCGACCGGCCTGCGCTCGTAGGCGTCGGTGCGGCTCAGCATCCGCTGCGCCGCGTCCTCGCCCACCGCGCGGGCGGCGTCGGCGGCGTCGGTGACCACGGCGACCGCCCGCTCGTGGAAGACCTTGCGACCGATCTGAAGCGTGTAGGCGACATCCGCTGTGTCCACCTCGGACGTGAACAGTTCGGCGAGCCGGCCTGCTGTCTTTGCCGTGGCCTCGCGGCTGCGTGCCGACCACACGAGTAGCTGGTGCTCGCGCGGCGCACGGTCGGTGCGGTCGACCGGCTCCGGCTCCTGGATCACCACGTGTGCGTTGGTGCCGCCGATGCCGAACGCGCTGACGCCGGCCCGGCGAGTGTGCTCCTCGGTGCGGGGCCACGGGGTCAGCTCGGTGACGACCTGGATCCGCTCGCGGGACCGGTCGAGCTGCGGGTTGGCCTTCTCGAAGTTGATGGTCGGCGGGATGACCTCGTGGTGCAGCGACAGCGCCGCCTTGATCAGCCCGGTGACGCCGGCCGCGCGGTCGAGGTGACCCATGTTGGTCTTGGCCGAACCGACGCGGGTGATGCCCGCACCGTCCACATTGAACACCTGTTGCAGCGCCGCGATCTCGGCCGCGTCGCCGAGGGGGGTGCCGGTGCCGTGCGCTTCCACGTAGTCGATGTCGGCCGGCGACAGTCCCGCCGCCGCGAGTGCCTCCGCCACGACACCGGCCTGGCCACGCACACCGGGCGCGGTGAAGCCGACCTTGTTGGAGCCGTCGTTGTTGACCGCCCAGCCGCGGATCACCGCGTACACCCGGTCGCCGTCGGCGAGCGCGTCCTCGAGGCGGCGCAGCACGACCACGCCGACACCGTTGCCGATCGGGGTGCCTTCCGCGGACGCGTCGAACGCCCGGCACAGCCCGTCGGGTGACGACATGCCGCCCTGTTCGTAGACGTAGCCGACCTTCTGCGGCACCGCGATCGCCGTGCCGCCGGCCAGCGCCACGTCCGACTCGCCGGTGACCAGGCTGGTGCACGCGGCGGCGACGGCGACGAGCGAGGTGGAGCAGTAGCTCTGCACGCTGTAGCACGGGCCGGTCAGGTCGAACGCGTGCGCGACGCGGGTCGCGAGCGAGTCCTTGTCGTTGCCGAGCCCGATCTGCACCGCGCCGACCTGGTCGAGCAGCTCGGGGTGCTGTGCGAGGTTGTTCAGCAGGTACGTGGAGATGGCGGCGCCCGCGAACACGCCGACCGGACCGTCCACTCTGGCCGGATCGATGCCGGCGTCCTCCAACGCGTGCCAGGTGTTCTCCAGGAACAGCCGCTGCTGCGGGTCCATGAGCTGCGCTTCCCTGGCCACGTAACCGAAGAAGGGCGCGTCGAACTTGTCGACGTCCTCGAGGACCGACGCGGCCGGCACGTAGTCCGGGTCGGCGATCAGCTCGGGGTCGACCCCGGACGCCCGCAACTGCGCCTCGGTCAGCCGCACGATGCAGTTGCGGCCGTCGCGCAGGTTGCGCCACAGCTCGGTGACGTCCCGCCCGCCGGGGAACTGTCCCGCCATGCCGACGATGGCGATATCGGTGCCGGCGTCGAGCTCGTCGCCGTCGTAGGGTGCGAGTTCGTTGCTGGTCATCGCCTGCCTCACCTTCGTGTCTTCCTGGCTCGCATGGCCGACGCGCCGGTGCGGGCGCGGCGGCGTTCGCCTCTGGCGGCACTGATGTCCACAGTGACCGCGGTAGGCGCTGATCCGTTCTCGTTGCTGGGGTCCAGCTCCGCGAGTAGCTCCGCGAACTGGCCGACGGTCGGGCGTTCGAACAGGCTCGCCGCGGCCAGCTCGACGCCGAACTCCTTGCCGAGCCGGTTGACCACGGCGATGCCGACGAGCGACGTGCCGCCAAGCTCGAAGAACGGGTCGTGCACGCCGACCTCCTCGATGCCGAGGTAGTCCTGCCACACCACCGCGATCCGGCGCTCGGTCTTCGACCTCGGCGGCAGGTACGGCACCCGCAGCTCCGGCCTCGGGTACTTGGGCGCGCCGCTCTCCGGCTCGTCCAGGATGCCGTCCGCCGAGGTGAGCCGGACCAGGTCGGCCGCGAGCTCCCGCATCGGTTTGGTCATCACGAGCACGTGTGGCGCACCGGCCGCGACGACGCGGGTCAGCGTGTCGGTGCCCTCGTCGTCGGTGAGGCCGAACTCGTCGCGGTACTCCCGTGCCCGCGCCAGGACCACGTCGTTGGCAAGAGTGCCGGCCTGCCAGCTATCGTGCACCCACGCGGCCCACGCCGCGGAGATCACGCGACCGGCGACCACACCGGTCGCGCTGGCGGCGAAGGCGTCGAGGAACGCGTTGGCCGCGCCGTAGTCGCTCTCGCCGAACCCGCCGATCACGGCGGCCGACGACGAGTACAGCACGAACAGCTCCGGCGGGTCGGCCCGCAGCGCGTCGGCGATCGCGAGGGTGCCGGCGATCTTCGGCGCGAGCACGGCGGCGGCCGCCTCCCGGGTCTTCATCTGCATCAGCCCGGCGCCGGGGACGCCGGCGCAGTGGATGACGCCGTGCAGCTCGCCGAACCGCTCGCGAACCGTGTGCATGACCCGTTTCACCTGGTCCGGGTCGGTGATGTCGGCGGCGATCGGCAGCACCTCGGCGCCGGCCGCACGCAGTTGCCTGATGGACAACAGGATCGAGCTGAGCTTCTCGTCCGGCTCGTGCGTCGCGAGGTGGTCGGCCCACCGGTCCTCCGGCGGCAGCTCGGTGCGGCCGACGAGCGCCAGCCGCACGCCGAGCGGCGCGAGCCGCCGTGCCAGGATCAGCCCGAGTCCACCGGTGCCACCGGTGATCAGGTACGTGCCACCGGGTCGCCACACCTGCCGGTCGTCGGCCGCGGGCAGCTCGACCTCGTCGAAGACCCGCAGCCAGCGCCGGTTTCCGCGCCACGCCACGACCTGGATCTCGGACTCGGCGGCCGGCGCGTCGGACGGGGCCGCGGCGAGCAGTTCGACCTCACGGAGCACCTGGTCGCCGGACTGGGCGGAGGGTGCCACATCCACCACCCGCACCCGGATCCTCGGCAGCTCACTGGTGAGCGAGTTGCACACGCCGAGCACGGTGGCCGACAACGGGTTCGCCGCGTCGCCGCCGAGGACGTCGAACGTCTCGGACACCACCGCGATCAGCTCGACCGAGCGGCTGGACACGACCTGGCCGAGTGCCTTGGCGAGCCACAGCGGACTGTAGAAGGAGTGCTCCAACGCGGTGTCGGTGTCCGGTGTGGACGGTTGTAGTCCGAACGCGTGCACTATCCGCAGTGGTCCGTCCCCTGTGGACAGTGCGTCGACCACCTGCCGGTAGTGCTCCGGCTCGGTCGGGTCGATGGTCGTGCCGTCGTCCCGGTGCTCGTAGCCGTCGCCCGGCTCGATGAGGTGCACCCGGTGTCCGGCCGCCGTGGCCCGCGCGACCAGGTCGGCGCCGAGCGGGACGGGGTCGGCGAACACGAGCAGCGTGCCGGGGTCGGCGGGGTTCGCCGGCGACAGCGCGTCGTGCCGCAACCAGGACGGGGTATGCGCGCGGATGGCCCGAGGCGCGGGCCGGTCCGCCTTCTGTTGCGGCACCGCGCACGCGTCGCGCGGGCTGTTCGGCGAGTCGGGCCAGAAGCGGACACGCTGGAACGGGTAGGTCGGCAGGGTAACCGGCCTGCGGGCCGTCGGATGCCCCGCCGCCCACCCGACGGCGAGGCCGCGTTCCCACAACGTGCCGAGCGCGGTGAGCCAACCGGCCCGCTCCGAGTCGGTCCGCTCCGGCAGCAACGCGACCACCGGCAACTGCGGGACGTGCTCCTCGGCCTGTGCCGTGAGGGTCCGGCCGGGGCCGGCCTCGACGAGCACGCCGACCTGGCGGGCCAGTGCGGCGAGCGCGACCGGGGTTTCCCCATTGAGAACGGGGAAGCGGGGCGTCGAAACCCGCATGGTCGCGACCGCCTCGGCCCGCGCCGCCTCGGAGTCGAGTGCCGCGAGACGCAACGCGTCTGGCAGCTCGTACACCTCGGCGACGCACTCGGCGACCAGCCGGCCGACACCCCGCCCCAACACCGCGGCCGGGCCGAGGCCCCAGTGCCGCAGCAACGCGACGAGCGCGTACTCGACCACGAACACGCTGACCCGCTCGGACATCCCGATGCCGTGCTCGCCGATGGCCGCGGCGCACGCCTCGGCCGCCGCACGGAACGCGGGCTCGGTGCGGTACAGGTCGTCGGCGAGACCCGGCCACAGCTCACCGGCGTCTGGCAGCAGCACGCCGACCCGCTGGTTGGTGACCGTGACCGGCTCGGACTCCTTGTCCTCGCACAGTTTCCGGACGATGTCGGCGAGGTCGGCACCCACCACGGTCCTGCGCACGTCGAGCGACGCGCGGCCGGTCTGCGTGGTGTACGCGACGTCGGCGGGCGCGAGGTCGGGGTGCGCGGCGAGGTGGTCGGCGAGCGTCTCGACCGACTGCCGCAGCCCGGTCCGCGTGGTGGCCGACACGGTGACGAGTTGCCAGTCTTCCGACGGCGCGGCCTCGGGCGCCGGGGGCGCCTGCTCGACGATGAGGTGCGCGTTGGTGCCGGACCAGCCGAACGAGCTGACACCCGCGCGGTGCGGGGCGTCCGTGGCCGGGAACGGCTGGCGCGCCTGGAGCGGCCGCACCGCGCCGTCCAGCGTGACGACCGAGTTCGGGTTCGTCATGTGCAGGTTCTGTGGCAGCTCACCGTGTTTGACCGCCTGGACGGTCTTGATCAGCCCGGCCATGCCGGCGGCGGCGAGCAGGTGGCCGACGTTCGTCTTGACGGCGCCGACCATGAGCGGCGCCCGCTCGGGCGGCCGGTCGCCGAACACCTCGCGCAACACGGAGAACTCGATGGTGTCGCCCAACTCGGTGCCGGAGCCGTGTGCTTCCAGGTAGCCGATGTCGTCCGGCGTCATGCCGGCGTCGGCGAGCGCGGCACGCACAACAGTGAGCTGCGCGGCCCGGTTCGGCGCGGTGAGACCGTTGCTCTGGCCGTCCTGGCTGAGCGCGGAGCCGCGGATCCTGGCGTGCTCACGGCGACCACTCATGTTGGCGTCGCCGACCCGTTGCAGGACAACGACTCCGCCGCCCTCGCCGATGACGAACCCGTCCGCCGTCTCGTCGAACGCCTTAACCCGACCGTCCGGTGCGAGCATGCCCATCTTGCAGGTCTGCACGAACAGGTCCGGGTGCATGGTGGCCGAGCTGGCGCACACGAGCGCGAGGTCGCACTCGCCGCGGCGCAGGCTCTGCACGGCGAGATGCGTTGCCACCAAGGAGGACGAGCACGCGGTGTCCACGGTGAACGCCGGCCCGCGCAGGTCGAGGTGGTAGGCGATCCGACCGGCGGCGGCGCTCGGCGAGCCACCGAGACCGAAGTACGGGTCGTTGATGCAGGCGTCGCCCTCTGCCTCGATCTGCCGGTTCATGTACTGCAGTGAGTCGACGAGCCCGAGGAACACCCCGGTTCGGCTGCCCCGCAAGGAATCCGGCGCGATGCCGGCGTCCTCCAGCGCCTCCCAGACCAGCTCCATCAGCAGCCGGTGCTGCGGGTCGAGCCTGCGGGCCTCCAGCGGCGAGAGGTTGAAGAACGCGTTGTCCCAGCCCGCGATGTCGTCGAGGAAGGCGCCCTTGCGGGTGTAGGACTTGCCGGCCGCGGACCGGTCGTCGTCGTAGAACACCCCCGCGTCCCAGCGGTCCGGCGGCACCTCACCGACCGCGTCGGTGCCGGCGAGCAGCGCCTCCCAGTAGCGGTCCGGGTTCCCGCCGCCGCCGGGGAAGCGGCAGCCCATGCCGACGACGGCGATCGGCTCGTCGGCCGACACGGTCCGCACGACCGGCGCGGCGAGCGCGATCTCCTGGCGCACGCTGGTCAGCTCGGCACGCAGGAAGTCCGCGAGCAGCGCGGGCGTCGGCTGGTCGAAGATCAACGTCGGCGCGAGGTCCAGGCCGGTCGCGGTGGCGAGCCGGTTGCGCAGCTCGACCGCCGTGAGCGAGTAGAAACCTAGATCCTTGAACGCGCGCACCGATTCGACCGGCTCGTCGTCGCCGCGGCCGAGCACCTGCCCGGTGTGTTCGAGCACCAGGTCGAGCAGCAGCTCCTCCTGCTCCGCGTCGGACAGGTCGGCCAGTTTCCTTGCTAGCGCACTGGTGTCGGCCTTCGGCGCGTCCTTGGTCGCGAGTGCGGCTACCTCGGGCAGCTCGTCGAGCAGCGGGTTGCGGCGCAGCGCGGTGAACCGGGGCACGAACGTCGCCCACGCCATGTCGGCGACCGTCACGCACGTCTCGGCACGCTCGACCGCACGGCGCAGCGCCTCGATGGCGCGTGCCGGCGGCATGGCACGCAGGCCGAGGTCGCCGAACTGGGCGGCCACCTCGCCGGAGCCCATGCCGACCTCGCCCCACAGTCCCCACGCGATGGAGGTGGCGGTGCGACCGGCGGCGCGGCGCTGCCGCGCGAGGCCGTCGAGGTAGGCGTTGGCGGCGGCGTACGCGCCCTGGCTGCCACTCCCCCAGGTCGCGGCGATCGACGAGAACAGGACGAACGCGTCCAGCTCCCGGTCGGCGAGCAACGCGTCGAGGTTGGCGGCGCCGACGGTCTTGGCGGTCATGACCTGCGCCAGCTCGTCGGCCGTGGTCTCGGCGAGCATCGTGAGCTGCGGCACACCGGCGGCGTGCAGGACGGCGGTGAGGTCGTCGAGGCCGGCGAGGATCCCGGCCAGCGCGTCCCGGTCGGCGACGTCGCACGCGGCGACCGTGACGCGGGCGCCGCGTTCGGTGAGGTCGTCGGTCAGCGCGGCGACGCCCGGTGCGTCGGCACCGCGGCGGGACAGCAGCACCAGGTGCTCCGCGCCGTTGTCGGCCAGCCACTTCGCGACCTCGGCGCCGATCCCGCCGGTGCCACCGGTGACGAGCACGGTCCCGCGCGGCGTCCACTGTGGAGCGTCGGCAGGCGGATCGGCGTGCACGAGTCTGCGGGCGAAGATCTCGCCGTCGCGGATCGCGACCTGGTCCTCGCCACCGCCGAGCACGTCGGCGAGCCGCTCGACCGCGCTGGCCGAGTCAAGGTCGACCAGGCCGCCCCACCGTTGCGGGTGCTCCAGGCCGACAACGCGGCCGAGCCCCCACACGGCGGACTGCGCCGGGGACATCCCGTTGGTGATGCACCACAGCGGCGTGTTGACGCCGTCGAGCGCCTGCACGAGTTCGAGGGTCCTGCGGAGCCCGTCGGTCTCGTCGAGCGCGAGCAGGGAGAGGATGCCGTCGGCGGGCTGTCCATCTACTTCGGACACAAGCCGTACCGTCAGACCGGCCGCGGCCAACGACTCCGCCACCGCGGTCGCCAGCGGATGCCCGTCCGCCACGACCATCCAGTCGCCGGTCGCGGGGGACGTCGTCGCCGGCACCCACTTCTCGTGGTACCGCCAGTCGTCCACATCGGACTTCACGGTCGAGCCGTCGCCGATGATCCAGTACGGCTTGCGCTGGAACGCGTAGGTCGGCAGGGGAACGTGGCGGGTGCCGGCGAACACCGGCGCCCACGACACGGGCACGCCCTGCCGCCACAGTTCGGCGAGCGCGGGCAGGTCCGTCGGGAGGTCGTCGTCGAACGCGGCCTTGCCGAGCACGACGGTAGCCGCGACCTCGCCGGCGGCGACGGCGGCGACCCTGGCGAGCAACTCCGCGCGGGTGTCGCCGGTGATCACCACGCGGTGCTCCAGCGCGGCGCGACTGACGGCGAGCGTGCCGGCGACGTCGAGCGGAGCCAGTTCGGGGTGCGCCGTGAGGTGATCGTGCAGCCGGGTGGCCTGTGCCCGCAGCGCCGCGGCCGTCCGGCCGGACAGCAGCCATGGCGCGGCCGTGACAGCGGGCGCCGCGACCTCGGCCGCGACCGGTTGGTACTCCTCGAGAATGACGTGCGCGTTCGTGCCGCTGAAGCCGAACGCGGAGATGCCGGCGCGGCGTGGGCGGTCCGCGCCCGGCCAGTCCTTCGCCTCCGTCAGCAGCCGCACGGTGCCGCTGGTCCAGTCGACCTGCGGGGTGGGCTCGTCGACGTGCAGGGTCTTGGGTAGCTGCCCGGCCTGCATGGCCATCGCCATCTTGATGACCCCGGCGACACCGGCGGCGGCCTGCGTGTGGCCGATGTTCGACTTGACAGAACCGAGCCACAGCGGCCGGTCGGCCGTACGCTCGTTCCCATACGTGGCAAGGAGTGCCTGCGCCTCGATCGGGTCGCCGAGCGTGGTGGCCGTGCCGTGTGCCTCGACGACGTCGATGTCCGTAGTGGACAGTTTGGCGTTGGCGAGCGCGGCACGGATGACCCGCTGCTGCGACGGCCCGTTCGGTGCGGTGAGGCCGTTGGACGCGCCGTCCTGGTTGAGCGCCGAGCCGCGGACGACCGCGAGCACGTCGTGCCCGTTGGCGATCGCGTCGGACAGCCGCTCCAGCACCAGCACCCCGGCGCCCTCGCCCCAGCCGGTGCCCTCCGCCGACGACGCGAACGCGCGGCAGCGGCCGTCGCGGGACAGTCCGCGCTGGCGGGAGAACCCGACGAACACACCGGCGCCGGCGATGACCGTCGAGCCACCGGCGAGCGCGAGCGTGCTTTCCTGCTGCCGCAACGAGTGGCACGCGAGGTGCAGTGCGACGAGCGAGGAGGAGCACGCGGTGTCGACGGTGACCGCGGGACCTTCCAGACCGAACACATAGGACAGTCGGCCGGACGCGACGCTGGCCTGCGTGCCGGTGCCGATGAAGCCCTCGTACTCGACGGAGCCGGCACGCAGGTCCGAGCCGTAGTCCTGGTTCATGTGGCCGACGAACACGCCGGTCCTGCTGCCACGCAACGAGGTGGGGTCGATGCCGGCGTACTCCAGCGCCTCCCAGGTGGTCTCCAGCAGCAACCGCTGCTGCGGGTCCATGGCGGCGGCCTCGCGCGGGCTGATGCCGAAGAACTCCGCGTCGAAGTCGGCTGCCGCGTCGAGGAAGCCGCCCTCCCACACGTAGGACTTGCCGGCCTTGTCCGGGTCCGGGTCGTACAGCTCGGCGTGGTTCCAGCCACGGTCGTCGGGGAACGCGGCGATGCCGTCGGTGCCGTCGGCGACGAGCCGCCACAGGTCCTCCGGCGAGTTCACCCCGCCCGGGTACCGGCAGCCGACGCCGATGATGGCGATGGGCTCGGCGTTGCGCTCCTCGACGTCACGCAGCATGCTCCGCGTCCGGGTCAGCTCACCCGTCACCCGCGTCAGATAGTCCCGGAGTTTGTCGACGTCTCCCACGGAAACCCACCCATTTCTTCGTTCGGAAGTCAGATTCCGAGGTTGTCGATGAAGTCGAAGAGCTCGGCGTTACTGGAGGTCGCCAGTCGCTCGACGGTCTCCGCGGCCGCCGCGTCGGCCGTGCCGTTGGTCTCGGTGACGGCCGTGAGCAGCGCCTGCAGCCGGGTGACCACCCGGTCGCGGGCCTCGTCGGCCGGGTCGATGCCGCGCAGCGTGGTCTCCAGCCGGTCCAGCTCGCCGATGAGCGAACCCGCGACGTCCCCGCCGCCGTCGGTGAGCTCGCCGAGCAGGAACTTGCCCAGCGCGCCGGGCGTCGGGTAGTCGAAGATCAACGTGGCCGGCAGCTGCAGGCCGGTCAGCGTGTTCATCCGGTTGCGCAGCTCGACCGCGGTGAGCGAGTCGAAGCCAAGCTCGGTGAACGCCCGGTCCGGCGTGATCGTGTCGGCGCTCGCGTGTCCGAGCACGGTCGCCACGTTGGTGGTGAGCAGCTCGAGCAGCGCCCGACAGTCCGGCGAGCTTGCTCCGCAGCGCGTCGGCCTGGCCGGCCCGCGTGCTGCTCGCGGCACGCCGGGTACGGACCAGCCCGTGCAGCACGGGCGGCAGCGGTGACGTTTTGGCGTTCGCCTGCAGTGTCGGCAGGTCCAGCTTGATCGGCACGGTCACCGCGCGGTCGAGCGCGACGGCGGTGTCGAACAGGGCCAGACCCTCCTCAGTGGACAGTGGGCGGGCGCCGGTGCGCCGCAGGCGTGCGCGGTCGGCGTCGTCGAGCTCGTCGCCCATCCCGCTCGCCCACAGCCCCCACGCGATCGACGTCGCGGGGCGGCCGGTGGCGTGCCGGTGTTGGGCGAGCGCGTCGAGGTAGGAGTTGGCGGCCGCGTAGTTGGCCTGGCCGGGGTTGCCGAGGACGCCCGCGGCGGAGGAGAACAGGACGAACAGCTCGGCGTCCGGCAGTAGCTCGTGGAGGTTCGTCGCGGCGTCGACCTTGGCACGCAGGACGGTGTCGAGCTGTTCGGTCGTCATGGTCTCGACGAGCCCGTCGGCCAGCACCCCGGCGGAGTGCACGACCCCGGCGACCGGGTGCTCCGCGAGCAGTGCCGCGAGGGTGTCGCGGTCGGCGACGTCACACGCGGCCACCGTGACCTCGGCACCCAGCCCGGTCAGCTCGGCGACCAGGTCGTCGACCCCAGGGCTCGCGGGTCCTCGACGGCTGACCAGCAGTAGCCGCGGCACACCCCGGGTGGCCAGGTGCCGGGCGATCGTCGCACCGAGCCCGCTCGTGCCGCCGGTCACCAACACGGTGCCGTCGGGCATGATCGGCTCAGCCGGCTCAGCCGGCTCGGTCTCCGCGGGTGACAGTCGGGTCAGCCGCGGCACGAACGCCTCGCCGTTGCGGACAGCCACCTGCGGCTCGTCCACGGCCAGCGCGAGTGGGAGCGACTCGGGCACGTCGAGGTCGGCCAGCGTGAACCGGTCCGGGTGCTCGGCCTGCGCCGACCGCACCAGCCCCCACACGGCCGCGCCGGCGAGATCGGTGACCTCGTCGCCGACCGCACCCCGAGTGGTGATCACCAGGCGGGACGCGGCGAACCGCGGGTCGGCGAGCCAGGACCGCAACAGCGCCAACACCTCGTGCGTCGCGGCGTGGGTCTCTCCTGCTGCCAGCGGGTACACGACCACCGGTGGCACGTCGTCGGCCAACGCGTCGTACGCGACCCACTCGGCGGCCTCGG
>Ga0193716_1001273_pt1 | contig 14719 bp, 12 predicted proteins | sample U2c1metaG_FD_145901 | JGI IMG/M metagenome (GOLD analysis project Ga0193716, IMG submission 145901) | Soil microbial communities from a riparian zone of the East river system, Colorado, United States - U2c1 | ecosystem: Environmental > Terrestrial > Soil > Riparian zone | place: USA: East River...
ATGGCGCATGCCGCGGAGGTCGCCCTCGCCCTCTTCCCCTACATTGGCGACGAAGAGGATGGGGATGGGCGGGGTGATGTCGGCAAAGCGGAGGGCTGCAGCGATGCCCAGAAGCGCGGAGAGGCCGGCGACGTTGTCGCAGATGCCGGGGGCATAGATGCGAGCGCTGTCGGGCATCTCCGTGGGCTGGCAGTCCGTACCGGCAGGGAAGACGGTGTCGAGGTGGGCGGAGAGGAGTATGCAGGGAGTGTCGGTGGGGCTGGTTGCTTGGCTTACCTTCGATTTGGAAGGGTGGATATTGGGGGGAGGCTCAGCCTGGGAGTGGTTCTCGGTGGTTAGTTCGGCGAGGACGTTGCCTTCGTCGTCGGTGTGAATGTTAGTGAGGCCGAGTTGGTGGAACCGGTCGAGGAACCAGGCGGCGCGGGCGGATTCGCCGAAGGAAGGAGCGGGGATGCGGACGAGATCGAGCTGCCATTGACGGAGCTGTGGCTGGTGGAGGTGAAGCCAATGGAAGGCGCGGTGGACGGCTGTGAGGGTGGCGAGGCGAGTGATGCGGCGCTGGACTGAGGAGGTGGGCATCAAGTGTCGGGTCAAGTCTGATACAGATGGATCGGTGTAAAAGAGAGGATACCGCAGCGGGACGGGATTCTATCCACGGGATCTTTTATCAGGCAAGAGTCATGATTTCCGACTGATCAGGAGTGAATCCGGAGAGCGATTCTGTTGAGAAAGAGCTACGGGATAGGAACGGGAGCCTATACTGTGCGCGATAACAGAAGCGACAGTTGTCCGACAGGCGAATGGGAAGCAGAAAAATGTCCGGCGCCACAACTGAGTCTTGCCGTGTTTGGAAACGGGCCTGATTTCAGGGAAGGATATCTCGATGCCAACACTTTCGCAGATGGCGGTGACGAGCACGTTTGTGGGGCTGGGCCTGGTGGCTCTGAGTCGCACAACAAGGGCACCAAGGCACAAGCCACCAAATCGATTGCTGCTGTACCGATATGCCGCTCGACGACAGTTCTATGGCGATAAGGCAAGAGTGGGCGTTGCGTTGGGGGCGACCATCAGCTGGAGCGGGTTCCAGATCGAGCGCGCAATCAAAATGGAGCCGTGGGACTTTATAACGAGTGCGGCGAGTGGGGGCAAAAATTGGCTTCTGTTGTCCAACCTCGACGATCAAACGGTGGCTACAGGCTCGATCGACGAGAACTTCGAATTCAAGATCGCCAAGTTTTATCCGAAGGGCTGGGTTTCATTCCCCTGGCAGGTCGTCGAGACGAATGGACTTGGGCACCTGCTGATGATCGGATCGACGAATGGGGGGCCTACGATTGGCTTCGGCCAGGTGCTTGAGGACGGCACCTTTGTTGAGTGGTGGAGAACGCCATCACCCGACAAGCTGTATCCCCACTTTGCCGTCGGGCTGAAAGACTCTCACGCGTTCTATATTGACGATCCTCTTCCGGCAACCGGGACAACGGTCTATATCTTCGATGTGAAGCATGCGCAGATTCTGAGCACGCGGCGCTTTGAGGGGGGCTTGCGCCCCCGTGGGATCGTAGCCGATGGAGACCTTATCTATTTCTATGACAACCAGGGCACGACAGAGATCTGCGTGCTTGACGGCAATCACCGGCTGGTGACGATCAAGCGGACGGAGTTCGATCGCCAGATTGCGACCCCTGCGGGCTACTTCGCCTTCGACCGGGTTGTCAGCACGCCCGGAGCGCAGCTGTGTTTCTCAGACCACACGGTGATGGCTCATGGGGAGGTGAGGGAGCTGAGCCGGAGAGGCTTCCCTGTGACTGCGCGAGTACAGAATATGGATTTTGACTGGTTCTATTACGTCCGGTGTTGATGCTTGCAGGGATGTGAGGACAACGGTCAGTATTCGACCTCGACGAGGAAGAGACCGCGGGCGGGTGCGGTGGGGCCGGCGGCGCTACGGTCGCGGGCTGCAAGGATGGCGGGGATAGAGCTGTCGGAGATGCGTCCGATGCCGGCTTCGACGAAGGTTCCTACGAGATTGCGGACCATGTGGTGGAGGAAGCCGGAGCCGGTGATCCGGTAGACGAGGAGATCTTCGCGCTGGCGCCAGGCGGAGTGGTGGATGGTTCGGATTGCGGTCTTTTCGTGCAGGGGCTCATCGCCGGTTTGATTGGTACGGGTGGCGAGGTCGGGGTCGGAGGCGGAGAAGGAGGTGAAGTCGTGGGTTCCGAGGATGTGGGCGGCGGCCCGTTCAAGGGCGGAGATGTCGAGGGGGAGGTGGTAGCTCCAGAGGTAGGGGGCGAGCATGGGAGAGCAGATGGCGGCCGTAGAGATGCGGTACTCGTAGGTCTTGCCCCGAGCGCTGTGGCGGGCGTGGAAGCCTGCGGGCGCGATCTCGGCTGAGAGGATGCGGATGCTGGCGGGGAGAGCACGGTTGAGGGCATGGCGAAGGTTGGCAGGGGGGATGGGAGCGGCCAGGGAGAAAGAGGCTACCTGGGCGAGGGCGTGGACTCCTGCGTCGGTGCGGCCGGAGCCCTGGGGGAGGACGGATTCGCCGGTGATGTGATGGATGGCGTGAGCGAGGGTTCCCTGGATGGTTGGAAGGCCTGGCTGGACCTGCCAGCCGTTGAACGGGGTTCCGTCGTAGGTGAGGATGAGTTTCCAGAGGGACATGGATATTTCAGGACGGTATCACGGGGGAAGGTTCGCCACGGATACGAAGGGTGGGCGGCCGCGGGGTGTGCGGATCAGGAGAGGCAAGCAACGATATAGCACAATGCGGAGATATTCGCTGCTGCGCTCGGAATGACGGGCGATTTTAGGTGAAGTTGAGGAGAAGAGGCAACGACAAAAGCTGGATCGAAGGGACAATTTGAGAGCGATGAGGGATACACAGGGAGGTAAGGGCCGATGGTTGATATACTTGCCGAGATGAAATCGTAAAAATTTGCTGGAGTTGTTGGGAACGAAGCGACGTGTGGGTACGTATTACAGCCCAGCCGCAGCATCCCGATCGATGGGGGTGCCAGGCCGGTAACATTCTTTAAGAGTCCTCAGGAACCTGTTGCGCGTCTTAGAAAGATCGTAAAGATTTGTGTGTCACAGATGCCCCTGCGGGACTTGTGTGGGGTTTCGGCAAGACTGAAGAGTCCGGCGATGCTGCGTTGAGGGCAATGCCGGCAAAGAATCGTGAAGACAAAGAACCAGAGAAGAGTTGGAGAGCGCATCGTGAGATTAAAGGACTTGCAGGCGGCAGCGAGCATTGCATTGTTGCTGATGAGCGTGAGCACACAGGGAATGGCACAGCAGGCGAATCCGACAGCACCGACCGTGCCGCAGACGGTGCAGAACGATGCGACGACCACACAGCCTGGATTGCCGCAGGCTCCTGAGCCAAAGTACACGGAGCCGCTGTACCTGCGGGATACGAGGACGGACTATACCCAGCCGAAGAGCCACTTATGGAATCCGATTGCGCCGTACACGGCGATCAATGTGCCGCTGCCGCAGACGGGCAATACGCCGCGGCTGGACTCGCTGCTGCGCGACGGGAAGATCTACCTGAGCCTGTCGGATGCGGTGACGCTGGCGGTTGAGAACAACTACGACATTGCCATTGCGCGGATCAACCTCGATATCGCGGACACGGATATTCTGCGAGCGAAGTCTGGTTCGGCGCTGCGTGGTGTGTCGACGGGCATTGTGGCCAATACGCTGGGCGGAACGACATCGACGATTACGGGCGGTGGCGGTCCGGGTGGGACGACAAGCGCTGCGGGTGGTGGCGGAACCGGTGCGCAGGGACTTGTGCTGAGTACGCAGGGCGGCGGACCGTTGGTGCCGAGTTTCGACCCGATACTGACGGGCCAGATTCAGTATGATGCGTCCAATACGCAGCAGCCGACGACCTTTCTCACAGGAACGGACACCCTCAACCAAAATACGGGGACGTACAACTTCGGCTACCAGCAGAATTTCCTGAGTGGTACGCTGCTCAACTTTACGTTCAACAACTCCCGTTCGACGACGAACAGCATTCGGTCGAACTACAGCCCGCAAGTGAACTCGCTGTTTCAGGCGAGGGCAACGCAGCATCTGCTGCAGGGCTTTGGCTGGGGCATCAATGGCCGGTTTATTCTGCAGGCCAAGAACGACCGGCGGATTACGGATTCGGCGTTCCGGCAACAGCTTCTGTTTACCGTGACCCAGGTGGAGAACATCTACTGGGCACTGGTGAGCGCCTACGAGGATGAGCAGGCGAAGGAACGGGCACTTGCGCAGTCGACCCAATTAACGGCCGATAATCGGAAGCAGTTGGAGATTGGAACACTGGCGCCGCTGGATGTGGTGAACTCGGATAGCGCGGTAGCGACTGACAAGCAGGCGCTGGTCTCCTCGAAGTCGAACCTGGAGTTTCAACAGTTGTATATGAAGCAGGCAATTGCGCGGAACCTGAACGATCCGGCTCTCTCGAGCGCTCCGGTGATTCCGACGGACCGCGTCGGGCTTGACCGGTTGCCGGAAGAGGACACGGCGGCGGAGCAGTTGGTGCAGCAGGCCTATGCGAACAATCCGCAGATCGAACAGGCCGTGCTGAATATGAAGAACAACGAGATCACGATCAAGGCGTTCAAGAACGGGCTGCTGCCGACAGTCGATGCGTATGCGTATTACGGCGGGTCGGCTTTGGGTGGCGCACAGAATCCTGTCCTGCAGTGCACGGATGCAAGCGGAAATCCACTTCCCTCGTGCCCTGCGGGATCGGTGACGCAGAGGAGCTACGGCGCGGTGCTACAGAACTCCTTCAACAACTCGTACCCGGACAAGGGCGTTGGAGTGAACATCAATATTCCCCTGCGGAACCGGCAGGCGCAGGCCGATCAGGCGCGGTCGCAGATGGAGTACCGGCAGTCGCAGATGCGGTTGCAGCAACTTTACACGCAGATCCGGATCCAGGTCATCAATGGGCAGTATGCGATCACTAACGACCGGGCGCAGGTGCAGGCGGCGCAGGCGGCGCGTGACTTTGCGGCGCAGAGTCTTGATGCGGAGCAGAAGAAGTACAGGCTGGGCGCATCGACGACGGCGCTGGTGCTGCAGCAGCAGAGGAACCTGGCGACTGCGGACAATAACCTGATCTCAGCGACTGCGGCGTACGCAAAGGATCGCGTGGCGCTGGGTCAGTTGCTGTCGAATCTTCTGGATAAGTATGGGATCAGCATCCAGGCTGCGGCGGCAGGTGCGATAGCGCAGACTTCGGTGATTCCGGGGTTGACTGCGCCGAAGGCTCCTGAGGCTCCGAAGCCGCTTTCGGGTGCTCCTACTCCTCCCCCGCAGTAGCAGTGGTAGATGTCGGGTGGTGAAGGAGGGTTCGAGCCTTTGGCTCGGGCCCTTCTTGCTTTTGGGCGGCAAGCTATGGCAACAGCAAAGGCAGGGCGCGATTGCACTAAACTGAAGCTATATGAGCGGCGAACAGAGCAACGAGCATTTGAACTCCTTGAGCATGGCGGCTTCGGCCTATCTGCGGTCAGCGAAACATCAGCCGGTGGATTGGAAGGAGTGGGGCCAGGATGCGTTTGCGCTGGCTCAGGAGCAGGATAAGCCGATTCTGTTGGATATCGGAGCGGTGTGGTGCCACTGGTGTCACGTGATGGATCGCGAGTCGTACGAGAATGCCGCTACGGCGAGGATTATCAATGAGCACTTTGTCGCAGTGAAGGTGGATCGGGATGAACGGCCGGATGTGGATACGCGGTATCAGGCGGCGGTGTCGGCGATCAGCGGACAGGGTGGATGGCCGCTGACGGCGTTCCTTACTCCTGAGGGGAAGCCTTACTTTGGCGGGACTTATTTTCCTCCGCAGGATCAGCATGGGCGGCCAGGATTCCAACGAGTGCTTCTGACGATGGCGGAGGCGTTTCAAAATCGGCGGGATGAGGTGAACGACTCGGCCGGTAGCGTGATGGCGGCGATTGAGCATAACGAATCGTTCATGGGCAGGGCAGGGAACCCGGGGCCGGAGTTGGTGGCGAAGCTGGTGGCGTCGGCGCTGCAACAGTTCGATGCGCGGTCGGGCGGGTTCGGGTCGCAGCCGAAGTTTCCTCATTCGGGGGCGATCGATCTGCTGCTGGATGTGGCCTCGCGGGTCTCCGTTGGAGCGGGGAACGCCGAGGCGGCGAAGAACGCGGCGATGGTGACGCTGCAGAAGATGTCAATGGGTGGGATCTATGACCATCTGGCTGGCGGGTTCCATCGCTACTCGGTGGACGACCGGTGGGTGGTACCGCACTTCGAGAAGATGGCGTATGACAACAGCGAGTTGCTGAAGAACTATGTTCATGCGTTCCAGACATTCGTGGAGCCGGAGTGCGCGAGGGTGGCGCGGGAGATGATCGGGTGGACGACGATGGCGACTACTTTACGTGGACGCGGGATGAGGCGGCGGAGGTATTGACGGCGGAGGAGATGGCGATTGCCGGTGCGTATTACGACATTGGCGAGATCGGCGATATGCATCACAATCCGGCGAAGAATGTGCTGCATGTGAGGGTGTCGCTCGAGGGAGTGGCCCGGTCGAATGGGGTGACGGTGGAGGGCGCTACGGAGCGGCTGGCTTCGGCTAAGGCGAAGCTCTATGCGGCTCGGCTCAAGCGGTCTACTCCCTATGTTGATAAGACCATCTATGTGGGTTGGAATGGGATGCTGATATCGGCCTACCTGGAGGCGGGAAGGGTTCTGGATCTGCCAGAGGTGCGGGCGTTTGCGCTGAAGTCTCTGGACCGGGTGCTTGCCGTGGCGTGGGACGCGAGTGTGGGGATGGCCCATGTGGTGGCCTATGGAGAGAAGGGCGGTGCTGGAGCGCGGGTGGCTGGGGTGCTGGAGGACTATGTGTTTCTGGGCCACGCTGCGCTGGATGCCTGGGAGGTTACTGGAGAGATGCGCTACTACCGGGCAGCGGAGGAGATTGGGGAGGCTGCGGTGAAGCGGTTCTATGACCCGGTGGGGGATGGCTTCTTCGACACGGAGGCTCTGGCAGAGGGAGAGACGCGGCTGGGAGTTCTGGGGGCGCGACGGAAGCCGTTGCAGGATTCGCCTACTCCTGCCGGGAATCCAACGGCGGCGGCGCTGTTGCTGCGGTTGGAGGCGCTGAATGGGCGTGAAGATTATGCGGCGAAGGCGTTGGACACGCTGGAGACGTTTGCGGGTGTTGTCGAGCACTTTGGCTTGTATGCGGCGAGCTATGGACTTGCGCTGCAGCGGATGGTTCAGCGGACGATACAGGTCTGCGTGATTGGAGAGGATGCCGATGCTCGGCAGCTGGAGGCGATTGCGCTGGCGCGATATGCGGTGAACAAGAGCGTGATCCGGCTGCGGCGGGATCAGCTTGTCGAGTTGCCGCCGATGCTGGCTGAGACGCTGCCGCATCTTCCTGGATTGCAAGAGGCCGGGAGCTTTGCAGTGGTTTGCAGCGAGAAGGGATGTCTGCCGCCCGTACGGACAGCAGATGCGCTGATTGAGGCGATAAATCAGTCGCTATAGGTGAGTCGATGAAGATCGAGAGCCCAAACCTGGTGGTGATTACCGGAGGACCTGGAGCAGGGAAGACGACGATGCTCGGGGAGTTGGAGCGGAGAGGGTTCAACTGTGTGCCTGAGATTGCCCGGCAGATCATTCAGGAGCAGGCGCGGAGCGGCGGAAATGCACTTCCGTGGGCGGATACGGACCGATACTGCCGGCTGATGCTGGAGCGCTCTGTTGCTTCGTTTCAGGAGAATCATCCGGCTTATACGCTTACGTTTTGCGATCGTGGCATTCCGGATGCGCTTTGCGCTGCCCGGTTGCTAGGGCTGACCTGGGAGAGAGAGATCCTTGCAGCTTGCCGGTCCTACCGGTATGCGACGCGAGTGTTTCTCGCGCCGCCGTGGCGGGAGATCTATGAGACGGACAAGGAGCGCAAGCAGACGTATGAAGAGGCGGTGAGGACCTCTGTGCTGCTGGCGCAGATCTATCAGGATTGCGGGTACGAGGTGGTGGAGATTCCGAGGGTTAGTCCAGCCAGGCGAGTGGAGTTCCTTCTGGAGCAGGTTGCAGTGTGATACGGACGTCGTCGTGTCAGGCTCCGACGGTGGGAGCTGCTGGCGGGGCGGTGGGGTCTGGTTTTTGCTGCATGACGAGCATGTTGGACGAGATACCCAGGGGGACGCCTTCTTTTTCGAAGGCAATGATGATACGGCGGCGAAGTTCGCGGAGGACGCCGTCGCGCTGGTTGGCACGGACGCGGATGCTTACGGGATAGATGATCTCGCGACCGCGGATGTCGTTGACGCCGAGGATCTCGGGATCTGAGATGGCAATGTCCTTAAAGGCGGAGTCCCTGCGGACTTCGGCGGCGATCTGGCCTAGAAGGGCGATGACTTTGTCTGGGTTGGCGCTGGCATCCACGCTGATGGGGAGCGAGGCGATGGAGAAGTCGCGGGATTGATTGGAGACGGTGGCGATCTGGCTGTTGGGAATGATGTAGAGGGTGCCGTCGCCATCTCGCAGGGTGGTGCGGCGGAGGGAGAGGTCTTCTACGGTGCCTTTGAGACCGGCCAGGCTGACGACCTCGCCGACGTTGTATTGGTCTTCGATGAGGATGAAGATGCCGTTGAGCACGTCCTTGAAGAGGCTCTGGGCACCGAGGCCTATGCCGACGCCGAGGATGCCGGCGGAGGCGAGCAGGGGCTGGTAGGGGATGTCGAAGACGTTGAGAATCTGCAGGAAAGCAATGAAGCCGAGGACGCCGTAGGAGGTGGCGCGGAGGATGGAGGCCATGGTGCGAAGCTGGGCGCCGCGGTGGAAGTTGCCGACCTGTCGATCCGCCTGACCGTGCAGACGCTTGACGAAGAACTGAACGATGCGCTGGAAGACGAAGACTACTGCGAGGACGACAAGAATTTTGGGAAGCTTAACTCGCAGAAAGATAATGACGTCGTCGTGCCAATCTTGTCCAATGGTCTTGAAGATGCGTTCGCCTTGCCGGGACAGTGCCTGTAGGAGCATGATTACTGATCTCACTTTCGCGCGGGATGCTGTAGACCAGAATGCTTCAGTCACAAGTTGGATGCAAGCTAAGCCGGGCGTGAGAGAAAGAGGCCGCCTGCATGGCGGAGATGGAGGTGTGTCATGAAGATGCTTCGCGTGGCAATGATGGGTGCGATGTTATTGACAGCAACCTCTGGAATGATCAGCGGACAACGGAGTGGAGGGATAGGGCAAAGTCCGATGCAAAACCCTCCGCCGCTGCCGGGACGAGGGACTACCGGATTACCGTCGATAGATGGGCGCGATGCATCGATGGATCCTATGAGGCCGCGGCTGGAAGAACAGCAGGCCCGGACGCGGAACAGCGAGCGGCAGAAGCGGTTGATGGCTGATACAAACAAGTTGCTGGTACTGGCGGCAGATTTGAAGCAGCAGATGGAAAAGGCAAATAAGGATGTGGATGTGGTGAAGAAGGCAGAGGAGATTGAAAAGCTGGCGAAGAGCGTGAAAGACAAGATGAAAGGCTAAAGAGTTTCGAGGCAGAGATCGGGGTGTGGTATGAGATTGCTTCGGGTTTCAATTGTCGGGATGGTTTTTTTGGCAGTCGCACCCGGAACGTTGGGCCGGGAGGTATTTGCGATGCAGGCGACACAGCAGACCTCGCAAGAGCAGCCCGTACGGACCGAAAGCAGCGACCGGCAGAAGAAGTTGTCCGAGGATACGGACAAACTGCTGGCATTGGCGATAGAGCTGAAGGAGAGAGTGGACAAGACGAACAAGGATGTCTTGTCGGTGGATGTGATCAAAAAGGCAGACGAGATCGAAAAGCTGGCGCGCAGCCTGAAGGAACGTCTGAAGACTGGATAACGCCAGGTGGGCAATGAGGCATATCCCAATGCCTAACTTGGGAGGCTCCAGAGGTTACATTCTTCTTGCAAAAGAGTATCGGCTAGGCTTCGATCAACTGCCGCCCATATCGCTTCTCGACGTACTCATCCAGAATCACCTGGAACTCCTCAACGATCCGGTCACCCTTCAGCGTAGTGAACAGCTTTCCATCCACATAGACCGGAGCTTTGGGCTCTTCAAACGTTCCCGGCAGTGAGATTCCAATGTTCGCGTGCTTCGACTCACCCGGGCCGTTCACGATGCAGCCCATCACCGCGAGCTTCAGCTCTTCCACTCCGGCGTACTGCTTCTTCCACTCCGGCATCTGTTCGACCAGATAGGCCTGAATTCTCTCCGCCAGCTCTTGAAAGTACGTCGAAGTCGTTCGCCCGCAGCCTGGGCAGCTCGTTACCTGCGGCATGAAACTTCTGATTCCCAAGGACTGCAGAATCTGCTGGCCGCAGCGAACCTCCTCCGAACGATCTCCACCCGGAGTAGGAGTCAGGCTAACGCGAATGGTATCGCCAATGCCCGATAAAAGGAGCGGAGCCAGGCCCGTAGCCGAAGCCACGATTCCTTTCATTCCCATTCCAGCCTCGGTGAGCCCAAGATGAAGCGCATAGTCGCAGCGCCGCGCCAGTTCGGTGTAGACATCGATCAGGTCCCGCACACCGGAGACCTTGGCGCTGAGAATGATCTGGTCGCGCCGCAGTCCATATCGCTCCGCTGCGGCCGCGTTATCCAGAGCAGACACTACCATTGCCTCCATCATCACGTCGCGGGCGGGCAGGGGATCGGCGGTCTTCGAATTTTCGTCCATCATTTTGGTCAGTAACGCCTGATCGAGCGATCCCCAGTTCACTCCGATCCGCACCGGTTTCTGGTGCTCGACCGCAACCTCGACCATCGTGCGAAAGTTATCGTCGTCCTTGCGGCCAATGGATACGTTGCCTGGATTGATCCTGTACTTGGCGAGAGCGCGTGCCGTGTCGGGATACTTCTTCAGAAGAAGATGTCCGTTGTAATGGAAATCGCCAATGATTGGCGTGTTCCAACCCTTCTTTGCCAGAGCCTCGACAATGTACGGGACTGCCTTGGCCGCGTCGTCGTTGTTCACAGTCACGCGAACCATCTCCGAACCGGACCGCGCCAGCGCCGCCACTTGTTGGACTGTGCTCTCCACGTCCGCCGTATCCGTGTTCGTCATCGATTGCACGACAACCGGCGTATCGGATCCAACCCGAACACCTCCAATGTTCACCGTTACCGCACGACGACGCTGTATCTCAGGCATAAACTCTCCACCCTCAAGTTTATCATCGGGGACACCTTAGACCTCGCGATACACTACCCTTACAGGCCCGGTAGCTCAGTTGCATAGAGCAGCGCACTCCTAACGCGAAGGTCGCAGGTTGGACTCCTGCCCGGGCCACCATATATCTCTAGTAACTACAATGACTTACAGGGTATCCCCAAAAAACATTAGCTGTCAGCATTTTCTGAATTGGGATACTTTTGGGATACTATCGATCATCTTTCTTCTGTATCCGAAGACATACGATAGGCACGTGAGCGCCCCTGCCAACGACGAACAATTCCACCGTCTCAGAGGAGTTCAAGTCTGCGTCCGACGATGCAACGCGCTACTCTGGCAATTTTATCGCCTACCAATCTTCATGTGAAGAATCTACCGGAATCTCAGTTATTGAACCGGCCTTCCAGCACAAGACTCAGCTTGGTAGTCTCTTGTAATCGGTATGTGCGTAGCTGTGCAGGTCGGAGGTGGGAATCAACACCCGAGTCCCGATTCGGCGAGTACTCAACTCGCCGTAAGCCACTGATGCCAAACAGGGAGACACCGGCCGAGGATCTTCGCCATCGTAATGTGGGTTTTCGCCGTGTTGCCAACTAAACGACTACTCATTTTTACGTTTTCCTCCGCCACCTCGTACGGAGAAAAATAGCTACTCCAGCGCCAACGAGCAGGAACGTCGAGCCGATGACCTTAGCGATCGTAATCCCTTTGTGGGGCTCATCGTTGGGTGGAACAATGGCTAGGACAATCGTCAGCACTGTCGTTATTAGGCCCACCGAAGCAAGGACAACGGCAACAGGCTTCCCTCCCGGAAGCCGCGTCGCTCCGTGCGGAACGGGCTCGCGTTGCAGTCGTATCATCGCGAGGAATAGGAATACGAACGGGATAAAGTACGTGATGATGGACATGCTGACGAGCAGGTCGTACGCGCTTTGCACACTACTGCCAGCCTGGCTGAGCAACGCGCAGAGCATTCCCGCGAAACCATAGAAAATAACCGCGATCCATGGTGTGCCCCACTTTGCATGAACGCGTCCAAAGGCCTGGGGCAGGTAGCGATCAATTCCAGCAACAAACGGTAGCCGCGAGGTGGATGAAAGAAAGGAAGCTGCTCCCCCGATGCTGTTTAAAGTGATGAGAAGCGCGATTACCACGACGATCCACGAAACACCGAGCCGTGCGCACATTAGTTGAATGGCACTTGGGAAACCTCCCACTACGCTAATTTCCGTGCTCGGCAACGCAACAAGCAACGCGATCGTTCCGGCGATGTAACTGAAAGCAAGAATTATCCCGGAGACTATGAGTGCCCGGGGAATGGTGCGGCGGGCGTTCTTAATCTCCTCGCTCATGAACGAGCCCGTCTCGCAGCCACCAAATGCGAAGAAGATTGTCGACCAGAAGACCGCATTTTTTAGATCGGCGTGGGGAGTCATGCTCATTGCGGTGAACTTCGTAGCGGACCCAAACCGGAAAATGCTAACGCCCGCGAGCACCAGCAGAATGATGATCGGAACCCAGCTGCCAAATGCGCCAAGGCTGTTTAGCCATTTTCCGAACTTCAGCCCACGGACGTTCAGCATTGTAATGAGCGCGAGACACCCCAGTGCGAACAAGAGATAGTAGATGCCACTACTACTAAGCCTCTGGCCGTGCGGAAAGGCGAACAGCAGGCTGCCCGCGCCGAAGTAGAGCACCGCAGGGAAATACGGAAGATTACTCATCCAATAGGTCCAAGCAACGAGGAAGCCGGGGAAGTCACCGAACGCGCGCTGAGTCCAGACGTAGAGGCCACCCTCCTGCGGATAGCGCGCCGAGAGCTCGAGCACACTTGCAGCGAGGGGAACGAAGAAGAAAAGACACGCGAAAATCCAGACCAGGATCGTGCTGGGACCGGCTGCTGCAGCTGTTGCTATCCAACGCAGGCTCAATCCGCCCGCGATGTAGAAGAGAGTCAGATCGAAGAAGCCCAACTCGCGTTTGAGTCGTTGCTTCTCGCCCGAGTCGGGGCTGGTCATCGGGCCCCATCCAGATCGCGAAGTACTGCCATCGCAGCATTCCGCCCATTTATCCCGATGACACTGCCGCCGGGGTGCGTGCAGGCACCGCACAAGTAGATGCCCTTCATCGGAGTTCTCGCTGTGAGGCGGTTGCTCCACATGTAGGCGGGGAGGCACTCACCCTGGAATATATGTCCACCGGTGAGACCGACTTTCTGCTCGATATCCGGAGGTCCGAGCACTTGCGCATCGACAATGGCCTCTTGCAGATTACTGCAGAAACGGCCGATTGAACCCAATGCCAGGTTCTTTACTTCGCCGCGATGTCCATCCCAATTGCCCGATGCAAACGTGTACGGCACATATTGTGCGAAGACACTCATCGTGTGCAAACCTGCTGGAGCCACGCTTGCATCATGCGCGCTCTGGAAGTAAAGCTCGCACCAGAGTTGCTCCGGGAGGTGTCCAGCGCGAGCTGCGGCATAACTTGCCTTCCACTCAGTCTTCGTCAGCGGAGCGTTGATCTGGCCGTAGTGGTGCGGCTCCAGAATTCCCGGCCGGGCAGTGAAGTTCGGCAGCTCGCGGAGCAATACGTTCAGCTTCACCGTGCATCCCTCTATGGGCACTGAGCGCACTCTCTCAGCCCAGGCTGAATCTGCAAACGCATCCAGCATGCTCAGTGTGCGGATTGGATCTGCGTTCGAGATGATAACCGGAGCGGTGACGTGCTCTCCGCTTTCGAGCAGTACCCCTTCTTCGGGCAGAATGCGCGTCACCTTTACGCCCGCAGCTACAACCGCTCCAGCCTCGCGGGCGGCATCGCAGAAGTAGAAGGACACCATTCCCATGCCGCCCTTCACATAGCCCCACATGCCCGGCATACCGCCAAGTCGGCCTGATGAGTGATGGAAGCGAATGGAGGCCGTTCCAGCGTCAAAGGGACTTGCGTTGGTGCCGATCACTCCTTGGCCTAGGTAGGCAGACTGCAACCGTTCGTCGATAAGATAGCGCTCGACGAACTCTGCCATCGACCAGTTGAAAAGAAGACTGGACGCTTCGGTGTCGCCTGCGAGAAGATCCTCGAGTCGCTCTTGCGTGGGTGCATCGCCTATCCATAAGTCTTTTGAGGCGTTGTGGGGGTCTTCGGCAAAAAAACCGCTCGCAGGCCGAAGCGTATCTCGCAATCGGCGGATCACGTCGTTCATCGCGCGCCAGCCTTCGACATCTCTGGACGAGAAGCGGCGAACCTCCTCTTCGCATCGAGTGTCATCGTCCCAAAGTTGGATGCTGCTCCCGTCCGGGAAGGGCACAAAAAGGCCGTTTACGGCCGGCGTCCAATCAAAGCCGCGGCTTGGTAGTCCGAGTTCCTTGATCACGAGCGGATGCAGCAGTCCGGCAAGATATGCGCAGGGCGACATTCGAACACCAGGAAACGGCTCTTCGATCGTACAGGCCCCGCCGACTCGTTCGCGGCTTTCCAGCACGAGCACCCGTCGACCCG
>Ga0193716_1001274_pt1 | contig 14709 bp, 22 predicted proteins | sample U2c1metaG_FD_145901 | JGI IMG/M metagenome (GOLD analysis project Ga0193716, IMG submission 145901) | Soil microbial communities from a riparian zone of the East river system, Colorado, United States - U2c1 | ecosystem: Environmental > Terrestrial > Soil > Riparian zone | place: USA: East River...
CCTTTCTTGTTCCTGTCTTTCTGATCATCATTTGTGCAATAGTGCTTTGTATTTTGTTATCCTTAATGGATCAGGAACACCATCAGTATGTAGATCTACAAGTACTTTGTCGCCGCCGGAATTAATGACCGTGTGGGTCAGCCTCACTTTGTTGTTCTGTGCAAGGCACCATCAGCATCGACATCGATCCAAAAGGAGGACCTTAAAGCTTACCTGGTACACACTGGATTGCGTCGTCAATGCGCAAAAGCGAAACCGCAGCCTCATACGCCGACTTCAAGCTTCGGACTTTGCTCATGGTAGGCTCAAGTACACCTGCAGAGACGTTGTCCCGAACCTCGCCATTCATCAAGTCTAGGCCATACCGTAGCAGGGCCTTCTTGGGGTCACCTGCGGGCGCATTCTGTGCGGCGTTGTGATATGAACGCAATTTGGCAACGAGGTCTGTGGAATCTTTTGCTGCGTTCACTGCGAGCGTCTTCGGGATCGACAGAAGTGCGCTGGCAAACTCTGCGATGGCAAGTTGTTCTCGGGAGCCCTATAATATCAGGTTTAGTATTTATATACGACAGTATATGTAACCGACATACCAGTGTCGTAGCAAAGTTTTCCAAATAGATGCTGAGAGCAGACTCGACAGCGCCTCCACCCGGTACGACGGATCCACTCTCCAATGTCCGCTTAATTACAGACAAAGTGTCGTGCAAAGCGCGCTCCATCTCATCCAACATATAATCATTTGCACCCCTCAACACAATTGATGCCGAGTTGACGACTTTAGTCCCTTTGACTAGGATGAGTTCGTCGTCGGAAATGCGTTCTTGGACGACCTCGTCTGCCGTTCCCAAATAGCTCGCCTCAAACGTTTCCTCGCCCTCAAGGTTGGCAAGACTCGAAACCAATTGACCGCCTGTGGCCTTGGCGATCCGACGGAGATCCTCCTTCCTGCAGCGACGTACTGCAATAGCACCAGCTTCCACAAACTCCTTCAGGCAAAGATCATCGATACCCTTTGTTGTAAGGACAACGTTCGCTCCTGCTGCAAGAATCTTACGGATCCGCTCCAATGTGATTTCCGATTCCCTGGCATGTTCATTAGATGATTAACTCTCAACAAGCAACTGACGGATCGTACCGTTTCCGGATCTCCTCCAGTTGATCGGGGTCATCTACAAGAATTTGGATACCCAATTGCATCCGTGCCTTTTGGAGATTGATGTCCAAACAAGCGATTTTCGCGCCTGTTATCCGCTTTTTCATGGCTATTGCGAGGCAAACATTTGAGTTGCAAGATCAAATACTACCGTATCACAAACGTACCTTGGCTGGCAACAGTACAGTTCAACGCATAACCTTGTACGAACATTGACTCCCGTGCACTCCTTCCGTGCGCCTTGAGGACGTTCACAGCCTTGACAGGGTATTTTATGTCTCCACGCATATTGATGCTTTTTACGGCCAGCATCGCGTCGACAGCCATGGGTGCAAACAGATCATCATCACTGCCGAACACCATTCCAGTCAGACAACACAGTTCGGAGACGACAGCCTCGTATATTTGTCATGAAACTTACTTTCCGATGATCTTGCTCGACATGCTCGTCTTGGCGGTATTTATCAATGCCTCCCGCCCAAGCACATCGACCTTGACGCTCAACTGATCCTGCATAAACTTCACAGCCTCCCTGCACGCTAGCCTGTACCCGGTAATGATCGTCGTCGGATGTATTTTCGCCTTGACTAGCTCGTTTGCGCGCCGCAAAAGTTCGGCGGCGATGATGACGACGGATGTGGTACCATCCCCTACTTCTTTATCTTGCTTTTGGGCGAGATCCACAAATATTTTTCCCGCTGGGTGCTCCACCGACAACAGGGAGAGGATGGTTGCGCCGTCATTGGAGATTGTTACTTCCTGTGATGTTGTCCGATTGAACAATACAAGCACTATAGCTGTTGATAAGACTTACGCCAATATTATCTACGAGCATTTTATCAAGGCCTAAGGGACCTAGAGAACTTTTTACGATATTAGCTATTGACTGCGCCGCAATAACTGTTTCACAACCGAGCGTACGTCAAGATTGGTTAGGAGCAGTAGCAGGACTATACACGTACCATTCTGATCACGAATGTCCTGTCCAGATACTCTGTCACCTCCTAAAAAGGCCCCTGCTCTCGGATCGCGTTGGAACATTGGAAAGATGGTTCGTACGAAGATGCAGTTGTGTTTTTGGACTGAAGAGACGAACTTCCAAATCTGACTAAACGGGGCCTGAAATGGTATTCGTCGTGATGGGCCCTCAGATGATTACATAAATATATTTCAGTAAGCCATACCCTGCAAGCCAAATGCGCATCAGCGGCTGAGAGTAAAAACCTGATGAGAATGGCTGCTGGCAGTCCTCATCTGAAGGATCGAAACGGTGTCGATTTGGACCAAGCACACAACACAATTCGCTTTCGAAAGGTCGTTCAGGTCATATTATAAATAGAGGTGATGTCCGAGTTCAAAGGATTAGAAACAAAGTAAGAAATAGAAACAAAACGGCTAAAATGACAATGTAATTGAGAAACCGTTCTGCGGGATGAAGGCCTAGAAGAAATATTGTTATGGTGTGAAAGAGATCCCTATGCAGGTCAAAATCCGTATATATAGCGGCTTTGACAAGAAGAGATCAGGGGTAGCAGCAAAACGTTGAGAGAAATCTGGGGGAAGAGTAAATATGAGGAGAAATAAAAACGTAGAGACGTCCCTGACATCATCATGCGTCATGTACAGAAAGAACGAGGTGAAGGCAAATAAATGAGATAAAATGAAATATCGTGGGATAGAAATGAAGGGATATCGTGGCGTCCATGAGGCATATATGGAAGACATCTGAGATGGGTACATAACCGGCACCCAGCAATGCAATGCAAGGGAGTAGTCAAACAAGTGGAGCGTGGCATGCGGTTGACTGAATTGGCTATAGGTGTAATGCAGATATGAAACTAAATGTTCGAATGAGGTCTCGGTATTGAAGATAGATGCGTTAGAAAGATGGGCGAAAAAACGATGGCAAATGCGAAGGCACTGCAATAAAGGGAAGCATAATAGCGTGGGGTTGGACGAGTGGTGTGCCATAGCAAGGGCATCGAAATGTTGAGGCTTGTGAGAGGCAATACATTGGGATCAGCGCACGTTGTTGATTGGAGATCCCGTCGGGCGTATGGATTACCGAATAGTCGCATTGAATATGTTTTTTTATTATTTTAGTTTCGGGTGATGTGCACGAGTGAGTTGAGTGACACATAAACAGGCGAAGGGAAAGGACTCAATAGGCCATGCTGGCAGGTCCGTATGTCTCCGCACGGGCGAGAGGAGCACGTCCAATTTTCTTGCCCTTGAAAGCAGAAGTTTTGGTCGGAGGCGGACATGGACTATCATCGAGGTCGGTGTCATCGCCGTCGCTGTGAGCGTTGGTACCGCCATCCTCCGCAAGCGTTGTCAATGGACCTGCACGACGCGTGCGCGCCGCATTAGCGGCGGCAAAGGGCGGGTTTGGAGGAGCACTCCTTTTTGGCTGCTGCTGAGACTGTTGGGACATCATATTCACCTTAACAGCTCCGTCACCGTACGCATAGGACTTCGTGCGACCAAACCTTGCCTTGCGGAACTGGTCGAGGTCTTCCCGTCGTGATGTCGCGTGATTGGGGTCATCCATAGTGACGTACGCCGGTGGCTCGCAGCGATCAGCAGACTTCTTGAAGTATTGGCAGTATCCACCTTCGAGAATGTACACCTCAGGGTAATGGATCCTCGGATACACGTGGTTGTTCATAGCCCGATCCTTGGAGCGCAAGTGCTTCGCACTGTGGAATGATTTCACGGTCAGCAAAAAGTTCCGGTAAGAGTGACAGAGCCACTTACAAAGTAGGTGCCCTCTTGGCACTGAATTCGCAGTGAAAGACGAGAATCGTTTTCTTGGATGAATCGCCGCTAACAGACTGCTTCGGCTTTACCAACGTATGGCCAAGCAAGAAGTCTTCAACGCTATTAGTCGTATTAATGTTGACAGCACCAGGTATGTGGCCACCGTTGTACTCGTAATCGAAACGACAGTCGATTATATGAAAATCAGCAATCTGGGAGTTGTAATCCCCATCGAGGAGTTCGTCCAGCTGCCGGATAATGGGATTCAGCATTATGAGCGTCAGCTAAAGGGCTGTACTTACAGTTTTTGCATTGATTCGCATCAATCCATCCTCGCGGACTCGGTGGCAGGGCAAGATTTTACCGAGTGCCTCGTTGTCGCCAAATCCAGGCATGCCCGCGTTCAAAAACTTGGCCGAGGGGCTTTCGTCCATATCCCTCTTCACCATGGCAGTCGCGCCTGTAAGAGGTCTGAAGTCGTCAGTTCCGTCACATCTCCGTATGGTCTTCATTGATTGGCGTTTGGCGTAGGCTTGCGCTGGGGAGGACATATCCGGGCCTTCGAGGGAGGAGCCCTCGTCCAAAGGTGGCTCAGTGCCAGTCGGAATGAGCGTCGCCGAAAACGCACGACGTGGCGGGGGAAGCTCTAGTGCCCCACACATATTCTGGTCTCTCATTAGGACAGGGTATGTGGACTGGACCTGACCTGCATCCGAGGGGTTAACCATGGCCGAAAAGACGGGCCTGCGTACCCTCTTGTTCGAGTTTGACGGCGCACCCAGACCCTGCAGTGAGGGTTTACTAAATGTGGAGAGAAGAGGTCCGCTGGACCTTCTCTCAAGTTTACGCTGTGAAGGCGAAGACGGCGGCGCAGGAGATGACGAGTTGTCTTGAACTCAGGCGAGTGTGAACGACGTTTCTTCGGCAGTGGACCAGCAGGTGAGTCCGAGGAGGAGCGTCTTGGGGACATGGTGTCGTAGAAAAGGTTGTTGAGGGACGTGATCGTGGGCACTGCCGAGATTGGAGGGGAGGAAAGGCCCTCCGCCCTCGCAAAGGATCCAGGAACGATGGTGTCAACGTCCATAGCATCTTCCACGGTTTGTACAAAAATGGCCTCGTGCGGCTGACACAATCGATAACAGTTAGAATCAAAATTTAGGGGTCGGCCGAAACTGAAATGCAAGAAATTTCACCTGCACAAATAGGTTCGTGTTTTCGGCCACTTGGGGCGAAGAAATAGTGGCAAGCCACTCAAAGGGAAGTGCTGAACGTTGCGTGCGCTTCGAGCTGGCCTGTGAACCACCTGACTTAGGCATAGGTGGCAAGGCAGGAGCTGGGGAAGTTCCATTGCTCATATCACGGCCAAATGTACGAGCCCCACTTGTGAAGGCACGAGGGCGGTTCTTTAATTTTGAAGCGCTCTCGTCCCTCTGCCCCGAAGGTGCCAAGGTGAATGCGGGATTGGGTCGAGGTGATATATCCATGAGATCGACACGCTCTTTGTCCAGTGTCAGCGCAGACGTTCCGCGAGGAGGTGAGTGAAGAGACATGGTCGAGGCAAATGAAAGCTCGAGATCAGATGATAGGAATTCATCTACATCGTCTCGGAGTCGTGGGAAGGGCTGACTTCGCTTGCACGAAGGAGCAGCTGGTGGCGCCATGGGGTATTGAGAATTTGCAGTAGATGAAGCAAAGAAAGGCATTTCGTAACAGTCGATGTCGAATTGATAATATCTCTCGTGTTTCTTTTGTTGGTGAAAGTCTACTGGTCGCCGAAAATAAATGAACATTCCGAACGAACGATGGCAATGGTGGATTGTTGTTCAAGATTGTATGGTAGGGTGTTGTAGGGATTCGGCAGAGTAGGCGAGGATGAAGAGATGCACGAAGGTCACAGGTTGTAGAAAGTCAACTTCAGGACAATGGGCTGGACATGGAAGGACTGACCAGACTGGGTCGCCCAAAGAATGGATCGTGGCTCGTTGCTTGCCAATAACACAACGAGCTGTCAAGACCAAAATGAAGCAAACATGAGCGAATTGAGATCGATGACGGAAGAGTTCGGGCCAAGATGGCGAATTGTTCCCCGCATTTGGAGGTACACATACCCCCACCCCCCTCAACATCCAACAGTCCAAGCTGCACAGCAATGACGTTGTAAAAAAGATACACACCTTAAGCGTAAGAAGGGTATTGACGGAGGGGGCCGCACCTGGATGAGCACCAGAAAGACCAAGGAAGTTAGCTTACGACGATGAGGTAGACGAGCAGGTAGTCGGAGACGAGTAGAAAGGCTCTCACGGAGTACTATTTCAAACTGGGTTGCAGCCAGACAACCGTTTGGGGCCGTTTGTGGGTCCTCAGCGTCTTAAGGGAATATTCCCTGTGTCTTCAGACGTTCGCTCCTGAGCGATCTAGGGATGAGCGAATGGGATGTATGTTGGAAATACAAGGACGGAATCCTGGTTAGATAGAGAAGTATCCGGATAACGGTCGGGTCTTCCAGGTATCCTGATCGCAAAGAAGACGGGAAGTAAGCGGCGACGTCCTTTGTTTGCGCGCTCTTTGCACAAAGTTGACTTTCATCACGTGATGCTGAATTGCTTTTCCGTGACAGCTCCATTTCTAGACCTCGGTGTTGGCCTGCTCCGTGCTATTGTCATTGTTGTTGCTGGGTGTCTTGGCAACAAATATTCTCCATCTACAACTGATTCTGAGTCATCCATGAGGTAACTCAGCAAGCTCAAGAACTTGAAACTAACAGAACACTATCAGGAATCAAATCCCACAAAAAGTCATGAAGAAGGTTGGCATATTTCGGAAAGGAAGGAATTTATTCGGATGCCGAACAACCCAAGTACAGTATTAGTACAAAGGGAATGTGCGTCACCCTGAAACGACTGCAATTTCCGACCAACACGGCACCACTGAAGAGGAGCTAAGCCGTACGTGGCTGAGTGGAGAACAAAGAAGGTGAAAGCGCCATGAACGCTAGCTCGTGATAATCTCAAGAGTTAACACTACATGACTAGGGAAACTTTGGTATTACCACACAGCAGAGTTGAGAGGGGATCGATCCAGTCGCCGATATAACATGGCGAAGTTTCTCCGGCATGTATCTTGTTCACAGCTGGTCTCTAAATATTATGGGCGTTTGTGAGAACAATAATACAAGGGTCAATGTTCCATTCCGGTCATGACGAATTGCAAAATTTCGGCGCCAATCAAGCATGCAGTTTGATCAACAATCAGGTAAGTATGATAGTTGCTGAACGTTTCGCTACTTACATGTGGAGACAATGCGGCCATCAAGCGGGAAAGGACAGAGGGATAATGTCCACGGTCATGAAAAGATATGCTGACCGATATTTTGCACGAGGTAAGAGTCCACGACAGTGAGTCCGCGATATAGCCGAGTCAAATACGCGATGTCTGCCTTATGTATGTAGAATGGAAGCAAGGAGCAAAGGAGAAGGTGGCAAGTAACTCCTTACTCCCAAGCCTGATGGGGTAATTGAAGTGCCTTTTCGGGAAGAAGGTTCCAAATTCCGAATTGCCCCTTGTACTCTTTCTTCTAATCTCATGTCCTATCCCTGACTATGTCCTCATATGATACTACACAAAGTCCCAAACCAACAGCTTACACAGACATCAAGATCCTTCTGATTTGACGATTTGCAAATGAGTGGCCACATCTCTCCAATTTCGAGTCATCTACCTTGCTTACGTGCCGCTCGTTGAAAAGCAGTTTCACTGTGATAGTACAGTGTATATTTCTTCGCGTCTAAGTGAACCTACTGCTCACGGACGATATCTCGAGCCATCAGCGACTGGGCAGGATTGTCCCATTTTATCTCAGCCCAACTGCAAAAGAGTCGACATTAGACATTACGCGGTGACATCCGTGGTTAACGCTTACGCAGAAAAGACCGGTTGCAGTTTGTCGTAGTGAAGCTTGGGATATTTATCCTTAATGGTATCGATGAGGCCTTCGTACATGATCTGCACAGACAAAACAAGTCACGCGAGTCAGATAAAGGCAATCGACGACCAGAAAACAAACTTCTTACCTCATATCCAGCTGAATTCAAATGTAATCCATCCCACAAAAACTGTTCCAGCGCCCGTTCATCCCTCCCAGCCGCGTCATACAATGCACTCCAGACATCCAGAACGGGTATATTCTCCTGCTTGCCAACCTCCCTAACAGCCTCCGCATATTTGCGCGTCTGCTCAAAAGAGCGATCTAAAAGCTGTGGAGGGTTTCTGGATTGTAAATCACCACCGCGTTGGTATGTGTTCACTGGGGGTGGAGTAATGAGGATTATATTGGTTGTTGGCGAGTAGTGCGGGGAGGAGGGAGAGGTGATCATGTGGACTAGACGGGTAAGATTTGAGAGGAATCTAGGGAGAGGAATGTGTTGTGGGGACGGCTCGATGGCTGCGTCGTTTGCGCCAAACCAGATGGTGAGAATGCGGACTTTGGCAACGTGTTGCTGTTCAGCTTGTTTTGCGAAGCACTATTATCGTAGAATCAGTACTCTGGCGCTTACAACAAATTATTCGGGAGAATCGTGTGTCTGTGTGACCTATCCAGAGGTCTATCGAGGCACAGTCCATGTCCTCCAAATAAACTAACCTGCTCAAGGACCGGAATAGCCCACTCAGTATTATATCCGGACAATCCTCGATTAAGCACGTCCAATTTACGCGCATACACATCTAAGAAAGCACTGTCTCAACTCAAGAAAGTGGTCCAAGCATATATCATACTGACGAGCAAGACGCTGCGCAAACGCGCCTGGCTCCCATCCTCCCTGGGTAATCGAGTCACCGAAAAGCATGATTGCATCTTGAACAGCAGCGGCCATAGTGGGCTCTCTGTAGTCTCCGGTGAGCAAGGTCAAGATCGATAGACAAGAGAAGATGAGGAGGATCGGCGATAGCAGCCGAGCCAGGTTGCAGTGAATGAGAGACAAAAGCGATCGGATCGGTCGGACTTATTTTGATCGAAACTTCGATCCACTCGACAATGGCCGACGACACTCGTGTCCGTCTACGTGTATCCAACAAAAAGGCTTATGTTTGGGATGTCGATGGTAACAATTTACCTCAATTCCTGGTGCTCGACGAAGTTTGATCGTGATTTTTACCGAGCTCAGACATCGCGACCCTTCGATCCAAACACCACATCTGCGGAATATTAACTGGCACATTACCCCATCTTTCACAACAAAATGTCTTCCTTGGTTTACCGCTGGTACTCATGCCCGAGGAAGTCGTGCTACTCGTAGAAAATGGTACGTCTCAACACCTCATTTATTTTCTTCTGACTCAACACCCTTCCCCAGAACTCGCAATAATAATCGACGACCCAAGTGCACACTCCGACCCATCCACTTTAACTCTTCAGAAATACAACAACGAGCGTATAGAAGCTATCAACCTCCAAATATTGCTCGTAGAAGCTAAGGAGGCTAAAGAGACTGCCTCGGCTGGACGAGCCATGTCAGAAGAGGCCATTCGTAAACGCAAGGTACGAGAACAGAGAAAGGAATTAGAGAGGGCTGAGGCCGCCGCCTTCGCCGCTTCCACAGAGGGTCCTGTTTCTCTGTTTGTCCCAGAGGCGTCTGCAAGTACGAGCGAGCCATCTTTCGCACAGGCTCCTACCCCTGCCCCCAGCACCCCGTCATACACAGTAACAATCCCCGCCTCGTCCTCGTCTTTACCGTGGTACACCCCTTATGCAAGAATGTACTCCACCCTGGCAGGGGCGGGTACCGCGGGCGTGTGGACGTACCCATCCACTCTGCACGAGCGGGCCAAGTGTGGCGTCTTTAAAGGACTTTGGGAGCAGGGATACTTCATGGGTGGAGGGATCAAATTCGGAGGCGACTATTTAGTGTACCCTGGTGCATATTATTTTATTTATTTGCTGTTCGACTGAGTGTTTATTGATGCAATCCGACAGGTGACCCATTGCGATACCATTCACACTTTGTCGCAAGTGTCATCGACGCACCCACATCGACTCTCCGACCTATGGAGGTAGTCGCGCATGGTCGACTGGGGACAGCTACCAAAAAGGCACACCTAATCTGTGGATGGGATGACGAGAAGCAGGAAGTGTCATATTTCTCTATTGAATGGGCTGGGTTTGGATGATGTGATCCAAAATTGTATGTGACAGTAGTAGTACCAATGCAAAGAGATATCATAAAATGCACGAATATTCATGAATTAATCCGCTTTCCGTCGTCCGATCCCACTTCTACCGACTCGACCAGCAAATGCGTCCGGTTCAACCCCCTCCTCAGCTTTCTCGAACCCATCACTTATCGTCCGTCCTTTACCAATCGATTTCACACCACCACCTCTTCCGCCACTCCCACCCCCGACACTGATGATCCTCACAATCCATTCATTAAGCCATATCACAATAGCGAATATTGGCAGGCGGATCGGAACCAATGGAGAAGGGTGGCGGATCATTTCTTCTACGTTCGAATGCGTAGAGACCACAGAGGGGGTTGGGGGAAGTGGACTGTATGGGTCTAAAGGGATAGGATGCGCGTGCATTGCCATTATGATATACTGTGGAGTAAAATCAGCATTGACAGTCCGGCGGGGCCGGAGAAAGTAAAGCCTACGGCAGGGAACAGTAACGCAAAAAAGGCTGCATTTGCGAGGCTGCTACCCCACATGCAGAGCGCGGCGGAAGGTAAACCTGAGGAGCAACCATTGAGCGTTAACGGTGCCCAAGAGTAAACAGTAAGAGGACTCAGTACCAAAAGCAAAATAGTATGCCCATCGTTCTTCGAGATGTCTGACTCTCTTTGCTAGCGACATGCTGCGCGCAATCCATATGAATCTGTCAATCAATGTATTTAAACAATGGTTCAGGGATAAGTTTGTAGACGAACGCACTCGAAGCAATAGTATCTGCAAGTCAGCGAACACTAATCAGCTTCCACGAACTCCCTGGAGGCCCACAAGTTGCACAACTTACGCATCAACCCAGCATAGGAACACAAACCCTGCCAGAGGTCCAACGAGGGGTACACTTCCAAGAGCGAACGAAACGACCAGAGACGTGAACACCATTACGAAGCGATATGCAGATGTCGCAAGCATGGTCAGCATTCCCGTGTATGACACGGGCTGCTGGTTGGCAGCGCGGTTGCCATGTTGGAGAATAAATGTGCGTTTGGCTATGAGAGTGCACCATGAGCTCTGGGATAACATGAGGTGAATTTCATGCACAACAATCCCGTTGGAGCAAGACTTGCATTTAGATAGAGTGATATGCCGACTACTGGTAGAAGCCAAAGAGTTTTGTAAAACCATCCGACATTTCGATGGAGCCACTTCTGCTGATCGCGCACGAGTGGCTGCAGCAGAAGGTCAAAGGCATAAATCGAAGTCAATGATAACGAATTGAGAACCAAGGATTTGAACACGTTCGATCTGATCTCGGGATCACTGCCACAAATAAGAGGTTATCTTGAGGATATTGGGCAAGTGAAGCGTACCTTGTAACAGTCGATATAACAAGGTCCCAACGAAAGGCCTCGAGGAAACCTCTCCACGCACACGATAGCTGCAGCTTGAGGGTATCTTGAACAGACAGAAAGGAAGGGTATAGAGTCCTGGACGAGTATCCCGGTGGGTAATTGAAGGATCGAGTCTGTCTAGACATCGAGGAACGAGATCAAACATTAAGCGCTAAGCGCCTGTGCTTCACGTGGCCGGAACCCTAACCTTGGATTAATACCACTTAGGCCTCCAGTCATTTCTAGCAGCTAGAACCTACATTCAAGCAGCACATAATTTACATTACAGTTACCAGAATAATAAAAAAAGAAGCCTTCGGAGCCACACGGAAAGAGACGCGAGAGAGGAAACGCAAGAAATGTGAAAGAGTGGCATAAGGGGACGAGGCGAGCGCATATAGTACGGGGACGGGTTTCGGCGCGGGGAGTGTTCGAGGAGAAGCATGGACCATGAAGCATAAGGTCGAGAAGTAATGTATATCACAGAGGCGACGACAATCAAATGGAAACTTATGCTTTCTACAAACGCGGCCGTCAGAAATGGCAAACAAAGTTAGAATGATAGACGTACGGGCTTGCGTCCTCGCGATGTGGTGGTCTTGGCGGTTTTCGCTTTAGTGGATTTAGCAGCAGCCGCTTTTTTAGGGGCTGTCGTTCCAGTGACGGCCTGGACACAAACAAGTCAGAAACTTCTGATGAGCGACGAAATACTATGATCCCAACCTTTTTCGCTGCGCCGCGCTTAGAAGGAGAGGTAGTCTTTTTCTTGGGTGCGGTGGCTGGCTTTGCTGTTGTCTTCTTGACGACCTTGGCCTTGGTAGCAGTCGCTTTCGCCGCTGGCTTGGCAGCGGGCTTTGTGGCAGGCTTTGTTGCAGGTTTGGCTTTAGTAGTTGTCTTGGTGGTTGTTTTGGTGGTCTTGGGTTTAGCCTTTGTAGTGGACGTTTTCGTAGTTTTGGGCTTGGTAGTAGACTTAGCCTTGGATGCAGGCTTATTCTTACCAGAAGATGATCAGCGTATGTTAACAATAAGCTTGAAGAGCAGTGCCTACCTCCTTGGCAGATGTATCAGCCTTGACCTTGGGTGCGAGCTTCACCTTCCCGCTGACACCTGAATACGATATCATTGACTGAGGAGCAACAAACAATGAAGAAGATCACGCACCCTTGGGCAGGACGAAGGTGCCTTTCTCAGCGCCAGTAGAGATAGCTTTGGCGAGTTGGGTGTTCTGAGCGGCACCGATCTCAAGTTTGTACCTGGACTCGACGAATCTGCCATTATCGATGAGCAACGGTATGCGCCGACAAAAGGAGTTGCGCGCACTTCTTGATTTGAGGACGGGAAACACCAGTGCGGGAGTCATCAGGGTTAGCGACGATGCACTCCTATTGTTCAAAATATGTCAGATAACGGTCTCACGAGTGCGTGTGGGCATAGACGATGAAGAGGAGACTGGAGAAGGCGTTACTCGAAATGAATCCTTCGTATGTTGGCGACGGTGAGGATGCCCTGCGCCCTACCCGTTTTGGGCCGACTTCACTCCACCCACCAGCAGCGACGGAGGGGCCGAAGAAAAATACGAGAGGACAGCGAGATAGAACGGGTGAGGGGATAGAAGACATACTTTAATCATATCAATCCAGCTGGGGTGGGAAGGAGTCGACTTGGACGCGCTCTTCTTGGCGGCGGGTTTAGTGGAGGCGGACTTCTTTGTAGTGGCAGACATTATTGTTGAGTACTGCCGACGTTGGTGGGTGTTGGAGGTAGGTTGGTGTTGGCGAGCGTTGGCGAGGGCGGCGGGGAACGGCGGAGGGAGGTGGTGGTGGTTGATGAACAAGGGGCGGTTGGAGTAAAAGAGGGGTGATATAAACAAAGTCGCGACTCATAAACTCTAATCCAAGGCACGTGCCGCTCGGACGCGCAAATTTCAATCAACGATCAGTTCCACTCCTCGCTCACACACCCGTTCCCTTCTTGCCTCCCTGCTGAATGTGTCTCGTGGGCCGTATGAATCCTTTCATAGCCCCAGAGGGGCGATTTTCGAGCACACCCGTAAACGCCAAGAATGCAGCATTGTTGGTCACCAAAACGGGCGACTGATAGAACTAATCCGCATCTATTCTGTTCCTCTATCTAATAACTTGCTTCACGCTGTATGTGAATTCCCGCGGGGGTCGTGTCCGAAGCTGTTTGTTGACAATACAGATGCACGGACCACCTCGACGCGTCGCATACTACGCGTCTCACGTGATTTAAATCCCTCACCCAAAGCGGAGTTTGAATACTTTGTTACTTCGGGAAGGCGAGTCGAAAGTTGGCTGGACATGTCTATAACGCCAGCCCTACGAGCCTCGGCGCGGGCTGCATATCGCGACCTCCTTCGAGCCTCATTTATTACTTTCTCCGGTATGCAAACGTTTTCTTGTCAAGAAATTCATACCTAATTGCCAAACAGGGGATGAGCAAGTGTTAACAGGTAAGGCCCTGTGTTCAAGACATCGGAGACGCCGTTCTAATACTGCTTCCTTAGCATTTCGCTCCAAGATACGGACAGATGCTCTTGAAACGCAGTCAGAATCAGATCCGAAAATATACATGAAGAAGGTCAAACTCGGTCACGAAATTGCTACTGTGCTGCGAAAAAATGTCGTACAAGCACACAAAGTCCAGGGAGTGCAAACTGAAGACAATAAGGAGATTTGGCGTATGTGCCAACTCTTTCAAAAATACCAAATTGCTAAAACTCGGTGTTTAATACCAGGAATACAATTGACGAAAGACACAGAAATGGGTGACAACACTTCGATCAAAACCCAGCAACCTTGCGAATCCAGCAGCCGTCGAGCACGAAAGCAAGAGAAAGCTGCTGCAAAGTGGGTATTCTGCTCGTCTGGACTCGCTAAGGGCGTATTCTGAATTGGTTGCTAACTGACCAGTTCCGCAGAATCTGACGGTCAACCGTCAGATCCTCCGATTCCACGAAACTATTCGGCTCTCAAGAAAGCTCACAAAGCACGCACGCCACCTGAGTTGAAGGAGGATGACCTTGAAGAATCCTTTGTGCGTGGTAAGTCTACAAGACATTTTACTTCCACCAGCACGAGCTAAACGTATTATGCAGGTAGTGGGCCAGGCGGACAATCCATCAATAAAACTTCGAATAATGTACAGCTACTTCACAAGCCGTCCGGCATCCGCGTGGCATGTCAAATAACACGTTCCCTTGAGACAAACCGCAAACTTGCA
>Ga0193716_1001275_pt1 | contig 14698 bp, 18 predicted proteins | sample U2c1metaG_FD_145901 | JGI IMG/M metagenome (GOLD analysis project Ga0193716, IMG submission 145901) | Soil microbial communities from a riparian zone of the East river system, Colorado, United States - U2c1 | ecosystem: Environmental > Terrestrial > Soil > Riparian zone | place: USA: East River...
GGGACCGTGCCCGCGCCGCGCGCGTCTGGCGCCTCCGCTTCGCCGTCGCGCGGACCGGTCGCATCCGGCCCATCAGGCTCAGCGATGCGTGCGCCTTCGCCCCAGCCAGAAGGCGCGCCGACAGCCTCCATTCGCACCCTGGAAGACGTGGTCGCCCTGTGTGAGCCGCGTTCAGAACTGCGCGTCAACCTCGAACACAATGTCCACCTGGTGCATCTGGAGCCCGGGAGAATTGAAATTCGGCCCAATGCGCGGGCGCCGCGCACCCTGGCCAATGACTTGCAAACCAAGTTGCGTGCAGCAACCGGCGAGCGCTGGACTGTCTCCATCGCCAGCCAGGGCGGCGCCCCCACTTTGGCGGAACAGAAACAATCGGCCAAGACCGCGCGCTTTGAAGCCGTAGCGCAGGAGCCGATGGTGCGCGCCGTGCTGGACCGGTTCCCCGGCGCCGAAATCGTGGCGGTGCGTGACAAGCTGTCCGAAGACATCGCGCCGGCCATGCCGGAGACGGATTCCGAATCCTGATGGCGGCGATCGGTTCGGAAATCGAGCGCCTGATCCAGCTGCTCGCCAAACTGCCGGGGCTCGGTCCCCGCTCGGCGCGGCGCGCGGCGCTGGCGCTGCTGAAGAAACGCGACACCCTGCTGGAACCGTTGGCCGACAGTCTGCGCGAGGCGGCCGACGCAATCCTGTCCTGCGAAGTCTGCGGCAATCTCGATACCCAGAGCCCTTGCGCCATCTGCAGCGATCCGCGCCGCGATGCCCATTTGCTTTGCGTGGTGGAAGATGTGGCTGACCTGTGGGCGCTGGAACGCGCCGGCGTGTTCCGCGGCCGCTATCACGTGCTGGGCGGGGCGCTGTCGGCGCTGGACGGCATCACGCCCGAACGGCTGAATGTGACGCAATTGCTGGAGCGCGTAAAAGTCGGCGTAGACGAAGTGATCCTGGCAATGAACGCCACCGTCGAGGGCCAGACCACGGCGCATTATCTGATGGACCTGCTGGGCGAAAGGAAAGTCACCCGCCTGGCGCATGGCGTGCCGGTGGGCGGCGAGCTCGATTATCTGGACGAAGGCACCCTCAGCGCGGCCTTCAAGGCGCGCCGCGCGCTTTAAACGATTCCCCGGCCCAAGGTCGCCGCAAAGGCGGCGAACAAGATCACGGCGGCGGCGATCCAGCCGGCGCTGCAGGTGATGAGCGGCGCCGCAGGCGCGACGACGACATTGCGCCGGACAAGGAAAAGCAGCGGGATGGACGCTGCGCTGATCTCCAGTGCCGCTTGCACCATTGCGCCGCCGGGATCTGGCCGGTAGAGCGCAGCCGCCAGCACGGCACCGATTCCGGCCGCGACCCATGCCGTGCGCAGGACGGGGGCCGCGCGGGCGCCAACTATCTGCCGCGCGCCGCGTGCGATCATCCGCGCAGACACCCAATAGAGAACAAGGCCCAATATGACGCCGGCGGGACGCCAGACCTGGGATGGCAGGGCAAGAAGCTCATGGGCTGCAAGCGCATAATCACCATGGCGTTTGAGCATGGCATAGATCAGATAGCCGGCGGCCCAGAACGCGCTGAGCGCCATGACCAGCAGCGCCAGCAGGCGCGCCCGGATTGCAGCTTGCGCAAGCAGGCGCAAGGCAAGCCAGCCCAACAGCGCGGCAGCAAGATTGCCGGCCGGTCCAGCCAGGGCGACCAGCCCCGTCATGGCGGAACAGTCAAAATAGACGCTGGTCAACTGGGTGATATGGCCGCCGGCGATCAGGCAGGCGCTGCCATGGCCCGCGGCTTCATGGGCGAAGGTCGCGATGATCATGGCGATGGCCGCGATAGCGCAGATCGTCGCCTGGTCATCGCGTGCCGGATGGCTCATGTGAGGTTTTTCACGCCCTCGGGCGGGGCCAGTTCGACCTTCTCGATTTTCTCGGCCCGGCCGGTGATCTTGGCCGTGGAGATCAGAATATTCTTGATGTCGCCATCGGCCTGATTGAAGTGGCTTTGCAGCTTCTGCACCCGGTCGCTCAGCAGCCGCACGTCGTTCAGCATCGCGCCCACTTCATTGCGGATCAGGTCGGCCTGTTCGCGCATCCGTGCGTCCTTCATCACCGTCTGCATGGTGGTGATCGCCAGCATCAAGATGTTGGGCGATACCACGATCACATTGGCCCGCTGCGCTTTCTGAAGCACATCGCCGAAGCCGTCATGCAGGTCGGCATAGAGCGACTCCGACGGCACGAACATGATCGCCGGGGTCTGCACCTCGCCGGGGATCAGGTATTTTTCGGCGATGTCGGTGACATGCTTGCTGACCGTGGCGCGAATCTGGGCCAGGGCCAGCTTCTTTTCCTCGTCGCTGACCGCGCGGCGCAGCCCTTCAAAAGCTTCCAGCGGAAATTTGGAATCGATCACCAGCAACGCGGTGCTGCCGGGAATGCGGATGACACAGTCAGGCCGGTTGCGGTTGGAAAGCGTGAACTGGAAATCGTAGAGCGAGGTGGGCAGCCCGTCGCGCACGATCTCTTCCATCTGTGCCTGGCCGAAGGCGCCGCGCGCCTGCTTGTTGGACAGGACCTGTTGCAGGGACACGACCTGGCCCGACAAGGCCGAGATGTTCTTCTGCGCTTCATCGATCACCACCAGCCGCTCGCCGATGCCGGCGATGCTGGCGGCGGTCTTGGTGGCGCTGTCGGTCAGGTTCTCGCCCAGCCGCTTGTCCAGCGCCGCGATGCGTTCGTCCAGGGTGCGCTGCAATTCAGCCTGGGCCTGGATCGCGGCCTTGAACTGGCCGGAAATATCGCCCTGGCCCGACAGCACCGCGTCCAGCCTCGTATCGGGCGCCGTGACGGGCGCGCGGGGGCGGGCAAAGGCCAGAATCGCCGCCGCCAAAACCACGGCAACCGCCAATACAATCAATGCTAATTCCATGAATCCTTGACCCAATTGGCCTGAACGCTTATTTCCAGCCAATTGGGTCAAGGCCCATCCTAACCGCCCCCGATCCGCGCCTCCAAGCTGTCTCTATGGACGTGGACAAGGTGGATTCGGAGATCCGCAAGCTGGCCGACGACATGGCCGACAGCATGTATGCCGCCGACGGCATCGGCCTGGCGGCCATCCAGATCGGTGTCGCCAAGCGGGTGCTGGTGATCGACCTGGACCAGAAAGAGGGCAAAAAGAACCCGGTCGCCTATATCAATCCCAAGATCACCTGGGCGTCGGACGAGATGGCGGTGTTCGAGGAGGGTTGCCTGTCGGTGCCCGAAATCTGGGACGATGTCGAACGCCCCGCCCGCATCACCTGCGAATATCTAGACCGCGACGGCAACAAGCAGACCCTGGAGGCCGACGGCATGCTGGCGACCTGCCTGCAGCACGAGATGGATCATTTGAACGGCGTGCTGTTCATCGATCATCTGTCGCGATTGAAGAAAAGCATGGCGATCAAGAAGCTCACCAAGGCCAAGAAGCTGAAAGCCAGCGCTTAAGTGGCTCTGCGGCTGGCATTCATGGGAACGCCGGATTTCGCGGTGCCCACGCTTGCCGAACTGATCGCCCAGGGCCATGACATTGCTGCCGTCTATTCCCAGCCGCCGCGCCCCGCGGGCCGCGGCATGACGCTGGAGCCGGGGGCAGTCCACAAATTTGCCGATGCCGCCAAGCTGGATGTGCGAACGCCGCTGTCGCTGAAAGATGCGGACGAGCAGGCGGCCTTCGCGGCGCTGGAGCTGGATGCCGCCGTCGTGGTGGCCTACGGGCTGCTGCTGCCCAAAGCCATCCTGGAAGCGCCCATGCTGGGATGTTTCAATCTGCATGGCTCGCTGTTACCGCGCTGGCGCGGCGCCGCGCCCATCCAGCGCGCAGTGATGGCTGGTGATCCAGAGACCGGCGTGATGGTGATGCGCATGAATGAGGGGCTGGATACCGGCCCGGTGCTGATGGCCGAGCGGGTGCCTGTCGGTCGCAAGACCAGCGGCGAACTCACCACCGAACTGTCGCGGCTGGGCGCTGACCTGATGGTGCGCGCCCTGGGCGGGCTGGAACGCGGCGGTGTCGCGCCACAGACGCAGCCCGAAGAGGGCGTCACCTATGCCAGGAAGATTTCCAAGGACGAGGCGCGCATCGACTGGCACCGGTCGGCGCATGAAATTGACTGCCAGATTCGTGGCCTGTCGCCCTTTCCCGGCGCCTGGACCGAGGTGAATGGCGAGCGCCTCAAGATTCTCTACGCCGAACCCGCGAACGGCAGCGGCAAGCCCGGCGTTACCCTGGACGATACGTTGACGGTTGCCTGCGGCGAAGGCGCGGTGAAGCTGCGCAAGGTCCAGCGCGCCGGCGGTAAGGCGATGGAAGCCGAGGCGCTGCTCAAGGGTTTTGCCGTGCCGGCCGGCACACAGCTGGTCTGATGCCGCGCTATCGCCTGACCCTCGAATATGACGGCGGGCCGTTTGTCGGCTGGCAGCGCCAGGCCGAAGGCGCCTCGGTGCAGGGCGCGCTGGAAAACGCGATTGAAAAACTGTCCGGCGAACGGATCACCGTCACCGGCGCAGGCCGCACCGATGCGGGCGTGCATGCGCTGGGACAGGTGGCGCATTTCGACCTGGAAAAAAGCTTTGAAGCGGGAAAGGTGCGCGACGCCCTGAACCATTATCTGCGGCCCGATCCGGTGTGCGTGCTGGACGCCGCGGTGGCGGACGCAGAATTCCACGCCCGCTTTTCCGCCAAGTCGCGGCATTACCTGTTTCGCATCCTCAATCGCCGCAGCCCGCCGGCGCTGGAAGAGGGGCGGGTCTGGCATGTCAGTCACCCGCTGGACGCCGAGGCCATGGACGCCGCCGCCCAGATGCTGGTGGGCCAGCATGATTTCACCACTTTCCGCGCCGCCGAATGCCAGGCCCAGTCGCCGATCAAGACTTTGGACCGGCTGGACGTCAGCCGCCGCGCCGACGAAATTCATATCGAAGCCTCGGCGCGATCTTTCCTGCATCACCAGATCCGTTCCTTTGCGGGAACGCTCAAGCTGGTGGGCGAAGGCAAGTGGCGGCCCAGGGATGTGAAGACGGCTTTGGAGGCGCGCGACCGCTCTGCCTGCGGCCCTGTCTCGCCGCCTGACGGACTGTATCTGGTGCGGGTGGATTACTAGAGCGGTGGCTTGGCGAAGTACGCCGTGAGCAACGCCGCATAGATGTCAGCCAAAGCTGCGATCTCGCTGACCGGCACGCATTCATCGGCCTTGTGCATGGTGCCGCCCGCCAATCCCAATTCCACCACCGGACAGATGTCCTTGATGAAGCGCGCATCCGAAGTGCCGCCGCTGGTGGAGAAAAACGGCGACTGGCCGGTGACGCTGGACACGGTGTCGCTGACCAGCTGGGTGAACTTGCCCGGCGCGGTCAGGAAGGCGACGCCGCTGGTCTGGGCGGTGACGGCGATGGCGCAGCCCGATTGCTGGGCGACGCGCTGGGCGCGGTCCTGCACCCAGTTGGTCAGGCTGTCGGGCGTGTGTTTGTCGTTGAAGCGGATGTTGAAGCCGGCGTGCGCCTCGCCCGGGATCACATTGGTCGCATCGTTGCCGACATCCACGGTGGTGAAGGCCAGGGTGGAAGGATCGAAATGCTCGGTGCCCTTGTCCAGCTTGTGGCCCGCCAGCTGGGTGACCAGCTCGGCCAGCACCGGAATCGGGTTCTTGGCCTTTTGCGGATAGCCGACATGGCCCTGCACGCCCGTGACAATCACTTTGAAATTGATCGAGCCGCGGCGGCCGATCTTCAGGGTGTCGCCGGCCTGGCCCACCGACGTCGGTTCGCCCACCACGCAATGGTCGATCTTTTCGCCGCGGGCCTTCAGCCACTCCAGCAGCTTGACGGTGCCGTTGACGGCCGCGCCTTCTTCGTCGCCGGTGATGAGCAGGCTGATGGAGCCTTTCGGGGTTCCGATGCGTGCCGCGGCCGCGACAAAGGCGGCGATGGCCGATTTCATGTCGGCGGCGCCCCGGCCATAGAGCATGCCGTCCTTCACCTCGGCGGCGAAGGGATCGGCGCTCCAGCCCTCACCCACCGGCACCACGTCGGTATGGCCGGCAAAGCAGAAATGCGGGCTGGCATCGCCCAGCCGGGCATAAAGATTGTCGATATCGCCGAAGGGCAGGCGATGAGTGGTGAAGCCCAGGTCTTTCAGCACCGCTTCCAACACGTCCAGCGCGCCGGCATCCTTGGGCGTCACCGAAGGGCGGCGGATCAGGGCCTGGGCCAGCGCCAATGCATCAATTTCTTTGCTCATGTCAGTCGCGCAGCAATTCGTTGATCGAGGTCTTGGCGCGGGTCTTCTCGTCCACCCGCTTGACGATCACGGCGCAATAAAGGTTCGGGCCGCTGGCAGACGGCAACGAGCCCGACACCACCACCGAATAGGGCGGCACTTTGCCCAGATGCACTTCGCCGGTGGCGCGGTCCACGATCTTGGTGGAGGCGGACAGATATACGCCCATGCTGAGCACGCTGCCTTCGCCCACGATCACGCCTTCGGCCACTTCGGCACGGGCGCCGATGAAGCAATTGTCCTCGATGATGGTGGGGGCGGCTTGCAACGGCTCCAACACACCGCCGAGGCCTGCGCCGCCCGAGATATGGCAATGCGCGCCGACCTGGGCACAGCTTCCCACCGTGGCCCAGGTATCAATCATGGTGCCTTCGCCGACCCGGGCGCCGACATTGACGAAACTGGGCAGCAGCACGGCGCCCTTGGCGATGAAGGCCGAGCGGCGCACGATGGCGCCGGGCACGGCGCGGAAACCGGCGGCGCGAAAGCGCGCCTCATCCCAGCCCAGGAACTTGGAATCCACCTTGTCCCACCACACCGCTTCACCCGGCGCGCCGGAAATCAGCTTCATGTCGTTCAGGCGGAAGGACAGCAGCACGGCCTTCTTCAGCCATTCATGCACCTTCCACTGGCCGTCGATCTTTTCGGCCACGCGCAAGCTGCCGCTGTCCAGCCCGTCCAGCGCGGCCTCCACGGCGTCGCGCTCCGCGCCCTTGCTGGTCACGCCCAGGCTTTCGCGATTCTCCCAGGCGGCTTCGATGGCGGCGCTCAAATCACTCATGGTCAAATCCTGATGCTCTGCAGAAACTGTGTGAGATTGTCGGTCTCATGGTCAATGTCCCCATCGGCGACATCCATCATGGGGCCGTGCTTGCCCCAGGGTGAATCTGTTTTCAACCATACCGTGGTCATGCCCAGCGCGCGGGCCGGGGACAGGTTGCGGGCGATGTCATCGAACATAGCCGCCTCGCCACAGGCCACGCCGCCGGCGGCCACCACGCTGGTGTAAGCGCCGGCCTCCGGCTTGGGCTGGAAGTCCATGGTGCGGATGTCCCACACGCTTTCGAACAGATGCGCCATGTCCAGCCGGTTCAAGATGCGCGCGGCATGATCGCGGCAGCCATTGGTGAAGACGAAGCGCCGCCCGGGCAGTTTTTCGATCGCGGCTGCCAGCGCCGCATCCGGCCCCAGGTCTGAGAGGTCAATGTCATGCACATAGTGCAGGTAGTCATCGGGCGCCGCGCCATGCTCGCGCATCAGTCCGTTCAAGGTGGTGCCGTACTGGCGATAGAGATCCTTCTGGCGCACATAGGCTGCCTCGCGCGGCAGCTTCAAAAACGTCATGACATAGTCGGTCATGCGCGCCTCGATCTGCGCGAAGATGCCGTTGTCGGCGCGGTACAGCGTGTTGTCCAGGTCGAAAATCCAGCATTTCACATGCCGGAAATCGGGGCGCGGATCGGCGCTCAATTCTGCCCTCGATTCCCTCTGAGGCCTGTCTTTTTCCACCATTCCGGGGCTTTCCATGGGGCGGAACATGGCGCGGGCGGGCCCAGCGCGCAAGCACCGTTAACGTATGTCCACCATGCCTCTTTAGCGGCTGTTAAAGCGAAAAGCGCGAGAATGGCGGCAAGAGGAAAGCCACGCAACCAGGGACCTAAATGGACCGGACATCACCCTTCAGCCGCCCTGCCGCCGGGCCGGGTCTGGACCCGCGCGATGCGCTCGACATTCTGGACATCCGCGCCTCCGCGCCGGGCGGCGCCACTGAGCTGGCCAGCCGCACCGATGCCGGCGCCGATGTGCTGCAGTATCTCGCTGTCCATGGCGGCGCCGCGACGCGCGCGGCCGTGGCCGCCAATCCGGTAACGCCCGCCGCCAGCAACCGCCTGCTCGCCAACGATGAAGACGAAGACGTGCGCGCCGAACTGGCGGTCAAGATTGCGCGCCTGATGCCCGGGCTGTCGGAACGTGAAAGTTCTCACGTCTTCGCGCTTACCATCGAGACGCTGGATTGCCTGGCGCGCGACGCGGCCGTACGGGTGCGCGCCATCCTGGCCGAGGAAATTAAGAGCCTGGAGTGCGTGCCTCACAACATCGTGCTGCAGCTGGCGCGCGACCTCAATTCGGTGGTGGCCGCACCGATCCTGCAATATTCCCCGCTTCTGTCCGATGCCGACCTGATGGAGATCATCGCCTGCGGCCAGGTGCAGGAAGTGATGACTGCCATCGCCAGCCGCAAGCCGGTCAGCGAGCCGGTCAGCGAGCGGCTGGTGCAATCGCTGGATGTTTCCGCCGTCGCGGCGCTGCTGGTCAATCCCGATGCGAAGATTCGCAAAGATACGCTGGACAAGATCGTCGACCAGGCCGAGGAGATCAGCGCCTGGCATATTCCGCTGGCGCTGCGCGCCGATCTGTCGGCGCGGGCCATTCGCCGCATCGCGGGCCTGGTGGGCGCCTCCATTCTGGAACGGCTGGCGGCGCGCAACGATCTGTCCGACACCACCCGCATCCTTCTGAACCGCGAGCTCAGGGCGCGGCTGGCCGAGCCTCCCGTCGCGGAGGGCACGGTCTCGCCTGCCGACGCCGTGGCCGCGGCGAAGAAGGAAGGGCGACTCGACGGGGCATTCGTGGAACAGGCGGCGCAGGCCGGCCAGCGCGAGATCGTGGTCATGGCGCTGGCGCAGCTGGCGAACGTCACCGAGCAGACGGTGAAGAAAATCCTGGCATCGGGTGCCGCCAAGCCGATCGTGGCGCTGGTCTGGCACACGCATCTGTCCATGCGGGTCGCCTTCAAGATCCAGACCTTCATCATGAAATTGCCGCCGCGCGATATCCTCCCGGCCCGCAGCGGCGTGAACTTTCCGCTCAGCAAGGAAGAGATGCGCTGGCATCTCAACTTCTTCAATATAGCCGTCTAGCGTTTCAGACCTGTCGGGCCGATATGGGCGACATAGCCGCTCAGGCCCCTGGTCGGCGTGGCGGCAAAGCCGGATTCCACAAAGCCGCGTGCAGCGCAACTCTGGTTCCCTCGAATCTCAAACGCGGCGGGCGTGGTGCAGAATCGCTGTGGACCGCCGACCAGGGTGCCGCCACTCCTTTTCTGGGCCAATAAAAAGACTGCGTCGCTGCCCAGCGCTGTGGTGACGGCCTTGGCGCAAGCGCCCCGCTCCACCGTCCACCAGCCGCGCGACACCGGGCCCGCGCCTTCCTGCTGGCCCAACGCCACCAACAGCGCCTCGCGGGACTCATTGCAAACCGTATAGCCGGCGGGTGCGATCTTCTTGCGCGCTTCGCGTTCCAGCGCGTCGAACAGTTCGGCATTGCCGGCGGTGACCGCAAAGTGCATGCGCCCTCGAAAATCGGCCAGCGCCGCGCCGGTGGGTTTGTCGGGCTTGCCGTCGATATGGCCGACTTTATAGCCATTGTCCGCGAGCAGGCGCTTGACCCCCGCGAGCTGTGCCTCGGTCAGATTCATCACCGGCTGTTCGTCGAAATTCATCGTCCACACGCTCTTGCCGCGATTGGCGAGCGGTGCGAATGGCAGGGCGAACGTGTCTTCAGCTGTGCAATAGGGCTGGGTCACTGTCTGTTGAGTCTTGAAATTGGCGTCCTTGACGCAGACCGGATAAGCCCCGCCCCAGGCGCGGGCCGCGCCGGAATGGGCGATGGAAGAGCGGGCATGGACCAGATAGGTCTCCGCGGTCAGCGGTTCCTTGCGCGCCAGCTGGCATTCGCCGGGCGTGATGCGGACCCAACCCTCGGTCTCGCTGCGCGGGCTCTGGATCGCGGCGCTGGCGGCATAAAGGATGTAGCTGGTGCGGTTGCACAAGGTGAGCGCCGCGTGTGCCGGCACCGGCACAAAGCCCAGGGCGGCAAGCGCCAGCCATAACGCCCGCTTCATTCGGCGGTGATCAGCGTGCCTGCGCCATGCTCGGTGAACAGCTCGAGCAGCAGCACATGGGGGATGCGCCCGTCCAGGATGACGGCGGCATGCACGCCGCCTTCCACCGCATCGATCGCGGTCTGGATCTTGGGGATCATGCCGCCGGAAATGGTGCCGTCGGCGATCAGGGCGCGCGCCTCGCGCACCGACAGTTTGGAGATCAGCTTCTTGTCCTGGTCCAGCACGCCTTCCACATCGGTGAGCAGGATCAGGCGTTCGGCCGCCAGGGCGCAGGACACCGCGCCTGCGACCGTGTCGGCATTGATGTTGAAGGTCTCGCCCTTGCGGCCCACGCCGATCGGCGCGATCACTGGAATGGTTTCCGACTTCATGATGGAGTGCAGCACTTCGGGATTGACCGTGTCGGGCTCGCCGACAAAGCCCAGATCCACCGCCACTTTTTCGCCGGTCTTGGGATCGGTGCGGGTCATCGCCAGCTTGCGCGCGATCACCAGGTTGCCGTCCTTGCCCGACAGGCCCACGGCGCGGCCGCCCGCGGCGTTGATGCCGGTGACGATCTGCTTGTTGATGGAGCCGGTCAGCACCATCTCGACAATCTCCACCGCGGCCTCGTCGGTGACGCGCAACCCGTCAATGAAGGTGGACTCGATGTTGAGCCGCTTGAGCATGGCGCCGATCTGGGGGCCGCCGCCATGCACCACCACCGGATCGATGCCGGTCTGCTTCATCAGCACGATGTCCTGGGCGAAGTCGTCGGTGCCAGTGCCGGTCATGGCGTTGCCGCCATACTTCACCACGATGGTCTTCTGGTCGTATTTGAGAATATAGGGCAGCGCCTCGACCAGAACCCGGCCGGTCGAACGCCAGCGCGCCATCACCCGCAGGTTCTTGTCTTCAGGCTCGTCGGAAGATCCGGCCATGGCGGCGCCCATAACAAAAGCGGCGCGTTATAGCCTGCTCGCGCCCGCTTCCCAACCTTTTATTGCGCCAACGCCGCAAGGTGGGTGCGCAATGCCGGAATGCCTTCGCCGGTCAATGCAGAGGTTAACTGCACTTCAGCCAGGGCGGCGGTGTGCTTGGCGGCAGCGGTGGCGGCACTTTCCAGTGCCTTGGGGCGGGCGGCAGGCTTGAGCTCGTCGCCCTTGGTCAGCACCAGGCCATAGGAGACAGCCGCCCGGTCCAGAAGGTCCATCACCTGCACATCGCTGTCCATCACCCCGCGCCGGGAGTCGATCAAGAGCGCCACGCGCCGCAGCCGCGCGCGGCGGCGCAGATAAGCGAAGATCATTTCCTGCCAGGCCTCGGACTCGGTCTTGGAACGTTTGGCGAAGCCATAGCCGGGCAGGTCCACCAGCATCAGCCGATCAGCCAGGTTGAAGAAATTGATCTGGCGGGTGGCGCCTGGGGTCTGGGAGACCCGCGCCAGGCTTTTGCGCCCGGTCAGGGCGTTGACCAGGCTGGACTTGCCGGCATTGGAGCGGCCGACAAAGGCGACCTCGGTCAGTTTTTCCGGCGGCAATTGTTCGGCGCTGGTGGCGCCCCAGATAAAATCGCACGGCCCCGCGAACAGCTTGCGCGCGGCTTCCTCAGCTGCGCCGCCGTCCGTTTCAATCATTGGCGGCTTTCAGCGCCTTGGGTTTCTTCGGCTTGATGTTGTCGAAGAATTTCACCTCGACGCCTTCGCGCTTCATGATGAAGGCTTGCTGGATCACCGTCAGCAGGTTGTTCCAGGCGTAATAGATCACCAGGCCCGCCGGGAAGGTGGCGAACATGAAGGTGAAGATCAGCGGCATGAAGGCGAACATCTTGGCCTGCACCGGATCGGCCGGCGCCGGATTCAGCTTGGTCTGCATCCACTGGGTTGCGCCCATCAGGATCGGCCAGATGCCGATGGACAAAAAGCCGATGGAGGCAGGCAGGATGTTGTGCGGGTTGAACGGCAACAGGCCAAATAGGTTCAGGATCGAGCTGGGATCGGGCGACGACAGGTCGTGAATCCAGCCATAGAAAGGCGCGTGGCGCATTTCGATGGTGACGAACAGCACCTTGTAGAGCGCGATGAACACCGGAATGGTCAAAAGGATGGGCACGCAGCCGGAGACCGGATTGGCCTTCTCGCGCTTGTACAGTTCCATCATCGCGACTTGCAGCTTCTGGGGGTCGTCCTTGTGCGTCTTCTTCAGCTCTTCCATCTGCGGCTGCAGCTTCTTCATCTTGCTCATCGAGCGGAAGGAGGCGTTGGCCAGCGGGAAGAAGACGATCTTGACGATCACGGTCAGGCCCAGGATGGCGAGGCCGAAATTGCCAAACAGGCGATAGAGGTGATCCAGCACCCAGAAGAAGGGCCGGGTGAGGAAGAACAGCATTCCCCAATCCACCGCATTGTCGAAATGGGTGATGTTCTGGCTGTCCTGATAGCTGCGCAGGATGTCCACCACCTTGGCGCCGGCGAACAGGCGATGGGTGACACTGGCGCTGGCGCCGGGCGCGACGTTGCGCACGTTCAGGCGGTAATTGGCCTGGTAGGCATCGACGCCGGCCGATGTCTTGGAACCGAGATACTGGCCGTTATAGTTTTCGCCCTGGGGCGGGACGATCGCGGCCATCCAGTATTTGTCGGTGATGCCGACCCAGCCGCCGGTGGAGGAGAAGCTTTTGGGCGGCGTGCCCGGCTCCTTGAAGTCCTTGTACTTGGCGTCCACTTCGCTGCCATTGGCGACGCCGACAAAACCGACATGCAGATACAGGCTGGATTCGTCCAGCGGCACGCTCTGCCGTTCCACCACGCCATACGGATAAAGCGCGGCGGCGGCCCCGCTCTTGTTGGTGACGGAATCGGTGACGGTGAACATGTACTGGTCGTCGATGGCGATGACGCGGGTGAAGACCAGGCCCTGGCCATTGTCCCAGCTCAGCGTTACCGGATGGCCGGGCGACAGGGTGCCGCTGCCGGTTTGCGTCCAGGGCGTGCTGTCGCTGGGCAGCTTCTGCCTGGCCGAGGCGCCGCCGCCGACCCAGCCGAACTCGGCGTAATAGGGATAGTTGGTGCTCTTGGGCGCCAGGAGCACGATCTCGGGGCTCTTGGGATCCACCGTCTCGCGATATTTCTTCAGGCGAAGATCATCCAGGCGCGCGCCCTTGAGCAGGATCGAGCCGTCCACCATCGGCGTGTCGATGGTCACGCGCGCGCCGTCCACCTTCAGCGCCGCCGCCCGCGTCATATGGTTGCCGCCGCCGGCCATGCCGGGCAGGGCGGGCGCGTCGGCCGAAGGCTTGGACTTGACCTGGTGCGACAGCACCGCCTGGCGCGCCTGCTCGGCCTTCATCGACGGCGTGGCGACGAAATATTGCCACAGGAACAGCACGGCGGCCGCCAGGCCGATGGCCAGAAGAACATTCTTGTTGTTGTTCATGCGTGTGGGGTCTTTGAAAGAGGAACAGGATCGAAGCCCGACGAACCGCCGAGCCAGGTGATGGGATGGCAGCGCGCCAGGCGCCGGGCGGTCAGCCACAGGCCCGTGACGGGGCCATGACGGTGCAGCGCTTCCAGCGCATAGACCGAGCAGCTTGGCGTGAAGCGGCAATTGTTGGGCATCAAGGGCGAGAGCAGCGCGCGATAGGCGCGGATCGGTGCGGACAGCAGCGCGACGGCGAATTTACGCATGAGTCCCTCCCGCATTCGCGTCCAGCTTTCGGTGCGCCGCTTTCAGGGCCGTGGTGATGTCAGACAGGAGGGCCGGGAAAGGACGCGCCGCGCAGGTTCCGCGCGCGACCAGAACATAGTCATGGCCTTCGCGTCCCAAAAGGGGCAGCAGCTCTCTTGCCGCAGCGCGCAGCCGGCGCTTGGCGCGGTTGCGGATGACGGCATTGCCGACCTTCTTGCTGGCCGTGAAACCAACACGCAGCCGCCCGGGCAGGGCTTCGGGCTCGGGCGTGGCGCAGGTTTCCAATGTGATGGCGCCTTCGACGCGGCGAATTCCGCGCGCCGCCCTTAGAAAGTCAGCGCGTTTCTTGAGATGATCCACTTGGGCTTTTTCCATGGGTCGCGTGATTTCATCACGCTCCCGGGGCGTCCCTGGGCCGGTTGGCCCTATCAGGCCGACAGCTTGCGGCGGCCGCTGCCGCGGCGACGGTTGATCACCTTGCGGCCACCGGGGGTCGCCATGCGCGAACGAAAGCCGTGGCGGCGCTTGCGCACGAGTTTGCTCGGCTGATAGGTGCGCTTCATGGTCGTCAGGCTCCGAAAAGGCCGCGCGGGGGCGGAAAGAGCGCGGTTTTTAGGCGGGGACCGCCCCCCTGTCAACGACCGGGGTTGATTGAAATATTATTTCAATCCGGCCCGGTCAAACACGTTAATCCCCCAGGGCAATGCCGTCCCGGCGGGGGTCGGCGGCGCCGATATAGCCGTCCTTGACCTTCATGATGCCGTGCAGCCCGCTGCCCTCGACCTGGGGCACCTGGACGGTATGGCCCATGGCG
>Ga0193716_1001277_pt1 | contig 14669 bp, 12 predicted proteins | sample U2c1metaG_FD_145901 | JGI IMG/M metagenome (GOLD analysis project Ga0193716, IMG submission 145901) | Soil microbial communities from a riparian zone of the East river system, Colorado, United States - U2c1 | ecosystem: Environmental > Terrestrial > Soil > Riparian zone | place: USA: East River...
GGATCAGGATCTTGCGTAAGTAACGGTTGCCGCGCTTGCTGATGCCGAACAGCCTGGCCTTGCCACCAGTGGAGTACTGCTTCGGAACCAAGCCCATCCAGGCTGCGAATTCTCGTCCCTTGTGGAACGCGGCGCCGTTGCCTATCGAAGCCACGATCGCGGTCGCGATCAACGGTCCGATGCCAGGGATCTGCCCAAGGCGCAGGCAGGTCGCATCACTTGAGGCGATCTGCTCAACTTCAAGGTTCAGCCCGACTACCTGCTGGTTGATGACCGAGGTTCTTCGCGTGATCAAACGATCGCGCACACGATGCAGTGCCTGTAGATCCAGTTGGTCATTTGTCTTGATCGGCACGAAGCGCATGTTCTGACGGTCAACTGCCTCAGCGATCGCTTCTGCATCGAGGAAGTCGTTTTTGTTCGACTTCACGAACGGCTTCACAAACTGAGTCGGGATGAGCTTCACGTCATGACCTAGTTCGCGTAACGCGCCCGAGAAAGTGCGCTCCGGAACATGCCTACAAACCGATCAATGCGGTCTGTAGGCTCGCTGTGAAGGTGGTCAGCTGCTTCTGGGTGAACTTCTTCAGGAGCACCTTGCCGTTTTCGCCAAGCGCCACCAGGGTGAAAGGTCGTTTTACCAAGGTCAATACCTACCGAACGAATCTGCATGTCGATGATCCTCCTTGAACCTGCCAAAAAGATCGCCCACTTCGAAGTAGAAGATCAAGCGGCGGACAATCTCATTAGTCACGTTTTTTGGTAACTTCGCTTGAAGCCCGATAGTGATCCTTCTGTACAGTGGAGCGGCGATTCCAGCGCATGAGGGCGTAGACGGGCAGCAACGATTGACGACATTCCAGCTTTTCTTGGGCATCAGAAAAGCAGCTTTATTTATCCCTACAACCCATGTTTCATGGCTAGCACCCGTACAGGTCTCTTTCGCCATGCGACTTATCGTTACTAATAATTCCGAGCGGATTGCCCGTGATTCGGGAGCAGTCGAGAACAATCCAGGAGCATGGGCGCGCTGGGGCCACTGTGATTTTGCCCGTGTTCGAGCCCGGCGCGCTTTTCTTTCTGGGCGACGGCCACGCGCGGCAAGGCGATGGCGAAGTGGTTGGGAGCGCCATAGAGACATCGCTCGCGTCGAATTCTCCGTGGACCTCATCAAAAGGAAAAAAATCAACTGGCCTCGCCTCGAAAATCAGGGCTAAATCATGGTGCTTGGCAGTTCGCGAGCCCTCAATGAGGGCCTGCAGCACGCGACTACCGGACTGATGCGCTGGCTCATGGATAGTTATGGGGTTCGACGAACGCAGCGCCAGCCTCTTGCTTGGCCAAGGGTTGGATCTCCGACAAATATGTAACAATCGGCCTAAGATCCTGTGGCACTTTCTGAGTGTCTAAGTTTCGTTTTATGGCCTGCATCTTTGCGGATATTTGTTTCAACATTGCAATCCGTAGCTTCCCTCTCTTTTCGCATCCCACGTATCCATATTCGCCTGGCACACATCGTCTGACGTCAATCGGCACGAGTAGATCATTATACGGACCTAAATTTGGTGACAGTCGCATCCAATTGTCTAGTTCTGCCCCTTGTAACTATTGCCGAGTCGAAGGATACAATACAGGCCGCAGCCGAGGAGTTCAGCACGTTAGTCCATGAACTCGCACACGAGATGTTCCACAAGGCCGAGCGCAGAACAGCTACCACCAAAACCGTCCGCGAGACGGAAGTCGAGGCCATCGCCTTCGTTGTGTCGCAGACCATCGGCCTTGACGCTGGCCGCACCTCAGCCCTTGGGGGTGAGATAACGCTCATCCATCACAAGCGGATCTCAGACAACACTTGGTATTGTGGTTTCGACTTACCTCAGTGTTGCGAAGTTCGAAAAGTAAGACATTGTCACATTGCGAAAACGATACGAATCGTTCCAGGACTTCGAAAATTGCACGGTCGAATGAGATATTCCCGCTGCGGTGCCCAAACCAATAGCACGTTCCGGTTTGCGAGCTGGGCATAGCCCCGCTTCCAGCTCCATTCGTCCGGGTATCCATATCGGGAAACTGGTCGGAGCCTCTGTCATTCCGACATAACCGCATCTATCTGTGGGACCGCCACTGTTGCCAGATGCGCTGCATTTCATCCTTGAAAACCAGGTCGCGGGATATCGCCGTTCCGCGAAGCGAGTAAAGGCAGCAGCGCCAGTGCCCGTTCTAGGGCGTCTCGCAGAAGCAAAGAACGGGCTTCCAGTTCAAGCGTATGACCTCGCGCAGAGGACAAGTGATGATAGCTGCATGAACCCCATCCCAATGAAACGCGCACCGGCCAGGAAGCCTGAGAGACTCCAAGTGCGAAATACCTTTTGTGAAACGCCCTCATTGCGTGATATCGTCCACGCATTCCGGTAAATCCATCTCCGGCGGGCCCGCAGCACCCAACCCTGCAAATGGAGAAGAACATGGCAACAGACGCCATCTTTGCGCCTGCATCTGGCCGCCAGCCAGCGTACAGGCCTGTCAACCGGACGGTCGAACGAGCCTTCTACAGCGGCATGGCTGTCCTGCTATGCGTCTGCGTTTTCATCGGCTTCTCACCGACCTACTTCCAGGCCGGCATGATGCGCGCGCCGCTTCCCAGCCCCATCCTTCACGTCCACGGCGCGATCTTCACGCTCTGGATGCTGCTGTTCACTATCCAAGCCGCCCTCATCTCCGCGCGCCGCGTCAAATGGCACCGCTCCTTCGGCGTCATCGCCTTCTGCCTTCCGCCCATCATGATCGTGCTCGGCGTGATCGCTGCTCTCGACGCTCTCCACCGCGGAGTGAGGATCGGCCCGCTCGACCCCGCCGTCTCCTTTGCAATACCCGCGATCGGCATCGTCTGCTTCACCATCGTCATCTACGCTTCGTGGCGTGCACGGCGCAGGCCCGACGCACACAAGCGCCTCATCCTGCTCGCCACCATCGGTCTCGTCGAAGCTGCCTTCGGCCGCTTTCCCTGGAACCGCATCGGGTTTCCGCCCGCCGCAGGAGCCGTCACCGGCCTCGGCATCATGGTTCTCCTGGTCATCATCTACGACCTCATCTCGCTCCACCGCATCCACCGCTCCGCCATGTGGGCCGCGCCCCTCACCTTCGCCGTAGGAGCTTTGTCCGTGCCCATCGGAATGACATCGGCCTGGCATGCCTTCGCCGCATTGCTGAACCGCACCATCGGGCCGCACATCTAGCAAGGCGAAGCGAACAACATACTCGTCGTCGAACAAGGTTCCGTTGCAATTTCACGGGAGATCGCGGACCTCATCCATGTATAACAACTGGGCCGTGAGACAACTACAGTCCTGTTTACTGTACAGGTGTTTTTATGCGGGTGAGCGATCTCGACCCCTGTCGAATAATGCCGATCCAACCCGGTTGTTGGGGCAGCTTGCGACGACATTCGCCAGCATCAGCTTCTCTTTGTTCTTCCTATCATTCTGTTGGGCGGTGGGCGCATGTCTATTGGATGACCATCTTTATTGCCGGAGGATTCATCCTTTTCACGTTCTTGCCGTGCAACGACTGGCGGCCAACCTGCTTCCACGCCAGCTCTTTCTCCGTCTGTCCACGTTTCTCCAAGCGGGTTGCCTTATGCCTTCTGCCTCAGCGTCTAATTTGTTCGAGCCGTCGCTGGAATCGCCTGCGGTACTTATCGCGCCACAGAATCGGCGCCTGCTCGCGTCCCTTCCGTCCTACTGGTTCTTGGGCTTTTCCGGCAGTTCAACTGATCGACCCATCCCGCACTCATTCCCTCTGGGAAGACGTGCGGTGATCGGATTGGTGTTCTCCGTCCTCGGTGCAGCCGCAGCCCTGCTGCCCTCGTACTTCCGCAGGCTCCCGAAGATCGTCGAGCAACCGGAGATCCTCCTCGCCGCGCGGACGGCCACCTGGTCGCCGCTTCGGCAATTCACTCAAGAGCGCCATCACCTTATTTAGCCTTCGCACCTGCTTCGAAGCCGTCAGCACCGCATGATCCTCAACTTTTATTGAGGGATTGGACTTGCAATCGTCATAGGCTGTGTAAAGACACCTTTCGCTGGAGCAAATTCGCGAGGGTTCTCGAGAACGGGCTTAATAATCTGCTGCCGCGCTTCACTCAGGCCGTTCAATTGAGCGATCAAGCTGGACTGAGATGCACGTGTTTCCGTTCTTTCTTGGTCTGCATGCAACTGGGCTCCTTGCACGTACCAGTGATCAGCGAAACGTGCAAAATCTTTCCATTCCGTCTAACAATAGACAGAGGCACATCGGCTCTTTCCTAGTCGGCGTTCGTTCAACTGTATATCCTACCCAGAAACATTTGTACCGTTCGGGACAAGGAACCAAGAAAAATCGGGTTCAAAGGACGCCACCTTTTTTCCAAATGGACGGGAGCGTATTTTGCCTGATTATTGCGGACAATCGCGCGATTGATGGCTCACTTAGCCGCCAGAATGTGCTTGACACTTTGTTTCCACAAGAATAATGTCGGTTTACATTCTGAATCATTTGTTCCGAGCGAAACAAATCATCCAGGCGAGCTGAGCGTCATCGGATTTCACTTGAATGACGCGCTCACGAGAGACGCCCGACGCTTGGCTGCCGTTTGGTTGAGGCAGCAGAGATGCCGAATGTCGATATCTCGAAGAGTCACGTCTTTTTCAAACCTTATCGGGAGACTGTTATGTTGATGGGATCTTGTCGTTTCGCTTTGTGGATAGCTGCATTGGTGATTTGTGCTGTCAGTTGCTGTGAGTCCGCATGGACGCAAACGATTACCGGGTCAATCCGCGGCATTGTCACCGATGGCAGCGGCGCGGTTGTCGCCGACACGAAGGTCACCGCCACAAATGTGAGCACCGGAGTTAGCACCGTCACGACCACAGGCAGCGCCGGAACCTACAACCTCCAGAGCCTGTCTATCGGATCTTATGTCGTGAAAACTGAAAAAAGCGGGTTCAACGCTTCCTCCGTGGGACCCTTCATGCTTGAGATCGACCAGATCGCGAAAGTCAACTTCAACCTTCAGGTGGGTGAGGTCTCGACAACGATTGACGTACCAACCGAATCGTCAACCGTGCTCCAGACCGAAGACGCAACGTTGGGAACGACGATCACCGCCAACACGCTCGAAAGTCTTCCGTTGAGCGGACAAAATTTTTCTTCCGCAACCATGTTTGTGCCCGGCGCAGTTCTGCCAACCTACAGTTACATGGGTGGAAGCAGCGGTACGGAACGTGATACAAGTTGGGGCACGCTTCCATCCTTCAACGGCAATCGCCAGCAGACCAACAACTACATCCTCGATGGCGTTGAAATCAACGAGACGATAAACAACCTCGTTGGTTATAACCCTGCTCCCGAAGCCCTTCAGGAGATGCGCATCCTCACGGGGAACGCCAACGCCGAGTACGGCAACGTCAACGGTGGTGAGGTCATTATGGTGACCAAGGGTGGAACTAACAGGTTCCACGGCAGTCTTTATTCTTACTATGAAAACCAGGACCTAACGGCGAATCTTTGGAGCAACAACTACAATCACACTCCGAAGGGAGTCTTTCATCAGAACCAGTTCGGTGCGACGTTTGGTGGGCCGATCTTGCGGAATAAGCTCTTTTTCTTTGCCGACTATGAGGGCTACAGAAACACCGCCGCTGGTTCCGGCACAGCTACGGTCGCCACTCCCAACATGCGCAAGGGCGACTTCTCCGAATTCCTCACCACCATCAGCAAGCCCATACAGCTTTACGACACGCACAACGGTCTCAATGCTGCGACACCCTTTAAGAACAACCAGATCCCGATCAAAAATCCGGTCGCACAATATCTGTTCAATCATCCGGAGATCTATCCGTTACCGAACCACACCCTTTCCTCTCCAACGACATCTCCCGATGCGGGGAATTATCTAGGGACTTACAAGACCGTAACAGCGAATAACCAGGGCGATGCGCGTATCGACCACACTTTTGGAGCCCACGACAGTATCAATGCCCGTGTCACCAAAGGAGATGCATGGGATGCGACACCGAAAGCCGTCCTCCCCATTACATTCCCAGCCGGGAACGAATATCCCTTCTTCGGCATCGTCTTTAATGAAGTCCACACCTTTTCGAGTACATTGCAAAATCAGTTCCGCGCAGGCTTCTCGCGGGTAACCTGGCTGCAGGGAGTTCCTGCCGATCCTACCGGCGAATTCGGGAACTCCGGCAACGCGACAGTCGGTATTCCCTTTGCTGACCAGCCATATCCCGGCTTCAGCCTCATGAACTTCTCCACATCCGAATCCAACTTCGGAACCAAGGCCGCCAGCACCACCTACTTCGACAATATCTTCGACTACGGCGATGACCTGACCTGGCTGCACGGCAAGCACATCATCAAAGGGGGCGTTCAGGTCCTTCGCTACCAGCAGAACAGCTTCTACCCCAGCACTAACGGCGTACTAGGTCAGTTCTCTTTCAACGGCACGTTCACTGCGAACTCCAAAGTATCGGGTGCTGCCGGTTATGGTTTTGCTGATTTTATGTTGGATGACTCATCCAGTTCCGCAGTTGGCGGAGTCGCCGGTCTGACGGGCCAGCGGCAGTATCGCCTTGCTTTCTACGTGCAGGACGATTGGAAGCTGCGGCCGAATCTCACTCTCAACGTTGGCCTGCGATACGGCTATGACCAGCCCATTTACGAGGTCAACAACAAGGAAGTTAACGTCGACTTCAATAACATCTCTTCCTGCCCGAATTGCCTGTTGACCGCTGGAGTGAACGGCGCCAGCCGCGCTCTGTATGATCCGTTCCACGCAGGTTGGATGCCGCGCATGGGCTTTGCCTATCAGATGAACTCCGCTGTCGTCATCCGTGGTGGTTACGGTATCACCGATGACCTGGAAGGCACGGGAGCTAACCTCAGGCTTACACAGAATGCGCCGTTTATCTTTCAATACAGCGCCAGTACCACCGCGCCAACCGCCGCCTCGGGAGGAACCCCGATCGCTGTCACGAACGGGTTCGCCTCCGCGCCGGGCAACATCACCTACTCCAGCACCCGGTACGACGCTTGGGCCAAGAATCTGCGGCCGGCTTTGATTCAGCAATTCAATCTCACAACCCAGTTTTTGCTCAACGCCAACACGAGCGCGCAGATTGGCTACGTTGGCCAGATAGGTCAGCACCTCATCATTCCGGAGCAGGCCAATCAGTGGAGAACCCCAGGCGTCGCTACCTCGGCGCCCTTCTATAACCTCGTCGGTTCAAGCGGTACCGTCTACCTCACCCAATCGGAAGGCGTCTCTAACTACAACGCTTTGCAGGTAACCATTCGTCAGCGAACGAGCCATGGTCTGGAGTACACCGTCAACTACACGTGGGCCAAATCCATGACCAACAACCCTGGCTTTTACGGCGTGCTTGGCGTCGATGACTCCAGCATCTTCCAGCAGAATATTTACGACCCCCACGGCGATTATGGGGTCTCAGGTTATGACACACGGAACGCCGTCAACGGAACGTTGGTCTATCAGTTGCCCTTGGGTCACGGCCAGCAGTTCGGTAGTAACTTCAACAGAATTCTTGACGAAGCAATCGGCGGTTGGAAGATGGCTGCCGATGCTGTCCTTTACTCCGGTTTTCCTGTAACCATCACCAGTCCCAACTACGCGTTATCCAACAACGGGTCCAACCGTGCAAATCAGTATCGCCCATTGATTGTCAGGAATCGAAGCCTGACAAACTGGTTTGGGACCGATCCTTCAGCGACGCCATGCACCACTGCCGTTGATAACGGAAGGTGCGCCTACGGCACTGAATCTAGCGGCCAGTTCGGTACAGCTCACGTAAACACGGAGCGCGCTCCGGGCTATCGTATGATCGACATGTCCCTCTTCAAAGCATTCACCACATACAAAGAACAAACCCTTTCGTTCCGCGTCGACGCGTTCAATGCATTCAATTTGGCCAGCTATGCCGCTCCCAGCGCCTTGGCGTCAAGTACCACATTCGGCCAGATCACCTCCACACTTTCTCCAGCCCGGCAGTTCCAGTTCTCGGCAAAGTACAAATTCTAAGCAAAACCAGCTACTTCTTCCTGAATGGCGTCCCCAACGGACGCCATTTTTGTTCCGCCTGATCGATAATGCAAACCGTTCGCTACGCAAATCTGCACGTCCCGCCTCCGCCATCATTCTTCCTTTCTTCCTGGATTGCGATTGAGAATCTCAACGCGCGAGTTGATGATACCGTTCCGTTTCTCTGTCAAATTGCGATGACCAAATGTTGCTGATCCGAACTCGTCCTCTGTGAGTCTGCGGCGTGGTAGTTTCGCATGCCTTGCCGCGACGGTCAAATTTGGTCTATGGCGAATCCTGGGTCTACTCCATGCGTCTAATCCATAATGAAAACTGAAAAACTCGGCAACTCTGATCTAAATCTTACGCGAATCGGCTTTGGAGCTTGGGCGATCGGTGGCAGCGACTGGGCCCATGGCTGGGGTCCACAGGATGACAACGACTCCATCGCCGCAATCCACAAAGCTCTTGACCTCGGCATCAACTGGATCGACACCGCAGCCGTTTACGGCCTTGGCCACTCGGAAGAGGTCGTCGCCAAAGCCCTCAAGACTACCTCGCATAAACCCTACGTCTTTACCAAGTGCGCCATGCGTTGGGACGACAAGCGCGAAATCTATCACAGTCTGAAAGAAATTCGCCGCGAGGTCGAAGATAGTCTCCGCCGCCTTCAGGTCGAGACGATTGACCTCTATCAAATACACTGGCCCAATCCCGAATCCGAGATCGAAGAAGGCTGGTCCACGATGGCCGACCTTCAGCGCGAAGGCAAGGTTCGCTGGATCGGTGTCTCTAACTTCAGCGTCGCCCAAATGGAACGCGCTCTCAAGATCGCCCCCATCACCTCAAACCAGCCCCCCTACTCGATGCTAAACCGCACCGCCGAGCCTGAGATTCTCCCCTTCAGTCTCAAGAATGGTGTCGGCACCATCAATTACGCTCCCATGCACTCCGGTCTCCTCACGGGTGCCATGTCCAAGGAGCGGGTTGCTGACTTCCCTGAGAGCGACTTCCGCCGCAAGGCAAAGAACTACCAAGAGCCTCTTCTCTCTCGCAACCTCGCCGTCGCAGATCTTCTAAGGACCATCGGTGCTCGTCACGAAGTCGCCGCTGGAGTCATCGCCATCGCCTGGACGCTCCACAATCCCGCCGTCACTGCCGCCATCGTTGGCGGACGCAACGCGAAGCAGGTCGAAGGCATCATCCCCTCTATGAACTTCCGCCTCACCGAAGAGGAGTACGCTGAGATCAACGCATTCCTGCAAACCAATCCATAACCCGATCCGATAGGGCTGCAAGCTGTCATATTGCAGCCCCATCGCGATCATTTTTCGAGGTACAGGTAAGTAGCAGTCGTCACAGGCGAATCCAAGAGTATCGGGGCAGCCATCGCCAAGTCTCTCGCCGCGGAAGGCGCATCTGTCATCGTTAACTACGCCTCCAGCAAGTCCGGTGCAGACACCGTCGTCGCCGCCATCACCGCAGCCGGTGGAGAAGCCGTCGCCGTCGGTGGAGACGTCTCAAAAAGCGCCGAAGCGCAAGGTTCAGCCACGTCTACAACGAAGGCATAGGAGTGACGATTATTTATCCTCTTCACTAACGTCGCCTTTCTGCAGCGCCGCCCGTGCAGCCTGCTCCTTGGCTTCCATCCATCCGCGTAGGATTACCACTGCCGCGACCTGGTCGATCACATATTTGCGACTCCGCCGATCATGCCCGGCTTCGTCGAGAATTTCATGCGCCGCAACCGAACTTAGCCGCTCGTCCCACAGCTGCACCGGTAGTCCGGAACGCTGGTGCAACTCCTCGGCGAACTCCTGCACCTTCGCTGCCCACGGACTCACATCACCCGACATATGCAGCGGATTCCCCACCAAAATCTCCACTACCTCATACTTGCGAATCAGTCGCAACAGGCTTCGCAAATCTTCACCACGGCTTTTGCGCCAAAGCGTCAGCAGCGGCTGCGCCGTGTAGCCGAGTGGGTCCGAGAGCGCAACGCCCACGCGTACCTTTCCCACATCTAATGCCATCACTCGTCCGGTTGCCATACGCCTAGTCTAATCCGCCACGTCTCTCCCCCGAATGGTCTGCACCGTCTACAAAAAAAGAGTTCGAGCCGAAGCCGAATAAGTCTGGCTTCGCCAACCGTTGCCCAGAGTGCAGCGCTCCCGAATCAAGGACTGACGCCACAACTCAACGCCTCATGGACGCAGAACTGCAACTAAAGCGAACAAAGCCAGAAGGCACGCGATGCGCGAGTTCTTTTACAGCAAAAGATAGAGAATGCTCTTCCAAATACGTATTCCGGCGAACGTATTTAAAACGCTTCCTGAGAAAAGACTTACTGCGATACCCGTAGAAAGAGAACACCATGCCCCGGCACCGTCACAGTGTAAGGCGCGCTTATGCTTCCGAGGTCTTTGGATAGCCAGATATCTTTTGCCTTTACCGAACGGGTAAAGCCGAGGGTGCTAAAGTCCACCCGCGTGGTCAACAAGGAAGGATGGCGGTTGAAGATGCCCACAGCCTTCGATCCATCGGCCAAAGGACGAGTCCATATCTCGATCGGCCCCTCGGCGCTCACACGATCTCCCTGCTTCCCTAGTGAGTCCTGATCGACGGCAATCACATCACGATTCGTCAGAAGCGCGGTCGTCTCAGGAGTCATCGTCGACAAATCATTGCCAGCCAGCAACGGCGCAGCAAGAATCGCCCACAGGCTCATGTGAGTCCGATACTCGTCTACCGACATTCCACCGTTCCCTACTTCGAGCATGTCGGGATCATTCCAATGTCCGGGGCCGGCAAAGCGAGCCAACCCAGCTTGACTGAAGCCGATCTCAGCCATCTTGGCGTACTTGTCCGTGATGTCGCCGGTCGTGCGCCAAAGATTGCCGCCAACAGTCGTCCCCCACTCCCACACCGCATCATCTCCATACTGGCAGAGGCTGTACACAATCGGACGCCCCGTGCTGCGCAGTGCGTCTCGCATCTTCAAGTACGCGTCCACCATAATCTTATGAGCCGCGTCTGGTGTAGGAGCCGCACGCATCTCCGTTCTAAGACCGCACAGGTCATATTTCAGATAATCGATTCCCCACGCGGCATACGTACGCGCATCTTGCAACTCATGACCCAGGCTGCCTTCATACTTTGCGCATGTCTTCGCCCCTGGAGAGGAATAGATCCCCAACTTCAGTCCCTTGCTATGAACGAAGTCCGCCAGTGCTTTCATATCGGGAAATTTACTATTGGTCTGAATATTGCCCTTCGCGTCGCGTTCGCCCTCCCAGGTGTCGTCGATGTTGACGTAGGTATATCCGGCGTCCCGCATACCGCTAGAGACCATCGCCTCCGCTTGCGCGCGGACGGACGCGTCATCAACCTTTTGGCGGAAGTGGTTCCAGCTATTCCACCCCATTGGTGGCCGCGCAGCTAGATCGTCTTTCTGCCCCACTGCAGGTTGTACGGAAAGAAGCGAGATTGCTCCCAATGCAAAGCAGGTAAGGTATGCCTTTGAAACGGCCATAAAAGAGAGGCTCCTTAAGTGAGGTCTTTTTTTTGAACACGCCACGAGAAGATCTTATACGTGACAAGAAGTTTTCATCCTGGAAGACGTATTTCCAAACATCTCCCGCCATGAAGCGTTTTGTGGATCTGACCAGAGACCATGGCACACGCCGGGTAGACAGCTTACCCGTGCTCAATGGTCTGCTATGGCAGATATTTTCCGCTAAACGATGGGCATTATCCACGGGTGATATTTTTATCTACAATCAATATCCTTCGTCAATAAAAATATCTGTGGTCTCTAATTTTGGATCACTTGGGGTCACACTCCAGGTGTTGATATGGTTGAGCGCCTGGTCTTCATCTTTTCCCACAGCATCGTGGCCTTAGCCAAATCGACCTCCTGATGCCAAAATGTGATGAGATTACAGACGCGAAAAATATGGGCCAGAGATCTATACCTTATCTGGAATTAAATATCACATTCTAAATAGCTTATATTCCTTTAGTTTATACTGTGGTTGCTGAGATATAGGCTATTTGACCTATTTCCTTGCACTGCAACTGACCGATGACAGATATTTACAACTGTAATCGAATCGTAACGTTCACAAAGACAACTAACCGATGGTCGCGAACTGCGTATTTATCTTCTTGCGATTAGCCAAATAGCTTGTAAAGCCTGAAGCTCTGCTGATTTGGCCCACCAAATCTTCTCAAAAGCTCACATTGAAAGTGCTAGTCTCTATCGCCTTCAACGTGAGTTCCATGAGGATCAATACTTTGGTTCTGTGTGATAAGGAGCGATATGTCTACCACCGTGCCCCGACAGGACGCACGCTACAACACGCTGAAAAAAGGCCACAACCTACGGTTTCCCACATCTGAGGCAGATGCCGTCAGCCGTATAGAGTTCTGCGATAGTGCAGACACCGCTGCTGCGGCACTGCAAAAAATTGTGAGTGCGGGTTTGCGCCCTACGGTGCGATCTGCCGGGCACTGCTATGAGGACTTCGTCTCCAACAATCCCGGCGGAGTCCTTCTGGACCTCAGCATGCTCAATGACATGAATGCCGACGGAAGTGGGCATCAGTATCGAATCAGCCCCGGGGCCCAACTTGGGGAGGCATATTCCTATCTGTACAAGCGCTATGGGGTAACTCTTCCCGGCGGCTCCTGTTATTCGGTAGGAGCTGGCGGTCATATCAGTGGGGGTGGCTATGGTGTGCTGTCACGTCTTCAGGGCTTGACCGTCGACTGGCTCTCAGCGGTTGACATCTTGACCGTCGACGCCAGCGGTAAAGTTGTTCTCCGCAAGGTGGATCGCACGCATGATCCTGACCTCTTCCGCGCATGTCGAGGGGCTGGAGGAGGCAACTTCGGCGTTATTACAAATTATTACTTCGACAAGCTGCCTCAGGCACCGCAAGAAGTCGTCTCGGCAAATATGTCCTTCGCATGGGCCGATATGACGCCGGAGCGTTTCGAAGCCATCCTGACCACCTACAGTCATTACTTTGAGACTCGTGGCAAAGATCCGGACACATGGGGAATGTTCGCCATCATCGGCCTTTCACATCGCTCAGCCGGCCGCTTTGGAATATCTGTCCAGTTTTGCAATCCTGACGGCACCTGCAAGGATCTGCGTGTTCTGAATGAATTCTTCGCTCTCTTCCACCCCTGCAAGCCGACCATCGAGACTCCGGCAAACCAGGCCGCTACCCAACAAGCCTGTTGGGCGCCGCAGAATATGACTCACCACCTATGGCTGGATGCAACAGTACAAGGCGGTGGGGGTGGCAGTCAGAGAGCTAAATACAAATCCTGCTATATAAAACGTACTTTCACGCCATCAGAGATAAAAAGCTTCTACAAACACATGAACCGCACGATTCCAGGCATCGATCTAAGAAGATCCATGGTATTGATCGACGCTTATGGTGGTGCCGTCAACAACACCGAGCGGATAGCCGATACTGCTATCCCGCAGCGTGCCTCCACCATCAAAATGCAATTCATCACTTACTGGTCCCGCGAAGAAGAAGATGCTGGCCACCTGCAGTGGATGAGCGATCTCTACACCGAGTTATTCTCAGGCCCCGACGCAGACCCGCGTTATAAGGGGACTCCCTATCCCAATGATCGCTATGAGGGCTGCTATATCAACTACCCGGACAAGGATATGCTTGCCTACCCGTTCTGGCCGCAGCTGTACTACGGTGAGCACGACTTATATCCCTTTCTTCAGAGCGTCAAACGGCGTTATGACCCCAATAATGTCTTTCACCATTCCATGTCGATACGGCCATAAATTAGTCCTGATTTGGTAATTGCTTTTGTGATATGGATAACTATCCATTGAGAGGACCATTTTGACGATAGCGAGCACTCGCCCGGGCTGTAGCCCTTCCATACAAAGGATGGAGCATGGGCACGCCATCGTCTTGATCCTCGCTCTCCTGATCCTCTCTGTGCCAACACGGGCTCAGAAAGGCGCAGTAACTGACAAAGCTAGCCCTTCAATCTGCGCAAATATCCCTCACTCCGATCACCCCAAAGCGTTGCTTTCAAATGGAACCTTGGACGCGCTCGTCTTTCTACCTGATGCGGAGAACGGATACTATCGTGCCTCGCGTTTTGATTGGTCCGGCGTTGTCGGATGCGTCTCCTACAAAGGTCATAAGTTCTTCGGGGAATGGTTCCCCAAGTATGATCCCCTCCTGAATGATTCCATTACTGGACCAGTAGAGGAATTTCGCTCTAGCGATGGAGCCCTTGGATATAGTGACGCCAAGCCTGGCGACCTCTTCGTGAAGCCTGGAGTTGGAGTCTTGCGCAGGGTAGATGACTCGCCCTACAAGTTCGGATTTCCCTATCCACTTGTCGACCCAGGAAGATGGACCGTTCGCGTAAAACGCCGATCAGTCACCTTCACGCAGGAGCTAAATGGACCACGAGGCATTGCTTACGTCTATGAAAAGACGCTGAAGCTCGATGGTGCCGTAATGACGTTAGAGCATCGCCTGAAGAATGTAGGGCAGAAGACGATCGAAACCGAAGTCTACTATCA
>Ga0193716_1001278_pt1 | contig 14652 bp, 12 predicted proteins | sample U2c1metaG_FD_145901 | JGI IMG/M metagenome (GOLD analysis project Ga0193716, IMG submission 145901) | Soil microbial communities from a riparian zone of the East river system, Colorado, United States - U2c1 | ecosystem: Environmental > Terrestrial > Soil > Riparian zone | place: USA: East River...
CCAGCGGGCGACCAGCACCCCGTGCTCCTCGAGCGCCGCGATCCGCACGCTGTGCTCGGCACGCAGGAACGCGAGCACCGCGGGACCCCACGGCGTCGACTGGTCCGGGGCGAGCTCGACGGGCAACAGGTCGATGGCGACCACCAGCCGGCCGCGGCGCGCGAGCCGGGTGGTCAGCTCGACCAGCTTGTCGTCGAGGAACGGCGACAGCACGATGACCGACGCGCCCCCCGGCACCTGCGCGCTGTGCAGGATCGGGTCGCCGCTGCCGGCGACCCGACGCGCGGCGTGCACGAGCTGGTGACGGATCCGCTCGAGGTGGCGACGGCCGGACCCGATCATCACGCCGCCGCGCGGGTGGCCGAGGTCGACGAACCCGACCCGGTCGCCATGGCGCAGGAACGTGGCCGCGAGAGTGCTGGTCGCACGCACCCCGAGGTCGAGGCTGCCGCCCTGCCGGACCGTCGAGCCGGTCGGCCGCTCCGACCACACGGCGACCTCGCGGCCGAGGTCGAGCCGGGTGTCGAGCGCGAGGATCAGGTCGGCGTCGGCTTCGGCGTGCCGTTCCCGCACGTGCAGCGTGCCGGGCGCGAGCGTGCCGTCGACCGCCGCCGCGGCCCGCAGCGACACCCGCCAGTCGATGCGCCGCAGCCGGTCACCGGACTGGAACGGCCGGATGTCCCGCAGCTCCATGCCGTCGCCCGGCCGGTTCGAGCGGTGCGCGCCGACCAGCCCGGCCGCGCGCGGCGGCAGCGGGCCCGGCGGCAGCGGCTCGATCGGCGGCAGGACCGTGTGCTGCTGGGTGATGCCGACGACCGGACCCCACACGTACAGGGCGTCCGCGCTCGCGAAAAGGTAGTCCGGGCGTAGGTAGATGCCGTGGCCCCAGGCGTTCCAGGTGACCTTCGTGCGCACCTCCCCCGCCTCGGCGGGCAGCAGGTGCACCGGGCCGACGCCCGGCGTGGCCGGCAACGGCATGCGCAGCGCGGTGAGCACCGAGCCGACGCCGGGCGAGACGGTCACCGCGACCATGTCGTCGGTGCCGGCGTCCACGGTGTCCGCCCGCTGCCCGGACGTCACGGTCGGCGTGCCGGCAGGCGGCCGCGCGAGCAGGACGCCGATCAGCAGCGGCAGACCGATGAGCACCAGCTCCAGCCGGTGCGCGATCATGCCGACGACCAGCAGCCCGAGCCCGCACACGACACCGCGGACGAGCGCGTCGGTGCGCCGCCAGCCCTCGGTGCGGACGGCGCGCCGGGCGGTGAACCAGGCATGGACCCGGTTCGACCGGCGGCCGGTGGGCACCGTGAAGCCGGGATCGATGATCACGTCGGATCCGGCCGGGTGGTGGCTGGACCGGCGACCTGCTCCAGCAGCTCGGTGACCACCTGCGCGCCGGTCAGGCCGGAGCTCCAGGTCTCGGCCCGCAGCGTCAGCCGGTGTGCGAGCGCGGCGACCGCGCACTCCTTCACGTCCTCCGGCAGCACGTACTCGCGGCCGTCGAGCACGGCGAGCGCGCGGGCCACCAGCAGCAGGGCCTGCGAGCCGCGCGGTGACGCGCCGACCTCGACCGCGCGGTGCGTCCGCGTTCCCCCGGCCAGGTCGACGCAGTACCGCAGCACGTCGTCGTCGATGGCGACACGTTCGAGCGCGGCCTGCAGGTCGGCGAGCCGGGCGGCGTCCATCACCGGGTCGAGCACGGTGTCCTCGCGCTGGCGGGCGATGCGCCTGCGCAGCACCTCGGCCTCCTCGTCGGCGGGCGGGTAGCCGACGTCCAGCCGCAGGAGGAAGCGGTCGAGCTGCGCCTCCGGCAGCGGGTAGGTGCCCTCGTACTCGATCGGGTTGGACGTGGCGAGCACGTGGAACGGCTTGGGCAGCGGGAACGTACGGCCCTCGACCGTGACCTGCCGCTCCTGCATGGCCTCGAGCATCGCGGCCTGCGTCTTGGGCGGGGTCCGGTTGATCTCGTCGGCGAGCAGCAGGCCGGTGAACACCGGGCCCTCGCGGAAGCTGAACTCGCGCTCGGTCGGGTCGTACACGAACGAGCCGGTGATGTCGGCCGGCTGCAGGTCGGGCGTGCACTGGATGCGGCGGAACTCGAGGCCGAGCGCCTGTGCGAGGCTGCGGGCCATCAGGGTCTTGCCGAGGCCCGGCACGTCCTCGAAAAGCACGTGCCCACCGGCGAGCACGCCAGCGAGCGCGAGCCGCTGCGTCCGGTTCCTGCCGACCACGACCGTGCCGACGGCGTCCAGGACGGCCGTTGCCTCGGTGCGGATATCGGTCGTCGTCAACACAGTGTTGATCCCTTCGTCAGGGCGGAGCCTTCGGAGCTTGCCTTGATCGGTTCGGCGCCGGCTGGCAAAACCGACTCCTCGGGCAGACCTCCGGCCCACCCTCGATCGCCGGAAGCCCTCACAGGTCCTCCAGGCGCCGCATCAGCGCGGCGAACGTCTTGGCCGGTGGCAGTTGGGCGTCGGACGCGGTGACCAGCCGGTGCAGGTCGGCGCCGAGCAGCTCGCGGGCACGCGGGTCGCGCACGTCCACGTCCGACCCGAGCCTGCCGCGCACGACGGCCTCGGCGACGCGGCGCAGGCGAGGCTGAACCCGTGAGGTGAAGCGGTACTGGTCGATGGCCGAGCGCTCGAGGCGTTCGGTCAGGAAGGTGGCGTGCAGGGTGACCGAGGCGGCCTGCGGTTCCGGCTCCGCGGTCCAGTCGGCGTCGAACGTGCCGGAAAGCAGTCCGACGGCGAGGGTGAGCGCCCCGGCCGGCAGCGCGAACAGAATGGCCCAACCGAGCGGCACCTGGAAGGCGAAGGTCGAGCCGAGGAACATCGCCATGGCGATGGACGCGGCGAGGATGCCGGCACGGACGAGCGTCATCGGGCGGGCTCGCTGTTCATGGCGGCCAGGATCCGGTCGAGCGCCGTGCCGGCCAGCCGCGCGTCCTCGTCGGTCGCGCCAGCGCCGAAGCGGGCGCGCTGGTAAAGGGTGCGCAGCTCGTGCACGGCCGGTTCGTCCCGGCCGAGCTCGCGTTCGAGGAGCGCGGCGGTGAACTCGGTGGCGGTCTGGTGCGGCAGACGTCCGGTGCTCGCTGCGTTCTCGAGGGTGAGCCAGGCCGCGACGACCGCGTCGCCCGGCTCCCCACCCGCACGGGCGAGCGTGTCCCGCGCCGAGGCGACGGCGTCCTTGAGCCGCACGTGCAGGACCGTGTCGATGGTCCCTTCGACGGACTCCATGACGTGCCCGACACCGACCCGGCCCCGGTTGCGCCGGGCGCTGAGGATCGACAACACCACAGCGAGAACGAGCAAGATCCCCGCGATCACGGCGACGACGATGCCGAAGATCCGGGCCCCATCCGCGAGGTTCGACGGCATGCCGGCGCTGGGCTGGCTCGGCGCGTGGATCGAGATACCCGAGAGTCCCCTGGTGAGCGGTAGATCGGAGATGTTCGTGGGCACCGGAGACTCCCCCCGCGCCGCGATGACCACCAGAAGCAGCAACGCGGCCGCGGCGAGCAACAGCGCTGGCCGGGATCCCCTCATTCGCGCCAGCATGCCGGAACGGTGGCGGCGCGTGTCAGCCGTTGTCCAGATCGAGACGTTGGGCCTCCCTTTCCCGGCCACGGCCCCGTGTGGAGATACCGAAATGGACGAAACAACCCCCGAATCTCTATCGGCCGCGCGTCCAGCTCTCGATTTCGTCGAGGTGCGCTTTTGGGACATCGGTCATGCCGACCGCGGGGTCGACCGGTACCAGGAGCGTCGCCGCGTCGCGGCGGTCCAGAAAGGCCGAACGGGCCGCTGGCCGGAGGTCGAAGTCGTCGTCGAGCCAGGCCAGCGGACGGGCGTAGGCGTGGCGGGCCACGGCCCGGTACTTCCAGTCCGGACCGGTGTCGGCGTGCGGCCGGCGAACTCGATCACCGGCAGCGCGGGCAGCCCGAGCGCGGCGCGGCCACGCTGTCGGGGGTGTCTCGTAGCGGGCAGCACCGACAGTCCCGGCGCGCCGGGACGTGGTTGTCCACAGGCGTTCCGGTTGTCCACAGCGACCCGGCAACGCCGTGTTTCTGTCGGTGGTCGCCGGTAGCGTGGTTCGAGGGGGCCAGCGGCCACGCCAGGGGTTCGATCAACATCGTGGCTGCTGTGGCTGCTGATGTGCGGTGGTCGCCCCGGTGCGGAGACCGCGTCCCGGGACCACCGCCCGATGCCGGCCGCGAACGGCACCCTCTGGGACATCGGTCATGCCGTGAAAGGCGCGTTGAGGGCACCCAGCGCCCTGAACGCGCCTTTCACGGCATCACGCATGTCCCGAACGGGCCGGAGGCCAACCGGTCAAGCGAGGCCGGCGAGGGTCTTCGCCGTGGTCAGGACTTCCTCGACCATTGCCGGGGTCAGTCTTCCCGTGAAGGTGTTCTGCTGGCTCACGTGGTAGCAGCCGACCAGCTCCAGCGGCGACGGCCCGGCGAGTGACACCCGCGCCCCGTGCCCGAACTTGGGCCGCGGGGTCGGCACGCGCCAGCCCGCCGCCGACAGGACCGGCAACAGCGCCTGCCAGCCGAACGCCCCGAGCACCACGATCACCCGCAGCGTCGGCGCCAGCAGCGCCAGCTCCTCAGCCAGCCACGGGCGGCAGTTGTCGCGCTCTTCCGGTGTCGGCTTGTTCGCCGGCGGGGCGCATTTCACGGGCGCGGTGATGCGCACGCCGTACAACGTCAGACCGTCGTCCGCCGAGACTGCCGTCGGCTGGGACGCGAGGCCCACCGCGTACAGGGCCGCGTACAACACGTCCCCCGAGCGGTCGCCGGTGAACATCCGGCCGGTGCGGTTCGCGCCGTGGGCCGCCGGCGCAAGGCCGACGATGCCGATCGACGCGTCGGCGGGGCCGAAGCCGGGCACCGGGCGACCCCAGTAGTCCCAGTCGGCGAACGAGGCGCGCTTGACCCGCGCGACCTCCTCGCGCCATGCCACCAGTCGGGGGCACCGGCGGCATTCGGTGACCCTGCGGTCGAGGTCGGCGAGATCGGTCACGCGACGAATTCTGCTTGGCTGACCTCACAACGCAACCCGTAGGGTGCCGCGCATGGCATCCACGCAGGACAGCGACGAGAACAAGGCGGAGCAGCCGCCCGAGGAGACGCTGGTCGACGACCTGGTCACCACCTCCCACACGCTCACCGTCAAGCGCCGCAAACTCAACTACACCGCCACCACCGGCCGCATGGTGCTGCGCGAGGAGGTGCTCACCGACGGCAAGTTCGACGGGCACCTGCCCAAGGCCGAGGTGTTCCTGACCGCGTACACGCTCGACGACGCCGACGCGACACAGCGTCCCGTGACGTTCGCGTTCAACGGCGGTCCCGGGTCGTCCAGCGTGTGGCTCCACCTCGGACTGTTCGGGCCCCGGCGCGTGGTGTCGGGCGACGTCGGCGACCTCGCACCGCCGCCGTACGGGCTCGTCGACAACCCAGAGTCCCTGCTGATGCACAGCGACCTGGTGTTCATCGACCCGGTCGGCACCGGGTACTCGCGCGCCGCGAAGAGCGAGAAACCCGGCGACTACCACGGATTCCAAGCTGACATCGAGTCCGTCGGCGAGGTCATCCGGCTGTGGACGACCCGCAACGGCCGCTGGCTGTCGCCGAAGTTCGTGGCCGGCGAGTCGTACGGCACCACGCGTGCCGGCGGGCTCGCGCACCATCTCCAGCAGCGGTACGGGATGTACCTCAACGGGCTGATCCTGGTCTCCGCGGTCCTCGACTTCGCGACGCTGGACTTCACGCCGGGCAACGACCTGCCGTACTCGACGTACCTGCCCACCTACGCCGCGGTCGCGCACTACCACGGGCTGCACGGCGACCGGCCGCTCGCCGACGTGCTCGCCGAGGCCGAGGAGTTCGCCGCACGCGACTACCCGTGGGCGCTGTCCCAGGGCCACCGTCTGTCCACTGAGGACCGTGCCGCGGCGGTCACGAAGGTCGCCGCGCTGATCGGGCTGTCCGAGGACTATGTGGACCGGGTCGACCTGCGAGTCGAGCACGTCCGGTTCTTCACCGAGCTGCTCCGCCACCGCCGTCAGGTCGTCGGCAGGCTGGACGCGCGGTTCACCGGCTGGGACCCCGACTACGCCCGCGAGCACTGGGAGAACGACCCGTCGTTCACCGCGCTGATGGGCTCGTACGCGGCGGCGCTCAACCACTACGTTCGTGCCGAGCTCGACTACCCGAACGACCTGCCGTACGAGGTGATCAGCGAGACGACGGGGGCGGGCTGGTCGTACAAGGAGTTCGAGAACAGGCACGTGAACGTCGCGGACAAGCTGGCCACCGCCATGCGCGCCAACCGGCACCTGCGCGTGCACGTCGCGTCCGGCTACCTGGACGGTGCGACGCCGTACTACGCCACCGAGCACGTGCTCGCGCACCTGACGCTGCCGCCGGAGCTGCGCGACAACATCGAGGTGGCGTACTACGAGTCGGGCCACATGATGTACGCGCACGAGCCGTCGCGGCTCCAGCAGTCCAAGGACATCGCGGAGTTCGTCCGTTCCGCGTCGAACCGATAGCAAGCGGACCGTCCACATAGGAACGCCCCGCCGCGACTACCGCGACGGGGCGTTCTCCAAGCTGCGACTCAGTTCAGGAACGGACGACCGTTCTTCACCGCGGCCCACGCGTCCACGGCGCCGTTGCCGTAGAAGCCGTTGAACTCGGTGTCACCCGCACAGGTGGCGGTGTAGCTGTCGTCGCGGCCCTCGTCCAGGTAGTCGACCGTCCTGGGGGTCGGGCACGGGATGGCGAACGCGGTGCCCTCGAGCACGCGCGTCACCTTGTCCGGGTTCATGGTCACGTTCTTGCCCGTGTACTTCCCGTACTGCGACACGATCAGCGCGGCCACCCCGGACGCGTGCGGCGCCGCCATCGACGTGCCCTGCAGGAACTGGTAGTACCCGCACTTGCCGTTCTTGCAGTCCTTCTGCACACCAAGCTCGACACCGTCTGGCGTGACCTCGCCGGTGGCGTCGTCAACGGCGCCCTCCGCGACCGCGACGTTGCGCGGGTACGCCGACAGGACAAGGTTCTCGTTGGCGCGGAACTGCGGCGTCCCGAAGTAGTCACGGAAGTAGCCGCCGGGCGCGGACACCGAGATCTGCTCGAGGCCGTAGCTCGAGTAGTCCGCCTTGGCGCCGGACGGACCGTAGGAGCCGACACCGATCGTGTGCGGCCCCTCGATCGGCATCACCAGGCAGGACGCGTTGTCGATGACGCGGTCGTGCGCGGTGCCGACCGGGAAGTTCGGGCTCGTGGTGTCGTCGTGCGGCGCGCCGTTGTCCTCGTTGTTGTTGCCGAGCGACACGACCTGCGTGACACCGTTGCGGTGCGCGTAGTTCATGGCGCGCGTCATGGCGGTGACGACGGTTCGCTGCTGCGCCTGCTGTTCCGGCGAGTCGGCCGCGTTCGCCTGGCAGTTGTACAGCCACGGGTCGACGAAGAACGACATGTTGACCACGTCGAGGCCGGCGTCGCCGGCGTAGGTGAGCGCATCGACGACCGGCTGCAGGAAGAACGACCCCGAGTCCTGGCCGGCGCGGATGTTCACGATCGACACGTTCGGCGCGACGCCGGACACGCCGACGCCGTTGACCGCCGCCGCGATGGTGCCGGCGACGTGCGTGCCGTGGCCGCCGTCGTCCCAGTTCGCCGGGTCGACACAGCCGCGGAACTCACACGGGCCGTCGACGACGTTGCCGTTCTCGTCGACCGGGATGTCGTGGGTGAAGTTGCGGGACAGGCCCGCGTCGAAGTTCGGTGCGAGGTCCGGATGCGAGCCGTCGACACCGGTGTCGAGGATGCCGACCTTGACGCGCTTGTCGCCGGGCTGCACGGTGCGGGCCAGGTCGGAGCGGACCGAGGTGAGGCCCCAAAGCTGCCCGTCGAGCGGGTCCATGCCGACCGGCGCGGGCTTGTTCTTGCCAGAGCCGTGCGTGCCCTTCCTGTTCTCCTTCTCGACGGCGTCCTGGTCGTCGGCCGCCCGCTGCCGCGGCGCGTCGCCGATCGAGAAGGTCCGGCTCGCATACAGCACGTCGGGCGCCGAGGCGAGCAGCGCGGTGAAGCCGTTCTCCGGCGCCGCCGCGGTCAACAGACCGGCCGCCGCGTTGCTGCGCAGCACCGTGCCGCCCGCGGTCCGCACCGCGGCTGCCGCGGCCTTGACACTCACGCCGTCCTTGGCGAGCACGCTGTACTCGACGGTCTTCCCGGACAGCTCCGGCGCCGCGACCGCACTGGGCATCGCGACCACCGTCGCGCCCGCGGCCAGTGGCACGGCCAGCAGCGCCAGCAGACTTCTGCGTTTCACGCACTTCTCCCTCGCTCGACTACTTCCGCCTTACGGCACGACCGATCTTTCCTCAGCGAAGTGACACGCGCTCGGATGGCCCCCACCCCGGGTGACCAGCTCCGGCTCTTCCGTGGCACAGATGTCCTCCGCTTTCCAACACCGGGTGCGGAACCGACACCCGGACGGCGGATCGACAGGGCTCGGCACGTCACCCTCAAGGCGGATGACCTGTCGCTGCCCGCGCACGGTCGGATCGGCCACCGGGACCGCGGAAAGGAGGGCCTGCGTGTACGGGTGCATGGGGTGGGAGTAGATCTGTTCCTCGGTGCCGATCTCCACGATCTTGCCGAGGTACATGACCGCGACGCGGTTCGAGAGATGCCGCACCACGGACAGGTCGTGCGCGATGAACACATAGGACAGTCCGAACTCGGACTGCAGCTCTCCCAACAGGTTCATCACCTGCGCCTGGATCGACACGTCCAGTGCGGACACCGGCTCGTCGCAGATGATCACGTCCGGTTTCAGTGCCAGCGCGCGGGCGATGCCGATGCGCTGACGCTGCCCGCCGGAGAACTGGTGGGGGTACCGGCTGATGTGCTCCGGGTTGAGCCCGACCACGTCCAGCAGCTCCCGGACCTTCTTCGCCCGGTCCCCTTTCGGCGCCACTTCCGGGTGAATCTCGAACGGTTCACCGACGATGTCGCCGACGGTCATCCTCGGGTTGAGCGACGTGTACGGGTCCTGCAGCACGATCTGGATGCTGCGCCGCAGCTTGCGCAGCTCGGCGCCCCGCATCGCGAAGATGTCCCGACCGTTGTAGCTGGCGGCGCCGCTGGTCGGCGGTTCGAGCCGCATCAGCACCTGCGCGAGCGTCGACTTGCCGCAGCCGGACTCGCCGACCACGCCGAGCGTCTCGCCGCGCGCCAGGTCGAACGAGACGCCGTCGACCGCGCGCACCTGTCCGATCGTGTGCTTGAACAACACGCCGGTCCGCAGCGGGAAATGCTTGACCAGGTCGCGCACTTCCAGGATCGGCGTGTCCACAGAGGACTCAGACACGCGACACCAGCTCCCGTCCTTCTCCGCGGCCCTGCGCGCCACCGCGATCTCGCCGGAGGGGCGCCGGCGGCTCCGCATCACGTGCTTCGAACATGGCGCCCCGCCACCGAGATAGCGGGCCTTCGGCGGGGGGCGCGCTCAGTAGTCGCCTTGAGTGCCGCGAAGTCATCTACTCACGAGCTCCTCTGCGAAGTGGCATCTGGACAACCGCCCGAAGCCAAGTCCGTGGTCGGTCGGCACCTCTTCTCGGCAGCGGTCCGCCGCCATCGCGCACCGGGGGTGGAACGGGCAGCCCGGCGGGATGGCCAGCAGGCTCGGCGGCAGGCCCTTGATGGTGTTCAGCGTGGCGCCCTTCTGGTCCAGCCTCGGCAGCGACTCCATGAGCGCGGCCGTGTACGGGTGGCCGGGGTTGCGGTAGAGCGACACCGCGTCCGCGTGCTCGACGATCCGGCCCGCGTACATGACCGCGATCCGGTCCGCGACCTCAGCGACCACCCCGAGGTCGTGCGTGATGAGGATCAGCCCCATCCGCCGCTCGGTCTGGATCTCCTTCAGGATGTCCATGATCTGGGCCTGCACGGTGACGTCCAGCGCGGTGGTCGGCTCGTCCGCGATCAGCACCTCGGGGTCCAGCGCCAGCGACATCGCGATCATCGCGCGCTGCCGCATGCCGCCGGAGAACTCGTGCGGGTACTGCCGCACCCGCCGCGACGCGTTCGGGATCCGCACCAGGTCGAGCAGCTCGACCGCCCGCTTGCGCGCCTCCTTGCGGGACATGCCGAGCCGGATCCGTAGCTGCTCCTCGATCTGGAAGCCCACCGTGAACACCGGGTTCAGCGACGACAACGCGTCCTGGAACACGATCGCGATGCCCTCGGCACGCACGTCGTTGCGCCGCTCGTCGTCGACGGCGAGCAGGTTCTCCCCGTGGAAGCGGATCTCGCCGCCGGTGACCACCGCGGGCGGCACGTCGAGGATGCCCATGATCGCCTGCGCGGTGACGCTCTTGCCGGACCCGGACTCGCCGAGCACGGCCAGCGTCTCACCGGCGTCGACGTGGTAGCTCACGCCGTTGAGCACCTTGGCCACCCCGTCGCGGGTGCGGAACTCGACGTACAGGTCGTCGACCTCCAGCAGCGGCGCGTCCGGCACGGCGCCCGGCTCCACGTATGTGTGGGACACACTCACCTCAGCTTGGGGTCGAGGGCCTCGCGCACCGCGTCGCCCAACATCACGAAGGCCAGGACGGTCGCGGTCAGGAAGCCGGCGGGGAACAGCAGCATGTGCGGCGCGACGCGCACGTAGTTGCGTGAGTCGGAGATCATCACGCCCCACGAGACGGCCGGGTCGCGCAGGCCGATGCCGAGGAACGACAGCGTGGCCTCGGCGCCGATGAACGCGCCGAGCGCGATCGTGCCGTACACGAGCACCGGCGCGAGGCAGTTGGGCAGCAGGTGCTTGAAGATCACCCGCGACGAGCTGGCGCCCAGTGCCCGCGCCGCCTTCACGTAGTCCTGCTGCTTCGCCGAGATCGCCGCGGAGCGCATGATCCGCATGGCCACCGGCCACGACAGCACCGCGATCGACAACACCACCGCGCTGACGATCGGCAGCGCGCCCCGGATGTCCGCGCTGCGCACCAGGTTGAGAATCACGACGGCGCCGAGCACGAACGGCAGCCCGAAGAAGACCTCCGCGATCCTGGAGAACAGCCCGTCGATCCAGCGGCCGAAGTAGCCGGCGAGGATGCCGATGAACGCGCCGATCAACACGGTCAGCACGCTCGCCGCGACCCCGACGAGCAGCGACCACCGCGCGCCGTAGATCACCCTGGCGTAGACGTCGCGGCCCTGGGTGTCGTAGCCGAACCAGGCGTCGCCGGACGGCTTCTCGCGGAAGTGGTCGAGGTCCTTGTGGTACGGGTCGACCGACGTGAACCAGCTCGGGAAGATCGCGATGACCACCAGCAGCAGGATCACCGCCCCCGCGATGATGAACAGCGGTCTGCGGCGCAGGTCGTGCCACGCGTCGGACCACAGGCTGCGTGGCTTGCCCGGCCCGGAGTCCAGGTGTCCCGGCGCGGTCACGTACGCCTCGACGCTCTCCGTAGCGACGCCCGCGGTGTTGGGGTCAGTCATAGCGGATCCTCGGGTCGAGAACGGCGTACAGCAGGTCGATGACGAGGTTCACCAGCAGGAAGACCAGCACCAGCATGACGACCACGCCGGTCACGATCGCGCCCTGTTTGGACAGGATCGCGTCGAAGATCAGCTTGCCGACGCCGTGGATGCCGAAGATGCCCTCGGTGACGATCGCGCCGCCCATCAGGTTGCCGATGTCGGTGCCGAGGAACGTGATCACCGGGATCGCCGAGTTGCGCAGCAGGTGCACGCCGACGATCCGGCGTTTCGGCTGTCCCTTGGCGAGCGCGGTGCGCATGTAGTCGGCCCGTTTGTTCTCCGAGATCGACGTCCGGGTGAGCCGGGAGACGTACGCCATCGACAGGCTGCCGAGCACGAAGCCCGGGATGATCAGCTCGCCCCAGGTCGCGGCCGAGGACACGGTCGGGTTCAGGATCTCGAGCTGGAAGCCGAGCACGATCTGGAGCACGAACCCGGTGACGAACGTCGGCAGCGCGATCAGGAACAGGGTGGACACCAGCACCAGGTTGTCCAGGAAGCCGCGGCCACGCAGGCCGGTGAGGATGCCGGCGGTGATACCGATGACCGCCTCGATGACCACCGCCACCACCGCGAGCCGCAGCGACACCGGCGCGGCCAGCGTGATCAGGTCGATGACCGGCTGCTCGGCGTAGGTCTGCCCGAAGTCACCGGTGAGCAGCGCGCCCATGTACTTGAAGTACTGCACGAAGACGTTGTCGTCGAGGTTGTACTTGTCGGTCATCGTCGCGATGAACTGTGGCGAGCACGGCCGCTCGCCGCACATGTCGGCGAACGGGTCGCCCGGCACGGCCCACACGAGCACGTAGATCAGGAACGTGGCGCCGATGAAGACCGGGATCAGCTGCAGCAGCCTGCGAAGGACGTAGCGCCCCATGGAAACTCTCCCTCGAACCCCCGCGCGGGCCGGCCCGATTCACTCGAGCCGGCCCGCGACGTCAGCGGTTACTTGACCTCGACGAACGAGAGGTCGAGCTCACGCTTCGGGGTCAGCCGCACGTTGGTGAGGCGCTCCGACCACGCGCTGATGGACGGGGTGTTCCACAGCGGCACGCCCGGCATGTCCGCGGCGATCAGCACCTCCGCCTCGTGGTAGAGCCGGTACGCGTCCTTCTCCGTCTTCGCCTTGTCCGCGGCCGCGAGCTTCGCGTCCACCTTCGGGTTGGAGTAGCCGTTGTCGTTGGACGAGCCGCCGGTGCGGTAGATCGGGTTCAGGAAGTTCTCCACCAGCGGGTAGTCGGCGAGCCAGCCGGACCGGTAGATCTGGTCCATCGACCTGGCCTCGATGGCCTGGCGGACCTGGCCGAACGCCTGCACCGGCTCGAAGGTGCACTCGACCTTGAGCGCCTCGGCGATCGTGCCGCACGCCGCCTCGATCCACTCCTTGTGGCCGCCGTCGGCGTTGCTGGTGATCTGGATGGGGCCGGTCCAGCCCGACTTGTCGAAGAGCTTCTTCGCCTCGGTCGGCTTGTACTCGCACCACTTGCCGCAGCCGCCCTTGGTGTAGCCGGGCACCAGGTCCATGGTGTACCCGTCGAGCGGCTTGCGGTTGCCCTCGTAGATCGTCTTGGTGATCTTCTCCCGGTCGATCGCCATGGAGACCGCGTGCCGGAAGTCGACGCTCGCGTACTTCGGGTCGTACACCGGGAACGCCATCGCCTGGACGGCCATGACCGGATAGGCCTTGGCGCGGCCGGGCAGGTCGGTCTCCCACACGTTGCCCGCGATGGCCTGCGGCGGCACGGTGTCGAGGAAGTCGAGCTGGTTGCCCTTGATGTCCGCGTACGCGGCGTCGGAGTCGGTGAAGACGAACTTGACCTTCTTCACCTTGGGCTTGTCGTCGCCCTGGTAGTCGTCGTACCGCTCGACCTGGAGCGACTGGTCGGGCACGCGGGCCACGTACCGCCACGGGCCGTTGCCGACCGGGTTGGCCTTGAACGCCTCCGGGTCGGCGAAGAACGAGTCGGGCAGCGGCATGTAGGCCGAGTAGCCGGTCTTGACCTTGAAGATCGCGTGCGGCTCGGTGAACTTGATCGTGAACTCGGTGTCGCTGACCTCGGTGAGGCCGGACATCTCCTTGGCCTTCGGGGTCGCGGGCAGCAGCGGCGCGTCCGGCCCGTCCGGGTCCGGCGTGTTGACGTCCGAGAAACCCTCGATCTGGGCGAAGAAGCTCGAGTGCTGCTGGCCGTTGAGGCTGTAGGCGGTGTAGTTCCAGGCGTCAATGTAGTTGTGCGCCTTGACTTCCGTGCCGTCGTGGAACTTCCAGCCCTTCTTCAGCTTGACCGTGTACTCGTCCGGCGCGGTCAGCTCGAAGGACTCCGCGTTCGCGAGACGGGGCTCACCGGTGACCGGGTCGTAGTCCATGAGACCGGTCCACATGGCGTCGACGATCTTGCCGCCGCCGGTCTCGCTGGTGTCCCCCGGCACGAGCGGGCGGGACGGTTCCGTGCCGAACACGGAGACCTCGGTCGACTCGTTCTTCTTCGGGTCACCCCCGCCGGCGGCCGGTTCGTCGGTACCCCCGTCGCCGCTGCTGCAACTCGTGATGGCGAGTGCGAGCGCGAGCGGCATCACTCCGGCCGCCAACCAGCGCGGTCTACGCATCGGGTTCTCCTCCATACCTGTCAGACACATCGGCGGTCGCCGTCGAGTCCCTGACCGGGACGCACACGAACGCTCCCGGAATGTGAGAGGACGTTAACGGCCCAAGGTGTGCTAACTAACCCGCACAGGCGTTACGAAGAAATCACAATCAGGTAGAAATGGACCAAAAAGGACGCTACGAAACTGCTCGGTGACGGGCAGCTATCGACAGGCCGGTCAGTATGTTTTCCTTGTGTCCCAAGCGTTATCGGGTGTTCGGATCGTTAGTCAGCGCAAGGAAAGCGCGATCCCGTCGAGAATGTCGTGCTCGGAGACGAGCAGCTCGCGGATTCCGGCCGTCTCGGCCAACTTCTCGGCGAGCACCTCGGTGATCACCGCGCCGCCGCCGATGACGTCCACCCGGCCGGGGTGGATCGCGGGGTGCCGCTCGCGTTGCGCGTGGCTCGCGCCGAGCAGGAGCCGTGCCGTGTAGG
>Ga0193716_1001279_pt1 | contig 14649 bp, 11 predicted proteins | sample U2c1metaG_FD_145901 | JGI IMG/M metagenome (GOLD analysis project Ga0193716, IMG submission 145901) | Soil microbial communities from a riparian zone of the East river system, Colorado, United States - U2c1 | ecosystem: Environmental > Terrestrial > Soil > Riparian zone | place: USA: East River...
CGGCCGGGCGTGACGTCGCCGATCGTGCTGAAACTCACGCGCGCGATCATCCATATCCCGGCTGTGCCGTACACGATTCTGCTCGACGGGAAGATCGGCTACCTGCCGCTCCTCCAGTTCAACGAGACCTCCGGGGATGAGTTCCAGCACGCGGTGCAGACGCTCTCGCGCGAGGGCGCGCGCGGCATCGTGATCGATCTGCGTGGCAACGGCGGCGGCATCGTCGACCAGGCGATCGACATCAGCAATCTCTTTTTGAAGGACGGCGCGGAGATCGCGACCGTGCGAGCGCGCTCCGGCGAGGTGCAGCGCTACGCAGCGCGTGGAACGCCGCTCGCACCGACGCTCCCGCTGGTAGTGCTCACGGACGGCTACACCGCGTCGGCGAGCGAGATCGTCGCGGGCGCACTGCAGGATCACGATCGTGCGCTCGTCGTCGGCACGACGTCGTTCGGCAAGGGGCTCGTGCAGTCGCTGTTCACGCTCGATGGCGGCTGGGCCCTCAAGCTCACGACGGCCAAGTGGTACACGCCGAGCGGTCGCTCGATTCAGAAGGAGCGCAAGGTGGTCGACGGGAGGATCGTCGAGGAGCCCGACTCACTCGAGACGGACACCGTCAAGAAGAATCGTCCGCAGTACAAGAGCGACGCGGGGCGCATCATCTACGGCGGCGGGGCGATCACGCCGGATGTCGTGGTGCAGCCGGACACGCTGAGCATGCCGGAGCAGCAGTTCCTGAAGGCGATCTCGCCCAAGTCGCAGGAGTTTTACATCACGCTCTACAACTATTCGATGGAGCTGAAGGACAAGGTCCATCCGGATTTCACAGTGTCCTCGGCGTGGCGCGACGAGCTCTATCGCCGCCTCACGAAGGCGGGCGTGCCGCTCGACCAGAAGCTCTACACCGATGCCACTCCGGAAGTCGACCGCGTGCTCGGCGATCGCGTCGCGCGCTTTGCGTTCGGCGACTCGACAGCGAAGCGCCGCGAGCTCTCGGATGACAATCAGCTCGTGCGCGCCGTCGAGCTGCTGCGCAGGGGATCGACGCAGCAGGATCTCTTCACGCTCGCCCAGCATGAGCCGACGAGCGGAACGCGGTGACCGTATAGCTGCTCGGATGTTACGCTCCTCGATTGCCATCCTGCTGCTTTCCCTCGCTCCTGCGATGCTTCGCGCGCAGGAGCCGCAGGACTCGGCTACGCCGCCTGATTCGCAAATCACGCACAAGCCGAAGACCATCGCGCGCTACGGATTTTCCGATGGCGCGCTCGCGATCGATGTGCGCCCAGGCTCGATCATCGCGGTCGCAGCTGCACAGGGCGACAGCGCGATGACGATCACGCTGCGCGCGAGCGATGCGCGCGCGTGGACGGACTCCACCCGGCGATACGTGACGCGACCGGCGCCTCGCAAGAGTACGCAGGTCGTGTTGCAGCGGAGCATGATCGAGGAGGCAGCGGATAGCGGTGGTGCAATCAGCTTCCTGCGGAGAGCCGCACGCGACACGACGACCTTCGAGCTGCTGTTCTCCACGCGGTCGTTCGGGAAATTTGCACTCGCGCTCGAGCGCAGAGAGGCGGCGCTCTTCTTCGCATCAATGCGTCGGGCCGTCGACGCAGCCCGCCCGCCCGTACCCGCGAAGGCCGCGACGAAGCCGAGGGCAAAGCTGAAGGCGACCGTAGATTCTACGCCGCCGGATTCCACGAAGCCGAAGACGAAGTCGAAGGCGGAGCCGGATTCTATGAAGCCGGATTCTGCGAAGCGGGACTCAACGACGCGCTAGCCACTGCGCTCGCGGCGACGATCCCTAGCGCCGCCAGCCGATCATGCGATCGGCGCGCCACTCCGATGGCTCCGCACGATCGCTGTCGGCGGCGACGGTGGCGATGTCCGCGACATCGGCGCGCACATCGGCAAGAATCGCGAGCGGCGGCGTGAGGCCATCGGGACGCTCGTGCAGCCAGTTCGCGAGCACGATCACGTAGAGTCCGCGATCGGGGTCGATCCAGAGCGACGTGCCGGTGAAGCCCGTGTGGCCGTACGCGCGCTCGCTCATGTGCTGTCCGCAACTCGCGCCGCCGGCGCACGTGTCCCAGCCGAGTGCGCGCCAACCGGCCGATCGATGCGTGAAGAGCGCGACGGTGCTGTCCGCTATGATACGCGTGCCGCCGAGCGTGCCGCCATCGAGGAGCATCTGCGCGAACCGCGCGAGATCCGACGCCGTCGAGAAGAGTCCCGCGTGACCGGCGACGCCACCGAGCGCGTAGGCGTCGCCGTCGTGGACCTCGCCCTTGAGCGGATGGCCGCGGCGATTGTGCATCTCCGTGGGTGCGGCGCGCGCGCGGAGCGCGGGACCGGGGCGATACGTGGTGCTCGTCATCCCGAGCGGCGCGAACACGCGGCGATGCACGAAGTGGTCGAGCGCTTCGTGTGAAATCGCTTCAACGACGAAGCCGAGGACGTCCATTCCGACGTCGGAATAGAGCTCGACAGTTCCGGGCTCGTGTTCGAGCGACGTCGCGAGGACGAGCTCACGAGCCCGCGCCGGACTCTTTGCGAGACTCGACAGGTTGCGCCCCGACGGGAGCCCCGATCGATGCTCGAGCAGCTGGCGAATCGTGACGCGCGACTTGGATCCGCGCGCGAAGGCAGGGAGGTAGCGACCGACCGGCGCGTCGAGCGCGATGCGATGCTCGTCGTACAGCACCATCACTGCCGATGTCGTAGCGACGACCTTGGTGAGTGATGCAAGATCGTAGAGCGTGCGCTCGGGCGAGACACGTGGGCTTGCAGCTGCCCAATCGAGCGCGCCATAACCGCGAGAGAGCACCGTCGCATCACGGCGGCCGATGATCACCGCAGCGCCCGGAAATCCGGCGGCATTCACACCTCGCTCCATCACGCGATCCACGGCGGCGAGACGGGTCGCAGACATACCGACGCTGTCCGGCGCGCGAGTGGGAAGCGGGCAGGGAGTGCCGAGCGTGCACAGGAGCGCGAGAATTGGGAGCGTGAGCATCCTATGGCGACGAGCGCGCGCGGAGGCGCGCAACGCCCGTCACCATTCGTTACGGCTTCTTGTAGATGACTCCGCCCTTCATGACGAGTGTCACGGCGCGCAACGCGTGGATGTCACGCGTCGGATCGCCCGATACGGCAACGAGATCGGCCAGCAGGCCGGGCTGCACGGCGCCGAGCTTCTTGTCGAGATGCAGCACCTTCGCGTCGACGCTCGTCGCGGCTCGGAGCGCAGCCACCGGTGTCATGCCGTAGTCGACGAGCAGCTCGAGCTCGCGCGCATTGTCGCCGTGCGTGAACACGCCGACGTCGCTGCCGTTGCAGATCGTGACGCCGGAGGCGAGCGCTTGCGCGAACATCGCGCGCCGATGCTTGATCGACGCGGGCTCGGGATCCGTTCCCTTCTTCCACCCTCGGTACTGCGCAACTGCGTCGCCCGCGGCGAGCGTGGGGCACAGCGCGACGCCACGCTCTTTCATGAGCTGCAGTGTGGCGGGCGATGCATCGTCCGCATGCTCGACGGTCTCGACGCCTGCGAGCACCGCGCGACGAATCGCGGTGTCGCTGTACGCGTGCACGGCCACGGCGCGACCGCTCGCACGTGCCGTCTGCACGACGAGATTCACCTCATCCTGCGAAAAGGTGGGACGCGTCTCGCCGTTCGGACCCCAACGATAGTCGCCGTAGATCTTGATCCAGTCCGCACCCTTCGCGATCTGACTGCGAACCGCGTGAATAAGCCCGTCGACGCCGTCCGCTTCCTCCGCGCCCTGCGGCACATCCCAGCGCGGGTCGAAGCCCTTGGGGCCGTAGCTCCCCGTCGCGACGATGGCGCGCGTGACCACCAACATGCGCGGGCCGGGGATGATTCCCTGATCGATCGCCTGCTTGAGTCCCACGTCCGAATAGCCTGCGCCCTCGGTGCCGAGATCGCGAATCGTCGTGAATCCCGCGAGAAGCGTGTTGCGCACGTGATTCGTCGCGCGCGCGACGCGAAGCGCGAGCGGCTCGTGGAGCACCTGATCGTCCCAGGGCGTCTCGTTGTAGGGATGAAGAAAAACGTGCGAGTGTGCATCGATGAGCCCCGGAAGAAGCGTCATCCCGGCGAGATCGATGTGCGCCGCGTCGGCGGGCGCGTGCACCGATGCTGCGGAACCGGCGGCGACGATCGTGTCCCCCTGCACAAGCACGACCCATCCCTCGTGGACGGCAGTGCCATCGAACACGCGTGCAGGGGTGAGCAGCGTCGAGCCCTGCGCGGTGAGCGAGAGCGGAGCGAGCAGCAACACAAGCAGCAAACGCGCGATGCGCATGGAAAGAGAGGGTAGAGGAAGACCCATGTTATCCTCGGTGCGCGGAGCGGGCCACCCGCACGCCCCGCGATCGCGCCGCGTGATTTACATTCCTCCCGTGACCGACGCCGCCATTCGCACCGACCGACTCCGCAAGGTGTACACGACCGCGCCTCCGAAAACCGGTCGCGGCGCGCCGGGCATCGCGCCAGACACGTCGCGCTCGCCTGCAGAGCGGCGCGCGGGAGGAGAAGTCGTCGCGCTCGAGTCGCTCGACCTCCAGGTCGAGGCTGGCGAATTCTTCGGACTGCTCGGCCCCAACGGCGCCGGCAAGACCACGATGATCGGCATCTGCACCACGCGCGTAATGCCCACCGCGGGCACCGCGATCATTGAGGGTGCGGACGTGCGCACGCAGTCGACGCTCGTGCGCCAGCGCATCGGCGTCGTGCCGCAGCGCCCCAATCCCGACAACAGTCTCAACGTGCGTGAGAATCTCGTCTTTCACGCAGCGTACTTCGGCATCGCACGCGCCGTCGCCAACGCGCGTGCGCGCGAGCTGCTCGCGAAGCTCGGGATCGCGGACAAGGCGGAGGCGAAAGTCAGTCAGCTCTCCGGCGGACAGCAGCAGCGCCTCATGATCGCCCGCGCGCTCATTCACGAGCCTCGCGTGATTTTTCTCGACGAGCCAACAGTTGGGCTCGATCCGCAGGCGCGGCTCGATCTCTGGGGGATTCTGCGCGAGCTTCACTCGCAAGGGCGCACGATCGTCATGACCACGCATTACATGGAAGAAGCGGATCGTCTGTGCGATCGACTCGCGATCATCGACCAGGGACGGCTGCTTGCCGTTGACACACCCGAAAAGCTCAAGGCCCGCGCGCCGGGCGGCACGTTGATCGAGCTGGTGCTCGACGGGAGCGGCGACGCGATCGACGCCTACGCGAGCGCGGTCCCCGGCGTATCGAGCGCCGAAACGATCGCGGCGAATGGCGCCACGACGCTGCGTGTCTACAGTGAGCGCGGAGGCGAGGTGATTGCAGCTCTCGTGGCGCTCGCGACGGAGAATGGTCGAAATATCCGCGATATCCATCTCGCGCCGCCGAGCCTCGAAACACTCTTCATCTCGCTCACGGGACGGCAGCTCACATGACCGCTACGACCATCGACGTTGCGCAGCGCGCGACACCGGGGAGAATTTTCCTCGCGCTCCTGCGCCGCGACATCAGCGTCGCGCGGCGAGAGCTGCCGTACTTTCTTTTGCGCACGACGCTGCAGCCGCTCCTCTTCATCGTCGTGTTCGGGTTGCTGTTGCCGCGCATGGGCTACATGACAGCCGCATACAAGTCGGCGCTCTTGCCCGGCGTGCTCGCGGTGAGTCTCGCCTTCTCGAGCGTGCAGTCCGTCGCGCTGCCCATGGTCGCAGACTTCGGCTGGACCCGCGAGATCGAAGATCGACTCCTCGCGCCGATCTCGATCGAGCTCATCGCGCTCGAGAAGATCGTATCCGGCGTGATCCAGGGACTCATCGCGGCGCTCTTCGTGCTCCCCATCGCGCGGTTGATCATGGGCCCGATCGCTGGTCTCAGCGTCACGCACTTCGCGCTCGTAATCTTCATTGTCCTGCTCGGCGCCACAGCCTTCTCGGTGCTGGGGCTGCTCATGGGAACGCTGGTGAACCCGCAGCAGATCGGACTGATGTTCAGCGTCATCGTCGCGCCGATGATCTTCTTCGGCTGCGCGTATTATCCCTGGCAGAACTTGTCCGTCTTTCCCGTGATGAAATACGCGGTGCTCATCAATCCGCTCGTGTACGTCGCGGAAGGGATGCGCGGGGTGCTTACGCCAGGGATGCCGCACATGGATCTGCGCGCGGTGAGCGCAGCGCTGACCATCATCATCGCGATCTTCTGGACACTCGGGCTTCGCAGCTTCGCGAAGCGCGCGATGGGGTGAGCCGCGTCAGCTCACTCGCCGTGCTGCGCCGCATCGATGCCGACCCATCCGCCTGGCACGTTCACGGCCTCGATGCCGGCGGCCGAGAGCAGGCTCGATGCAACCGCTGATCGCGCGCCGCGCTGACAATACACCGCGATGGGTCGGTCGCGCGGCAGCTCGGCAAGCGCGCGGGGCAGATCACCCAGCGGAATGTGATGCGCCTCGCGATGATGCCCGCCATTCCATTCGGTCTTCGAGCGCACATCGAGGAGCATGACCGCGTTCGTCTCGACCTGCTCGAGCAGCACTTGCGGCGTGAACTGGCGGATGCGTCCAAGCGCGCGCCCGCCGTCGAGCCACGCGATGCACGCTTCCTCATCGAAAATGCCGGCAACGCGATCGAGTCCGATCATCGTCAGCGCGCGCGTCGCCGCGAGTGCGGTCGTGCGATCATCGGCGAGCAGGTAGAGGTCGTGATCGTAGGGAAGCAGCGACCCCGCGAGCGTGGTGAAGGTGTTGCACCATGGAATGTTGAGCGTGCCCGGCACGTGCGCGCGCCCGAAACGATCAGCCTGTCGCACATCGACCACAAGCGCGCCCGCGAGCCCCAGCTCCGCGAGTGACTCCGGCGGCGGCGACGGCGGCTCGGCGCGAACCCCGAGCACGGGCGGGCCGTCGCGATTGATCCGCTTCATCACTCCGAAGTACGCCGGAGGCTCGGGCTGTCCTTCGAGCACGCGGTCGACGAACGCTTCGACGTTTCGCTCCGAGAGCGCCCAATTCGCCATGCGCTCGTATCCCACCGTCGACGAAGGCATGTCGCCGAGTGCCTTGCCGCAGGCGCTGCCGGCGCCGTGTCCGGGCCAGATCTGCAGGTAATCGGGGAGCTTGCGGATGCGGCTGAGCGACAGGAAGAGCTGTCGCGCGCTCGCTTCTTTCGTGCCTGGCACATTCGCTGCGCGCTCGAGCAGATCAGGGCGTCCGACATCGCTCACGAAGACGAAATCACCCGTGAGGATTGCCACTGGCTCGTCGGCGGTCTGAATGTCCTTGACGAGAAAGGACAGATGCTCGGGTGTGTGGCCCGGCGTGTGCCGCACGGTGAAGCGAATGCGCCCCACGTCGAACATGTCGCCGTCGCGCAGAAGCTTCGCGCCATCCGCGTCCGCGAATTCGTAGCGCCACTCCGCGGGTCCCTCGCCCGACAGCAGCAGCTGCGCACCCGTTCGCGCCACGAGCTCGCGCGCGCCGGAGATGAAGTCCGCGTGGATGTGCGTCTCCGTGACGTGCGTGATCGTGAGTCCCGCCTCAGCGGCGGCCGCGAGGTACATGTCGGCGTCGCGAATCGGATCGACGACGATCGCGCTGCGCGTCGAGCTGCACCCGATGAGGTAGCTCATCTGGGCGAGCTGCGAATCGTGAAAGCGGCGCAGGATCATGACTCAGCCATCCGTGGCGTGTCGTTGCACGTAGTCGAGCGCGAGAGCGGCATAGTCTGACGAGCGAAGACCTATCGACGTCGCGAGCGCCTTGGCCTCCTCGAGCGGGATGTGCTCATCCAGCACGAGATAGGGAAGCATCAGCGCGCCGACGCGATTCGCCGACTGGCAGTGCACGACGGACGGGCGATTGCTCGCATCACCCAGGAAATCGCGCAGCACGTCGAACTGCCGATCGCCGAGCGACTCGTGACTCACCGGGAGCAGAAGATAGCGCAGTCCAGCGCGCGCGATCTCTCCGACTTCGTCGTGCCCGCGCGGCTCGCTCGCCTCGCGCAAGTCGACGACCGACTTGAACCCCTCGCGCGCGAGCACGCCCCACGCCGACGCATCGGGCTGTCCCGCCGTGGCGACGTCGGCGAGTGGGCACGCGCCATACGGGAGCACGTCGATGATTCTCCGCATCGCCGCGTCATCCATGAGCTTTTCTTCGTGAAGGCATCCCTTGAAGATGCCACGATGCCAGCCGCATGTGAACCGTGTCGTTGTTGGATGACCCGCCGGCGCTCATCTTGGCGCCATGCTCCGCGACGCTCTGCGTTTCTTCTTGCGCTGCCTGATCGTCTCGGCGGCCGTCGTGTGCCCACGCTCGGCGGCAGCTCAGCAAGCGACGCTGCCGCACCTTCCGTGGCGAACGCTGGAGACTCGCTACTTCCGCTTTTTCTACACGGCCGACGCTGAGGAATGGACGCGCGACGTCGCGTCGCGCATCGACGGCGCGCGCGATGCCGTCGTCGCCCTCGTCGGCAGCGGACCAGCGGCGCGCGTGACGGTGATCGTCGAGGATCCGAACAACATCTCGAACGGCTTCGCGCTGCCGCTGCTGGATCACCCGTTGATCTTTCTCTGGCCCACGCCTCCGAGCCCGACCTCGCCGCTCGGCAACGGCACATGGGGCGATCAGCTCTCGATCCACGAGTACGCACACATCGCGCACCTCACGCGCGAGTCGCGCAGTCCCGCCGTGCGTCGACTCACGCGCCTGCTTCCGGTGAAGCTCGGGCCGCTCGCGGTGAAGTCTCCGCGGTGGGTGACCGAAGGCTACGCGACATTCGTCGAGGGACGCATCGTTCGACGCATCGGGAGGCCGCACGGCGTGTGGCGCGCCGCGGTGCTGCGACAGTGGGCGATCGAGGGTCAGCTACCGACGTACGCCGCGCTCGATGGCTCGGCGCGTTTCGAAGGCGGCGACATGGCGTATCTCGCCGGCTCCGCCTTTCTCGAATGGCTCGCATCGCGCAACGGGGACTCGAGCGTCGTGCATCTCTGGCGACGCATGTCCGCGCGCCAGCCGCGAACGTTCGCCGAGTCGTTCGCGGGCGTGTACGGCGCGCCGCCCGATGAGATGTACGGGCGATTCGCGGCCGAGCTCACGCACGACGCGCTCGATGAGGTGGCGGGTGGTCCGCAGCGCGCGCTGCTGGCTCGCGTCGCCGATACCACCTCGCGTCCTGGCGAGGGAGAGCTCGTGCAACGCCTGCACTGGGGAACCGGCGCGCCGTCGCTCTCGCGCGACGACTCGCTTCTCGCGATCGTGCTGCGCGATCCGAAGCGCCCGTCGCGCGTCGTGATCTGGTCCCTCTCGCCTCCGCACGCCGAGAGTGCGGCGAGGCTCGCAGCGGCGCGCGAACGGGAGGCTGACCCGGAGGACGTGCGACCGGTACAAGCGCATGCGCCGCAGCTTCGCGTCGTCGGAGAGCTCGGCGCGCGCGGCGGGATGACTTTTGGCGAGCCGAGATTTTTCCCCGACGGCGTCCACGTACTGCTCACGGGACTCGCCGCGCGAGGCGATGGCGCATATCGCGGTGATCTGTTCGAGTGGAATTGGAAGACCGACGAGGTGCGCCGAGTGACGCACGGCGCCGGGATACGACATGGAGATGTGAGCCCGAGCGGCGCGGAAGCGATCGCCGATCGGTGCGTGGCGGGGCGGTGCGATCTCGTTCGTGTGAATCTCGCGACCGGCGCCATCACGATGGTCGTGCGAGGGAGTCGCGAGCGCGTATACGATCGCCCGCGGTGGTCGCCCGACGGAGGCACCACCGTGTTCGGGGTGCAGTCGCACGGCTTCTGGCGCGTTGGCACTCTCCGCGGCGTGAGCGACACGAGCGTCTCGCTCTTCGATCGAGACGCGAACGAGTACACGCCGTCGTGGACGAGCAACGACGACCTCGTCGTGACCACGGAAGCCGGCGGCGTCGCGAACATCGAGCGACTATCGCTCGCGCGCGCACAGCCGCGGCGCTCGACGAATGTCAGTGGCGCGGCAATCGATCCCGAAGCCGCGAGCGACGGCTGGGTGTACTTCCTCAGATTGCACGCACGAGGATGGGATCTCGCGAAGACCAGGCTCGACACGACCGCGTCTCTGTGGGCAGCTCAGGTCGACTCGGCGCCGCGCGATTATCCGTGGGTCACGCCGAGGTCAGACGGCGGCACGATCGATTCACTTCCTGTGGCTGCGCTCCCTCCCTCGCGCGCGTACGGTCTCGGTCCGCGCGAGCAGCGCCTGCTCGTGTCTGCGAGTTGGGCGAATGAGGGAAAGTCCGGCGGGCTCGCCTACGCTGGTACGGATCCCATCGGGAGGCTTACCTGGCTGTTGCAGGGACAGTGGGGCGATCGCGCGAGTTGGCGTGGCGCGTCCGCGGGCGCGGTGTATCGCGGGAGTCGTCCGCTCTTCGGCGTGGAGGCATTCGCGCTGGAGAATCAGCCATCGCGACAGCACGGCGTCGACGCGCCATCGGCGCTCGACGCGCGGTATCGCGGCGCCTCGATCTGGTCGGAGCTCGACGACGACTGGCAATCGCATTCGGTCGACGTGCGCGCGCTCGCATCGTACGGCACCGTCGACCCGCTGCTCTTTGACGCGATGCATCGTGCGCTCGCGCAGCTCACGCTCACCGGCGGCTTGTTGCAGACTCCCGGCACCTGGCGCTTTTCCGAGCATCTGGGTGTCGCGGGCGCGGCGGGTCGACTCGGCGACGAAAGCTGGACGCGCATCGTGCTCACCGGAGCGGCGACGGTGAGAGGACGCGGGCACGCACTCGCGCTGGACGGGATGTATGGCCGAATCTCCACCGATATCCCGTACGAGAACTTCGCGCTCGGCGGACTCGCACCGCCGCTCGTCGATTCGTCGCTTCTCGCGCAGCGCGTGTCCATGCCTGTGCTCCCCATCGCCGCAGCAACGGGGCGCTCGGTCGCAACGCTTCGCGTCTCCGTTCCGGGCGCCATCTGGCGGCCCTATTACTGGATTGGCAGCGCGAGCGACGTCCTCGGACCGTGGAGCCAGGTGATCGGGATCGAGGGCAACTGGCACACCGACGGCGTGTGGATGGTGCGTGTGCCGGGCGTCAATCTGCTCGGTGGCATCGGCTACTCACTCGCGGGCGCCGATCGACATCACACGCAAGCGTATCTGTCCGTGGTCTATCGTCCCTGAAGCTCGATTCTACCCCATTTGCGCGAAGCCGACCGTGTTGCCGCCCGGCTCCTTCACGTAGATCTCGGTGCTCCCGTAAAAGGTCTGGTGGCGCGCCTTCACCACCGGCGCTCCGGCGAGGCGCGGCTCGACGTCGTCGAGCGAGTACACCGTGATGAACAACCCCACCGAGTGTCCCGCGATGTCGGCTTCCGTCATCGTCCCATCTTCGAGAACGCTCTCCGCGCTCTGATACATGACCTCGATGCCGTCTCGCTCGAGAATGGCGAAGCTCATCGAGCCATCGGGGCCGGGAACGTGATTGGTGAGCTCGAAGCCGAGCCGTTCGGTCCAGAACGGGAGGCACTCGGTCACCGAGCGGACCACGAGTACGGGCGTCAGCCGCTGCAGGCGGAGCGAAGCGCCGCTCGTGGGCGTCGAAGACTTGTCGGACATGTGGTGCGCTCGCGATTAGTGTGATTCGCGCCAAGATACGCACCCGAACAAAAACCGCAAGAGGCGCGATTCCCTCGAGATTTCGCGCTCGCATCTTGCCGTGCTCATCCGGTTACAGCGGGCGTCCCTCCGCGTCTATTCGGAGGAGGGAAAATGAACGACACGATCGAGACCCGTTGGGAACAGCAGAACGAAGCTGGTCGCCTGTCCTTCACCGACGGCGACTACGCGCGTGCGGAGCAATCGTTTCTTGCGGCCATCCGCGAAGCGACGCAGCTCGGCGCCGACAACGTGCGCCTGGCTTCGAGCCTCAGCAACCTCGGACAGCTCAAGTACAAGCAGAAGGATTTCGCGCAAGCGGAAGCGCTCTTTCATCGGGCGCTCGCCATTCGCGAGCGCGTGCTCGGCCCCGAGCATTTCGGTCTCGTTCAGAACATCAACAATCTCGCAGCGCTGCACTACGCGCGCGGTGAGCTCGATCAGGCGGAGCCGCTCTTCCAGCGTGCGCTCGGCATCAGCCAGCAGCACCTCGGCGAGGCGCACCCCGACGTTGCCGTCACGCTCAACAATCTTGCGCGCCTCTACTTCCGCCGGAACGAGTTCGCCTCCGCCGGACCGCTGCTCGCGCGCCTGCTCGCGATCAAGGAGCAGGCACTCGGTGCCAGCCATCCGGAGATCGCCGCGATCCTGACGAGCCTCGCGAAAGTTCGGCTGCACCAGGAGGACTACGACGGCGGCGAAGCGTTCGCACGTCGCGCGCTCGAGATTCGCGAGAAGCTGCAACTCCCGAACGATCTCGCGGTCGCAACGGCGCTCGAGACGCTTGCGGAAATCAACGGTGCGCGCGGTCGACTCGACGAAGAGATTCGCCTTCGCGAGCGCGCGCTCGAAGTGCGCACGGGCGCAATGGGACCCGATCATCCGCTCGTCGCCACCGCGCGCACCGCGCTCAACGTTCGTCGCGCCGCGGCCGCGCCTCCTGCGCCCGCGCCGGCTCCTGCTCGCGTTCCCGCGCCGACTCCCATCGCCGCATTCCGCTCCGCCACCATCGTTCACGATCTCGCCGCCGCCAGCGCGCACCACGCGCTCGACGTCGCTGCCGTGGATCGAGATCACGGAGACGCCGGCGTTCGATCGCACGCGCCCCTCCGCGCCGCGGAACAGCGGCTCGAATGGAACCGTCGTGAGCCCGGTGCGGAACGGGAACGGAACGACGCACAACAACGGTGGCATCGCAGCACAGCACGAGATGGAGTCACCGCTCGCGTTTCATCCGATGACGGAATCTCCGCCGGCTCCGCGCACGCAGACGCCGGCGGCTGCGAGCGCACCCGCGCCGGTCGAAGCGAACTCGCAGAGTCCGTTCACGAATTCGTTCGCGCGCCTCGTTGCCGAAACGCCGTCGGGACGAAACGCGATCGCGTACGATGCGCCGCCGCCGGAAACGCATCACATCGAAGAGCCGAGGTCGGAGATCAGCCTCGACTGGCCGCTCGAGCCGCGTCGCCCGTGGCTCAGAATTCTTGGCGGACTCGCGGCGCTCGCTGTCTTTGCTGGCGGCGGCTGGTTCGTGCTGTCGCGCTACGAGGCACCGGCCGCAACGAGCAAGAGTGCACCCGCGAAGCCAGTCGTGCCGATGGTGGCGGCGAAGACGGACACGTCGCTCGTGAAGCACGACTCGGTGCCCGTTGGTCCGCCGGCGAGCGTCGTCAAGCCGGGCGTGACGAGTGCGATCGTTCCTTCGCAGAAGCCGGCACCGACTACGCCGCCCGCGGTCGTCGTCCCCACTCCGTCCGCGAATGCAGACGAGGGGCCGCCGGCCGACGCGAAGCATGCGACGCACGTCGCCGCGAAGCCGGCTGCGCCTGCCACGTCGGAGCCCGATCCCGATCTCATCGCCGCGCCTGCGATCCCGACGATCAAGGTCGATGCCATCACGAACATGATCGACGACAGCGCCCGCCATCGCGCCGATTCAGTCGGCAGCGCGATTCAGCAAAAGGCTCCGATCTTCAAGCCCAAGGCGTACAAACCGCCGAGCTAAATTCGTTCATCACAAACCTTTCCATACGCACCTCGGCGTCTTACTGTAGCTTGTAGTGCGATAACGCCTTATCTGCCGGAGAAGCTATGGAGCGACAGACCGGGTCCACACGGCTGACAGGATCGCCGGGGGGCCAGGGTGGTGACGATGATCTACTGCGCGCGGTGAAGGAGGCTGCCGCTGCGGAGTACGACATATTGGGCGAGATGGGGCGTGGGGAGCGTGGCAGCGTCGTGTACCTCGCGCGCGAACGCGAATCGCAAAAGCTCGTCGCGCTGAAGCTCCGTCCCGATGGTGGCGAATACGAGCTCAGCGTCGTGCGCGAGCTCGATGCATCCGTTCCCGCCATGGGCAACAAGTGCCCGTCGTGCAAAGTCGACCTCGTGGGATGGGGACGTTTCTGCAGCCACTGCGGAAAGGATCTCTCCGGCACGCGTTCCGGCGAGGCATCGCGCGAGGAGCTTCTCAAGGCGGTGCAGGGCGCCGCGGAAGGCGAGTACGAAGTGCTCGGTGAGATGGAGCGCTCTGAGGGCGGTGGCGTCGTCTACTTCGCGCGCGAGCTCAAGAGCGGGCGCCTTGTCGCGCTCCGACTCACGCGTGAGCGAGAGAGCGACGGCAGCGAGTCGTACGCACTCGGCGTCACGCAGGTCATCAGGCCGCTCGTCGCATCGCTCGGTGCTACGTACGCGTCGCCGACATCCGTGATGCAGGCCGCGAGCGCGCCACCCGCGCGCGCCGCCGCGCCTTCACCCCGGTCGCCCCAGCCTACCGCCAAGAGCGCGGCGGCGCCGAGTGTGATGGTGCCCGATGATTTGTCCGAAGAGGAAGAGGCGCCGGCGCCGAAGAAGAAGGTGCCCATCATCCCGATCGCAGTGATCGCGGCGCTGATCGTCGTCGGCGGTGGACTCTTCATCATCTCCGATTCGAAGCGTGGTGCGCCCGATCCGTCGCAGGATCCGCCGACGAACGTCATCGTTCCCG
>Ga0193716_1001280_pt1 | contig 14648 bp, 7 predicted proteins | sample U2c1metaG_FD_145901 | JGI IMG/M metagenome (GOLD analysis project Ga0193716, IMG submission 145901) | Soil microbial communities from a riparian zone of the East river system, Colorado, United States - U2c1 | ecosystem: Environmental > Terrestrial > Soil > Riparian zone | place: USA: East River...
CCCTTGGCGGTAAAGCGCGAGGCAAGCGCCATAGGCCGTTTGGTCGTTCACGCAGAAAAGCGCGGTGAATTTAGCGGTGGAGCCGAGCAGTTCGATCGTTGCCCGCAAGCCGCCTTCCTCGTGCCAATCGCCTACGGCCACCAGCCTGGGATCGAAATCAATTCCAGCGTCCTTGAGCGCTTTCTTGTATCCCTCGAACCTTTCGATCGCGTCGGGATGATTTTCGGACCCGGTGATGAAGGCGATCTTGCGGTGCCCAATCTCGATCAGGTGCCGCACGGCCAGCATCGCGCCATGGCGATCGTCAATTTGCAGGCTGAACACCCCCGGTGCTCGCAGACTGCGGCCTGTGACCACGATGGCCACTTCCTTGGCGTAACTCTTCAGTTTTGCATCGCTGAGGCGCCCGGCAAAGACGATGATTCCATCGACGCCGCGCGCAATGAACTCCCGCACGCAGCGTTCTTCGTCCTCTTCGCGCCAATTGCCGCTCATGAACAGCGGCACGTAGCCTCGCGGGCGCAGGAAGGCCTCGATTCCCCGCAGCCCTTCACCATAGAACGGGCTGTCAATCGCTTGTGCGACCACGCCTATGGTCGACGTCTTGCCGAGGGCAAGGCCTCGAGCCGCGGCGTTCGGGCGAAAATCGAACTTTACGATTGCCGCTTCCACGGCATGCTTGAGGCCATGGCTGACATTGACCGTGCCATTGATGATCCGCGACACGGTGCTCGCCGAGACGCCGGCCTCGCGCGCCACCATTCTTAAGGTGGCCGATTGACGCGGCCGAGGGCCGCTCTTGCCGGGAGTCGGTGCCGAAGGAGCTTTTGATTTCATCTTACTGTCCGTCTGAATTCTCTGGTGTTCACTGATATATCGCGCGCTCAGGAGCCGAGCGCCTGCTTCGGCCGTGTGAGCATTCCTTCCAATTCCTCGAGCGTCTTTCCCTTGGTTTCCGGCGCCAGCATTACGATGAAGAGAAGGCCGGCGGCGCCGAGCAATCCGTAGCCGAGAAAAGTTCCCGCGGGACCCCAAGTTGCAAGCTCCATGGGGAAGATCAGCGTGACGCTGGCGCTCACCAAGGAGTTCCAAAATCCGACCACGGAAATCGCCGCGGCCCGCTCCTCGTTGGGAAAGATTTCGGACAACATGACCCACATCACGGGCCCCAACGAGATCGCGAAGGAAGCGACGTAAGTGATGATGGCAAGCAACACCACGTTTGCATGGCTAACCGGCGGGTTGGCGCCGAGGGGCGCCTGCGCGGCGTGAAACGCCCAGCTGATGATCAGAAGCGACACTGTCGCGCCCACGAGTCCAATAACCAAGAGCGGCTTGCGGCCCAGGCGATCGATCAACCAAATGGCCACAAACGTCATGCCGACATTGACGAGTCCTACCAACACCGACTGAGCGAAGGACGTCGAGAGTTCGCCTCCCGATTGAGCGAAGATGGTAGGAAGGTAATAGAAGATCGCATTGATGCCGGTGGCTTGCTGGAAGAACGCGATGCCGAGACCGAATATCATGACCCGCTTGAGCCGGCCGGTGAGCAGCTCACGGATGCCGAAATGCCGCGATTTCATGGCCAGGTTCGCCTGGATGGCTTCAATTTCACGCGCAGCGGCGGTCAGTCCGTGTACCGCGGCAAGCGCAGCCCGCGCGCCCGCTTCGCGGCCCTTGACCAAGAGCCATCGCGGGCTCTCAGGCACCCGTGTCAGCAGCACGAAGTAGAGGGTCGCGGGTGCGGCCTGGACGCCGAGCATCCACCGCCAGCTGTTCGCCCCCAACGACAGCAGAAAATAATTGGAGAAAAAAGACACCGATATGCCGATGACAATCATCAGCTGATTGAGGGAGACCAGACTTCCGCGGCTGCGGGCGGGCGCGATCTCCGCGATGTACACGGGAGCGGTGAGAATGGCGGCACCGACTGCGAGACCCCCGCAGATACGCGCGGCGACGAACACCGCAAAGCCGGTGGATAACGCCGCCGTCAAGGACGACGCGAGAAATAGCACTGCGGTCATGAGCAGCACGCTTCTGCGCCCAAAGCGGTCGCTCAAGCTTCCGGCCGCCAGGTTGCCCGCCATCGCGCCCCAGCCAAGACAGCTCACCGCCCAGCCGAGTTTGAGGTTTCCGGCCGTGCCGCCAAGATCAAAATAGTCGCGAATGAAGGGCACGGCGCCGGAAATGACGGTGGCATCGAAGCCGACCAGAAAGCCGCCCAGCGCCACCGTCGAGGCAATTCGAATCAAATTCAGTTCGTCGCGCGTCACGTGCATACCAGCGGCAGCTCAATGCGACTCATGTCCCGCTCCCTCTCAACGCCAAAGACGAGCCTTCCGGTGGTATATCTGCAACCGGTTGCAAGAATGCTGCTTGCGCGAAGCCGCAGCTGTAAATGATCAGGGAAACTGCGGCGCTCCGATAGCCTATGTTCTAAGGATTTAGCCCCCTTGCATTTTGTAATTTACAGTCGCAGAATAAATCCTGCAACCGGTTTCAGAAACCGCTTGCATAGAATCGACGCTCGACGTCGGCACAGAAAAAATCGCGGTCCCGAAAACGGGAGGGGAGAGTACCTTGAAGAAGTCCAGCCGTTCGCGCGCCTCGACGAAGGCGCAGCATCCGCTACCAACGTTTCCGATGAAGCCTCTGGCCGTATTGATAGCGATGTACTGCTCAGGCGCGGCGGCGGCCGACGTCGCGCTACCCACGGATGGTGTTGACGAGATCGTCGTTACCGGCTTGCGTCAATCTCTCGTGACCTCCGAGGCGATCAAGCGGGACACCGCCGGTGTGGTCGACGCGATTACCGCCGAGGATATCGGCAAATTTCCCGACACGAACCTGGCTGAGTCCATCCAGCGCATACCGGGCGTGACGATCGACCGGCTGAACAATGAAGGCTCGCGCGTGACGGTGCGCGGCTTCGGTCCGGAATTCAACCTGGTGACCTTGAATGGCCGCTCGATGCCGGGAAACGTCGCGCCGGGCCAAACGGCTACGCGTTCATTCGATTTCGAGAATCTCTCCGCCGACGGCATTGCCGGCATCACGGTATACAAGACCGGCCGCGCCGATGTGCCGAGCGGCGGCATCGGTTCGACGATCAACATCATCACCTCGCGGCCATTTGATTTTCATTCGATGCGCGCGATCTTTCAGGCCAAGGCGACCGATGACACCTCGAGCAAGGTCGGCGCCAAGGTCACGCCGGAGTTCTCGGGTCTCTTCAGCGATACCTTCTTCGACGAGCGCGTCGGCTTCCTCATCAACGGATCCTATTCGAAGCGCAACAGCCAGGAGCAGAACGCGAACATCGACGGCTGGCTCCAGGATCAGTTCGCAGCCGGCGATCCGCGCGTGACCAGTTCCAACACAAATCCGGGCGGCCACAATTGGGCGCCGCGCAATGAAGGCTGGGGAGTGACTGACCACCAGCGGGAACGCGTCAACGGCCAGGCGGTGCTGCAATTCAAGCCGATTGATTCCTTGGTCGCCACCGCCGACTACACCTACACTTATTACAAGGACATGGTGCAGAAGCACACATTCGGCGCTTGGTTCGATTACGGGCCGAACCCGACGAGCGCGACCATCAATTCCCACGGAACGGTCACCGATCTCGTCGATACGGGCAGCGACCTGTCCTATTTTTCGTCGGCCAATGAATTCGCCAACCAGAACGGGTCGGCGGGACTCAATGTGAAATGGCAGGCCACCGACAACATTGCGGTGGAATTCGACGGTCATCATTCCACGGCCGATTCGGGCGGTGGCGCGTTGGGCAATAATAACTTCGGTATCGTGGGTCAAAATCCTGCTCTGTCGCTCAACAAGATATTTACCATGAGCGGCACCCAGATTCCGACCACCGCCTGGACCTACGTGCCACCGTTCAACACCAGCAATCTCGGCACCTCGACCATCGATCCGTTGTTCGGTCAAGCCAACAACAATATTTTCAGGACTGCCATCGATGAGGTGCGCCTCGATGCGACTTGGAAGAACACGTCCGAGAGCGGCCTGAAGAGCATCAAGGCTGGGTTTGATTTGAAACGGATGACCACACAGGCCGAAGCTTTCAATAGCGGCAACTTCCCGTGGGGTTTCTACAGTCCCTCCTATGTCGGCTTGATACCGGCGAGCGCCTTCACGCAGGTGTCGAGCTGCAGCATTCTCAAATCGTTCTCCGGCGGCGGGTGCGGCATCGCGGTTCCGTATTTCTTCAGTTACGGCCTGGCCAGCGCCATTGCGGCGACGCAACCGGGCGGCCTGCCGGGGGATGGCAACTTCCCGCCGTATACCTTTGGTCAGGCGACGACGCCGACCAACGACGATCACATCAAAGAAGTGACGCCGGCGCCGTTTGTGCAGATGGACTTCGACACGACTTTCGACGGCATGAGGTTCCGGGCATTGGCCGGCTTGCGCTATGAGAAAAGCACCGTGACGGCGCAAAGCCTGCAAAAAGTGCCGACGTCGATTCAATGGAACAATCCGACCGAATTCAGCACGAACTTTGCGTCCGACGCGACCTACAGTGAAATCAAAAGCTCGTACAGCGAATTTCTGCCCAGCCTCGATACCAGCTTGCAGGTGTTGCCCGATGTGTTGTTGCGCGGTTCTTACAGCAAGACCATCGCCCGATCTGACTTGACCTCGATGATCGGCACGACATCCGTTACCAATGCGCCAAAGCCCGGTTCGCGCACCGCGACCGCCGGCAACCCGGGCTTGCTGCCTTACGAGTCCAACAATTTCGACTTTGCGGCAGAGTGGTACTACGCCAAGGGCAGCTATCTGTCGGCCAACTGGTTTACCAAACACGTCACGAATTTCCTGACCCAGACGACAACCCAGGCGCCGCTGTTCGGCATCACGGACCCGAACGCGGGAGCGCTGGCCACCAAGGCTATTGCCGAGCTGACGGCCGCCGGTCAGGCTGTGTCGGCGCAGAGCATATTCGCGCGGATGCAACAGGACACTGGATCATTGGGCCCGTTCTTGGGGCAGCCGGGAGATCCTCTGGTGGTCTGGGACATCACGGCTCCTTCGAACGCGAACAGAACTCAAATTCACGGCTTTGAATTCTCGGTGCAGCACTTGTTCTGGGACAGCGGCTTTGGTTTGCAGGCAAACTGGTCTCTGCCCAGCGGCGGCGCCACTTGGAACGCGCAGGTGATCGGTTCGCAGTTCGCGCTGCCGGGCCTCAGCCGTTCCTACAACGTGGTCGGTTTCTTCGAGAGATGGGGTTTCCAAACCCGCGTGGCGTACAGCCATCGCGGCGCGTTCCTGGCAGGGTTGAGCCAAATTCAGCAGGCGAATGAGCCGGTGTATACGGCGGCCTATGGCCAGCTGGATATGAGTGCAAGCTACGATATCACCCGGCATTTCTCCGTCTTCTTCGACGCGATCAATCTGACGTCGGCGTCGCAGCGCCAATACGGCCGTTATGCCGAGCAATTTTATTCTGCCTCTGAAGGGTTTGCGCGATATCAGGTCGGCTTTCGCGCGGCACTGTAAGGCGCTCATCGGAGGGCTTCCTCAGGCAGGTTTGCGGGACAGGTTTTTCAGCAGAATCGAACGGATGCGGTCCGCCTTTGCCTGCGTCAGCTCGCCGAACAGACCTTGCACATGAGGCGGGAGATGCTCGAGCGCCGCGCCCTCGGATTGAAAAATCAGGTACTCAAAGATGGCCTTCCAGCCGAGCCGCTGAATCGGCGGCAAGCTTCTTATGGTCAACAGGCTATGCAAGAGGCTGTTCGACGGCGACTCGAAGTAATCGGGAACGTCGCGCCACCAATAATTGACGAGTACATTGAAGTCCTCGAGCGCCTCGACGTTGTGCCACCACAGGGCAGGGATGTAGACCGCATCGCCCGGTTCGAGCTCGGCAACCTCGGCAACTGCGGCCGCCTCGGCAAATCGGGGAAAACGCGCGAGGTCCGGATTGCGGATGTCAACCAAGCTGACCGGCTGACCTGCCGGGGTCAAATCCAGCGGACCGACGTAGAGATTTTTGATTTGATCGGGCGGAAACATGGTGAAGCGGCGTCTTCCGCCGACCACGCAGGCCAAGTTTTCGGTATTGTCGAAATGCGGTGCAATGCACGTACGGTTTCCGATCCAGATCGATTCGAGCACCGACTCGACGGTGACCAGGTCGCGAGCATTGTTTGCAGCCGAAAAACCCGGAAGGTAGATCGGCAGCGATACGGAACCTGCGTACAGAGCGGGCGACGCCGCGTTCCCCAAATCATGACACAGCCGGTCCAGCACATCGCCGAGCAACGCGCGTTTGGACTCGAAATTAAAGCCATCCAGCGTGTCGTTATAGAAGAATCGTCCGCCGATGGACGCAGGACCTTCGAACACCGGCGCCGGGTGGCCGGCATAAAATGCCTTAAGATAAGTGGTGAGCGACTGCGGCGATTCGCGCCCCGCCTGCGTCGCAGGCCAATCGCGCGCGAGGCCTCGCAAAATAGCCGGCCGGCCGCGCGGCCTTATGGTCGTCTCAAACAATTCGGCGCCGACGTCGTGCCACTCCTCCGCCGGTTGGGGTTCGCGCATATTCGCAGCACTCGCGGTGAAGCAATCGTTGCTATTGTAGCGCGACTTCATGCTCGCGAGCGGCGCGATCCAACGATTGACCGCACGAGCGTCATCCTTCTTTAGGGGCTGGAGGCGATTGTGGTAAATCTCGTGGTTCTCGACAATCAAACTCACCGCCAGGTACGCATTGCGACTACGCGATCCACCGGCTACGCGGCGGTCAACGCAGTCAGCGTGATCACTCGAGAGTTTCCGCGATTGCTCGCGCACTACCCGATATTCTTTACCAAAAGCACAGACACGGGTCAGTTCGAGCCGGCCGCACTGCTCGGGTTTGGCCGCGGCGAAAATCTATTCGTTAATGATGGCCGGTGGGACGTGGTTTATGTGCCGCTGCAGATCCAGCGGCAGCCCTTCTCGCTGATCCCGCGGAGCGGTACCGGCGAGGGTCAGCCGGGCACATTGGATGTGGCGCTCGATCTGGACAGCCCCCAGGTACAGACGCAGGAAGGTGAACGCTTATTCTCGGAGGATGGTCAAGCTACCCGATTCCTGCAAGATATCACGTCGGCGCTCTCAGTCCTGGTGAAGGGATCCACCGAATCCTATGCGTTCACCCGGCGGCTGGCCGAACTCGACTTGATCGAACCCGTGCAGATCAAAGTCGAGTTCGTCGATGGTAGCGACACCCAGCTGCAAGGTCTTTACTGGATTTCAGCTGCACACCTCAAGGCACTTCCCGCGGCGCAATTGGCGGAGCTGCGCGACCGTCAGTTTCTGGAATGGATGTACTTCCAGATGGCATCGATCGCGCACGTCTCGGCGCTGGTCGCACGCAAGAACCAGCTGATATCCGGTGTGGCGGCCGCGCCCGCAAGGGGTTGATCGTGGCGCCTCCTGATCCACAACCGGTTCGAAAAATTCTCATTGTCGGCGGCGGCACCGCAGGTTGGATCACCGCAGGCGTGCTTGCGTCGCGCTATCCACGGCGCGGGGAGGATGGTATTTCCATCACGCTGATCGAGTCGCGCCAGCAGCCGCCCATTGGCGTCGGCGAAGGCACCTGGCCGACGATGCGTGCCACGTTGAAGCAGATCGGCGTCACCGAAACGGATTTCTTGCGCGAATGCGATGCGTCCTTCAAGCAAGGCTCGCAATTCGTGAGATGGGTGGACGGCAGCGATTCGGACGCTTACTACCATCCATTTACGTTACCGGTTGGCTACGAAGACCGTAACCTCGCTCCTTACTGGCTGGAGGATCCGCGGGGCCAAAGCTTTGCCGCGAGCATGTGCTTTCAGACGGATGCGTGCAGTCGCAGCCTGGCGCCCAAGCAAATCACCACACCCGAGTTCACGGGCCTGGCGAACTACGCTTACCACTTGGACGCCGGCAAATTCGGGCCTTTTCTTCGCCGGCACTGCATCGATAAGTTGGGTGTCCATCACATTTATGACGAGCTCGTTCGCATCGAGGCCAAAGACACCGGTGACATTTCGCACGTCGTGACGAAATCCGGCGAGACGCTCGCCGCGGACCTGTTCATCGATTGCAGCGGATTTTCCGCACTGTTGATCGGCAAGCACTTTGGCGTCCCGTTTCTTTCCAAAAAAGATGTGCTGTTCATCGACAGGGCATGGGCAGTCCAGGTTCCGTACCCGGCCGATGACGCCGCGATCGGCTCGGTTACCCTGGCCACCGCACAGTCTGCGGGGTGGGTGTGGGACATCGGCCTCACGACTCGCCGCGGCGTCGGCTATGTGTTTTCCAGCGGCCACATGTCGGAGGAGGGTGCGCTAGAGGAATTGAAGAGCTACCTCGGCGCGCGGGGTGATCTGTCGCCGGATTTGAGCTTCCGGAAAATTGACATCAATTCGGGGTATCGCCAAGAGTTCTGGACTCGTAACTGCGTCGCCGTGGGACTTTCCGCCGGCTTCCTCGAGCCTCTGGAGGCGTCGGCCATTGTCATGATAGAGCTGTCGGCGAAGTCCATTGCAAACTTGCTGCCGAGTTGCCGCGGCGGCATGCGCGAGGCCGCACGGCTATTCAACGATACCTATCGCTATCGCTGGGAGCGCATCATCGACTTCCTCAAATTGCACTACGCGCTGAGTCGGCGGACCGATTCTCGATTCTGGATCGACAATCGAGCTCGCGCATCGATTCCGGACAGCCTGCGCGACTACCTGGAGTTCTGGCGGGATCATTGTCCGTGGCACGAAGACTTTTCGCATCGTGAAGAAGTGTTCTCGGCAGCGAGCTACCAATACATCCTTTACGGGATGGGATTTCAGACTTACTCAGCAGCGTGGCTGTTGAACGACCGTGACCGAAACCTGGCGCGAGAGAAGATGAAGGAAACGGCCCACTACGCCAAGTCGCTCGCCGCGTCGCTGCCCGGCAACCGGGAATTGCTGTCGAAAGTGCGGCGCTACGGTCTGCAGAAGATCTGACGATGCAGCACTCACCGCTTGCGTGCGCCGAGGCTGCATATCGATCAGACAGGTCTTTTCAGTGTGGCCGCGTCTCGTGCCAATGCCTCGATGCCTTGCCAGTCTCCGGCATCGATCATTGGCGGGGGCGCCATCCAAGACCCGCCAACCGACGCCACGTTGGACAGTGCCAAATAGTCCGGCGCGCCGGCGCGCGTGATGCCTCCGGTGGGACAGAATAAAATGTCGGGAAACGCCGCAGCCAGTGCGCGCAGCATGCCGACACCGCCTGCTTGATGCGCAGGGAAAAGTTTCAATACGTTGAAGCCTGCCAGGCGCGCCGCAATCACTTCAGTCGGCGTCATGACTCCGGGCAATAGCGGGAATCGCGCGCCGCGTGCTGCGGCGGCAAGGTCGGGCGTCAGTCCCGGTGTCACGCCAAATTGAGCTCCCGCCCGATCGGCCGCGGCAAAATCGACCGCCCGGGTCAGAGCGCCTACACCAATGATGACATCGGGCACGGCTTTGCGGATCGCATCGACACAGCCGATTGCAGCCGGGGTGCGCAGGGTGATTTCCAACACGGTCAATCCGCCGGCGACCAGGGCTCGCGCCAATGGCACCGCATGAGCAAGATCGCTCAACGTCAGGACCGGAATCACCGGCGCCATTCCAAGGATCTCTCGAATGTTCACAAGCCTTCACCCGCCCGAAGTTATGGTTGACGACTACACGGGATGCGAAGGGCAACATTGCCATCCGCCCAGGAAGCGGTCAAGATTCCAAGCTCATGGCCGCCACGAAGTACTTGGCCGCCGTGCCGGCACTGTTCTAAGCGGCGCGCCCAAAAAAAGGGGAAACGAATGGCCCATCGTTGGTCGCGCAATTCGCTGTGCGTGATATCGCTCTTCGCGTCTATTGCGGCCGCACAGGACGCGCGTCTGATCGCGCCGCTGGATGCAGGGTGGCGTTTCACGCAAGCGCCGGATTTGACCGGTGTCGAAGCGCCCGCCTTTGACGATGCACGCTGGACTTCGGTCGAGCTGCCGCACACTTGGAACCGCATCGGCAACGATGGTACCGAGCGCTCCTCGCTCTCAAACAATATACAGGGAGTGGGCTGGTATCGCCTTCACTTCAAGCCGCCGCATGTCGCAGCCGCCGGCCGTTACTTTCTGCAATTCGATGCGGTGGGCGCGGTCGCGGACGTTTGGTTGAACGGCCGGTACCTCGGCAAGCATGCAGGTGCTTTTTCCAGATTTCGCTTCGATGCATCATCGTCGATCAAACCTTTAGGCGACAATGTGCTGGTGGTGAAGGCCGACAATAGCCGGCCGCAACCCGGCGCGAGCACCCAAGATGTCATCCCTTTGTCCGGTGATTTCTTCGTCTTTGGCGGCATCTACCGAAACGTATCGCTCATCGTCACGCGGCCCGTGCATGTGGATCTGCTGGATTTTGGGGGTCCCGGCTTGTATGCGCGCGCCCTCGACGTCGATGCGGCCGGGGCAGCCGTACAACTCTCGGGCAGAGTTGCGAATGACCTGAAGAAACCGCGCCGCATTACGGTTGAGTTCGCGATTGAGGACGCCGGCGGCGGTATCGTCGCCTCCAAGTCTCTCAAGACGACGGCAGCAGTTGGATCTACCGTGACGCAAACGCAACTACGCGTCGAGCATCCGCGGCTTTGGGAAGGCATCAAGAGTCCCTACTTGTACCGCTCGGTGCTGACCATTCGTTCGGATACCGGCACGATCCTGGATCGAGTCAGTCAGCCGCTGGGCTTTCGCACCATGAGGTTCGATTCCGACCGCGGCTTCTTTCTCAACGGCGAGCAGATGTTCTTGAAAGGCGTGTCCATGCACCAGGATCGCCCCGTGAAGGGCTGGGCCATCTCGCGTGCCGATCAAAGCCAAGACTTCGATCTGCTCCAAGAACTGGGTGCCAATGCCGTACGTCTAGCCCACTATCAACACGATGAATATTCCTACGAATTGGCCGATTCGCGCGGGATCGTCGTATGGGCTGAAATACCCTTGGTCAACAAAGTGTCGTTCGACGGTTCTCCCGCGAATCCCGCCTTGACGGACAATGCGCGGCAACAACTGACTGAATTGGTGCGCCAGAACTACAATCATCCGTCGATTGCCGTGTGGTCGCTGGGCAACGAGACGGATCTCACCGCGACGCAGGTCAAAGGGCCCAGTCGACCGACGGTTCTGCTCAGGTCCCTGAACAGAACCGTCGATCGACAAGATCCCTCCCGCGCCACGACGCTGGCCGACTGCTGCGAGACCGGCATTCCGCTGCATGCTGGGAGGGGCGCGGATGGTGTCGAAGCCCGCGAACCCGTCGTCGGGATTGCCGACACGGTCGGCTATAACCGGTATTTCGGCTGGTACGCCGGCCAATTTTCTGACTTTGGCGTGATGTTGGATGAGGCGCATGCGCGCCACGCGGGATTGCCTATTTCCGTGTCCGAATATGGCGCGGGCGCGGCGCTCACGCAGCACACCGACGATGCTGAGGGCGGGCCGATCAATCCTCACGGCAGGCCGCATCCCGAAGAATATCAAAATTTGTATCACGAGAAATCGTGGGCCGCGCTCAAGCCGCGTGAGTATCTGTGGGGCGTCTTCATCTGGAATCTATTCGACTTCGCCAGCGATTCACGCCAAGAAGGGGACCTCACCGATATCAATGAAAAGGGCTTGGTCAGCTACGACCGGCAAACACGCAAGGACGCATACTACTTTTATCGCGCCAATTGGAGCGCTCAACCGACCTTGCACTTGGTGGGGCGGCGCTACGTCGATCGGGCCTATGCGGTGACTGATATCAAGGCGTACAGCAACGCTGCGCAGGCGCGTCTTTTTTTGAACGGCAATGAGATTGGGCTCTCGCCTTGCTCGAGTGGAATATGCTCATGGCCTTCCGTTCGATTGAGTCAGGGCGCCAATGAACTCATGGTCACAGCGCAAATTGCGGGCGCCGCCATCAAGGACTCGTTGCACTGGTCGCTGTCGCATTCCGACCGGGTCGTGAGCATCAAGGCCGGTGATATTGCGGGCTACGTATCGAAGGACGGGCAACGCTTTGGTTCGGATGCATACTTTGCCGGCGGTGCGCCGCCGCGCGACCGCATCACGGTGCTCGCCGATGATGGGCGCCTGTACGACAGCTTCCGCGAGGGCGAATTTTCCTACCGGGTACCTCTGCCGAACGGCCGCTATCGGGTGCAGCTCAAATTTGCAGAGCCGACGGCGACCGGGCCCGGCGAACGGGTGTTCGATGTGACAGCGAATGGCGTCATGCAGCTGCGCGAGTTCGATATTCTGAAGGCGGCGGGCGGCAGGCTGAAGGGTGTGGATCAATTTTTCGACGCTGCCGTCGACCAGGGCATCCTGGTCCTCGCATTCCGGCCGCGGCGGGGTAGTGCGTTGGTATCGGCGCTCTCGATCACACCACTTGCGCCGCGCTAGCCATTCTCAGTTCAGGTAGGCACTCACGTCGCATTTCCGTAAAAGATCTTTCGCTTGGCCCGCAAGACCCAATACCCAAATATGCGTGATGGACACGTCTATCCGTTTCTGTCGGTTCCTACACTTCGGATCGTGGCCGCAACAATCCGACAAACGGTCGCAGTCGTGCCGGTGAGAGAAAGATCATGAACGCGACAGTCGCCATTAATCTCGATGAGAATCAACCGTCTCGGCTGTGGCGCTCCCGTCAACTCTCGATGGCCGATTGGATAATTGCGGGAACCTCGCTGTTCATCATACTCAACGGCCTGTCGGTATGGGTCGGGTGGTGGACCCAAACCCGGATATTGGTCCAACTATTCCCGGATGATGCGCCCACCCATTTCAATACTGCATTGGGCTTCATTTTGCTGGGTTTTGCCGAGTTGGGCATCGTGCTGCATCGCCGAGACCTTGTAGTTCTTGCTGCGGGAAGTCTGATGCTCCTCGCCGGCGCAGAATTAGCCGAATGGCTGGGTGCGGGCATGGGTATAGATACTCTGTTCGCGATTCCGTTCATCGGCGCCGATTCCCTTCACCCGGGTCGTATGTCGGGAAATACGGTCGCGTGCCTTCTGTTGGTGAGCGGTGCGCAACTCATCATGTCGAAGTCCGGGAAGGACGCCGACGGCGCAACCACCGCAGCGGTGGTTCTTAAAACCATCGCTGGAGGAATTGCGTTTATCGCACTGCTTGGCTACGTGGTGCAACTCAAGAGCGCCTACGGGTGGTCAGGATCAGTAGGAATGGGCATGCGCTCATGGGCAGGATTTCTACTGATCATCGTCGCGCGAATCGCTGCGCTTTGGAAACGCGATATTTGGGACCAGCCCATGCTGCCCAACTGGTTCCTGCCGTTTTTAGCAACAGCCGTCGGCAGCATATCTCTTGGCACGGTCTGGGTTTTTAACGCTCCCGGGGCGATGCGATTTAGTGTCGATCCTGCGTATGCAGCCAGCGCTCAGCGGACGTCTGTAGCGATTGAATTGTGTATGGGTGCGCTGATTATTCTCGGCACGATCAGCGTGCTGGTTGCACGTCGCAAGGCGCTAATGGCATTGCAACACGCGGGCGCACTCAGCTTGGAAGTATTGAAACGGACCGCAATTGAAGGGGAACTAAGGTCAAATAATCAGTCCCTGATCGAGCAGGCAGAGATCCTGGATCTTGCCCAGGTTTTCGTGCGCGACCGGCAAGGCCGGATCACGCGCTGGAGTCGGGGCGCGGAAAAACTTTACGGTTATACGCGCGAGGAGGCGCTGGGGAGCATCGCGCACGAACTACTCAGCACCCGTTTCCCCGTGCCGTTGGAGAGCATCGCGGCACAACTGGAGAGCACAGGGGTTTGGGAGGGCGAACTGTCGCATCGCACGCGAGCCGGAGCTCAGCTGGATGTCGCCAGCGTATGGGTAATGCATCGTGATGCCCAGGGAAGACCGGGACGGGTCCTGGAATCCAATACCGACGTGACGGACCGCAGACGCGCGGAGCAGAAGCTGGCCGCACAGCTCGGCCGGCATCACCTGTTGAATGCCATCACGCGAGCGATTGGCGAGCGCCAGGACTTGTCCAGCATTTTCCAGGTTGTGATTGGCGCGCTGGAAGATCAGCTGCCCATCGACTTCGGCTGCCTCTGCATATATGAGCCGTCCGGCGTGCTCGTCGTTGCCGGCGTGGGTGTCAAGAATCGCGGGTTGGCGGCTGAACTTGGGCTGAGTGAGCAGGCACATGTCCCGATCGATCGGAACGGTTTGTCGCGTTGCGTTTCGGAGCAACTGGTGGTCTACGAGCCGGACTTGAATTCGGTGCAATTCCCGTTTCCGCAGCGCCTGGCTGCCGGCGGACTGTGTGCGATGGTTGCCGCCCCACTGCTCGTGGAGAACAAGGTGTTCGGCGTTCTCATCGTCGCGAGGCGCGCAATTCACAGTTTCAGCAGCGGTGAGTGCGAATTTCTGGGGCAATTGAGCGAGCACGTGGCACTCGCCGCACACCACACGCAGCTCTACGGCGCGCTGGAGGTCGCTTACGAGGACTTGCGCCAAACGCAGCAGGCTGTGATGCGGCAGGAGAAGCTGCGAGTTCTGGGTCAGATGGCGAGCGGCATCGCCCATGACATTAACAATGCGCTGTCGCC
>Ga0193716_1001282_pt1 | contig 14646 bp, 13 predicted proteins | sample U2c1metaG_FD_145901 | JGI IMG/M metagenome (GOLD analysis project Ga0193716, IMG submission 145901) | Soil microbial communities from a riparian zone of the East river system, Colorado, United States - U2c1 | ecosystem: Environmental > Terrestrial > Soil > Riparian zone | place: USA: East River...
ATTTCGGCTGGTATTGACCCTCTTATCGATGACAGGCACCTGGCTCTTGGCAGCATCCACCATGGCTTGGGCGGATTCCTTATCGGCTACAGCCTGGTCGAACTGCGCCTTCGTAATGACATGATCGTCATAGAGATTCTTAAACCGCTCGTAGTCCTGTGTGGACTTCCACAACCGGACCTGCGCCTGCTCGATGTTGGCTTTCTGCACCGCAAAGTTCGACTGGGTCTCAGAGATAACGGCGCCGATAGCAGCGGCATTCTTCTGAGCAGCATTTTGCGCAGCTTCCGCCTGGTCAAGCTTGATCTTATAGTCACGGTCGTCAAGTATTACAAGAGTATCGCCTTTGTGTACATATTGGTTGTCTGAAAAGCGATACTCTTGTACATAACCGGAAACCCTCGCAATGACCGGGCTGATATCACCATCGATCTGGGCATCATCTGTCTCTTCGTGGGACTGGAGAAACACATACTCCTTTACGGTGAAGATCAGGGCGCCGACAAGCACAAGACCTAAAATGATCGGGAATACCAGTTTTTTCTTTTTTTTCGGTGTGTTATTTTGTTCCATATAAAAATGCGATTTGAAAAAGCGTTTTAGTGTTTGAGTTAGAGATGGATCTTTCCTGTTGATTTTAGTACGTCATAATAAGAGATGGTAGCGTCGGACTTGGCCAGCTCGAGATTGACACGCGCCTGGTACAACTGGGTCTGCGCATCGATACGATCCGTCGTATTGACCAGGTTGTTCTTGAACTTCGACTCCGTTATCCTTTCATTTTCAGTAGCCTGATCTACAGCCACCTGCAGGATCTTAATTTTTTCCATTGCCGTCTGGTACATCATGAACTGCTCATGAACGTCTTTCCGGATATCATCCGCCGCCTGGTCATGCGCCGTATTCAGCTCCTGCCTTTGTAAGGACGCTTCCTTTTCCTTGTTCTTGTTCTTATAAAGCGTACCGATATCCCAGGAAGCGCCGATACCCAGCGTAACAGGCGCTATCAGGTTATTATGGGTCGGAATGACCTGGCCGGTAGGATTGATATAATAGGCCCCGGCGGACGCTGCTACCGTTGGCAGACGCTGATCGTGGAGCTTCTTGACAGTGACATCGGCCAGCTTTGTTTCGTATGACAGGTCCTGCAATTCGCGGCGATTGGTTTCTGCCTGCTGAAGCAGGTCGGCAAAGACCAGCGTCTCGTGCACCTTATAGTCGATCTTCGGCAGGATGATCTCTGTCGAGTCAGGCAGTCCAAGAATAACATTCATATTGTAATTGGCGACCTTTCTGTTGTTCTCCAGCTCTATCTCCGTCAGCTGCATCTGCGATTTCTGCAGCTGATAGCGCAACACATCATTCTGCGTGGCAAGCCCCTGGCCTTCATATTTGACGATCTCATCCAGCTTGTTCTGTATGTCCTGCATATTCTGCGCGGTGATAAGCTGGTTCTCCAGGATCTTATCATAGTTCATATAAGAATCTATCACCAGCCACATGATATCCTCCTTGTCCTTGTCTGCATCCAGACGACTCATCTGCACCATCAGATCGGCAGACTGACGGGCGTATTTGAACTGGTTGCCGTTAAAGATCGGCTCCGATACGGATAGTGTTCCAAGGTATGCCGGAAAGTCAAAAGGCAATTTCAGCGGATCCTTTGTTACACCAGGAATGCTTATCAGCCTGGACATCATAAGGGCATGTAAATACTGAAAGCTGACTTTTGCATCTGGCAGCCGCAGATCCTTTGCCTGTGCAAGACGGGACAATGCCTCGTCAATCTTATACTGTGACCTTTTCAATTGCTTGCTGTTCTGTACCCCAAGCTGTACCGCTTCATCCAGGTTCAGAGTCCTGGGCTGTGCGTCTGCGATAAAGACAGTAAAAAGTAAGAAGCATAAAACTCCTGCTAACTTTTTTTCCATTTTTTTCTTGTATTTAATTCTTCGGTTCATTAGTCCGGTGATCCGCACCAGGCTATTCCGGCTTTTACTCCGGCTCAGTCTCGTTCCTGATATCCAAATGGGCCCTCATCAACTGCTTGAGGTGAGACTTGAGACGTACGGAAAGCCTTGAGCGGAAAGATTCATCGTTTGTATCTTCCTGTATGGCAAGAATCTGGCAACTAAATGCCCTCGATTGGGTATAAGAGGAGATGGTGCCCATAATGGTACCCACCGTCATAGCGATATCTACCTGGCGAAACAGCTTCTTCTGCTGACCATCTGTAATGATCTTTGTAATCTGCTCCAGATTACGCATCTTAATGGCTATCACCTTATTCCTAATTTCATCCGACCGGAAATTCGAAAAGGATTCCTGGTACATGATATTATGAAAGGGAAGATTATTGAGGATCCTGTCCACATAGAATTCTATCAGCCTGTCCATCTTATCCCAGGGACTAAGCGATTCATTCTTATTCAACTCCTCCAGGATCCCATAGGCATACATCGCGCGGAATTCGATCAGTGCCTCCAGCAGCTTCTCTTTCGAGCCAAAATAGTAAGAGATCATGGCAAGATTTACCCCTGCCTGCTGAGCAATATCCCGGACAGAAGCCCCATCAAATCCTTTTTCTCCAAAAAGCACTTCCGCAACAATGAGAATATGTTCTCTTTTATCTGACATGTAGTAATCTCCTGATTGACGATGCAAAACTAAACAAACGTTTGAATTAAACAAACGTTTAATTGATTAATTTTCTAACTGTCCTGGTCACAACACCCCCCGAAAGCGCCAAAATAAAAAAGGAACCCCTATAAGAGATTCCTTATCAATTATTTATAACTTTCGTTAACTAATTGCTATCCCAGTAAGGCCTATTCTCCAAAACATCCTCGATCTCCTTCAGAACAGCCGGCGTAAGCTGAGGCAGTACATCCAGCGCCTTAAAATTCTCCAGCAGCTGCTCCTTCTTTGTAGCACCAACTATCGCACTGGTTACGTTTGGGTTGCTGATACACCAGGCTATCGCCAGCGCTGCAAGAGATGTATTCAGCTTCTGTGCAACCACACCCAGCTTCTGCACCTTGTTGATCCTGTCCTCCTGTAGCCATCGCTTCTTCAGCCATTCGAATCCTTCCAGCGACAGACGCGATCCTTCGGGTATGCCTCCCTGGTACTTACCGGTGAGAAACCCTGCCGCCAGCGGACTGAAGATGGTCGTACCCATTCCCACATTGCGGAAGATAGGCGCATAGTCCAGCTCCATCTTATATCGCTCGAACATATTGTACTGTGGCTGTTCCATCGTCGGACCGATAAGGCTATACCGCGCTGCCACGCTATGCGCTTCCATGATCTCCGCACCGCTCCATTGGCTGGTTCCCCAGTAAAGGACCTTCCCCTGCTGGATCAGATTATGCATCGTCCACACCACCTCTTCGATCGGAGTATTGGGATCAGGCCGGTGACAGTAATAAAGATCAAGATATTCGGTCTGCAGACGCTGCAAGGCTTCGTTGCATGCTTCAACAAGATGTTTGCGGCTAAGACCGGTCTGGTTAGGCAGCAACTTCTTCCGGGATCCGAAATAGGCTTTGGAAGAAAGGATATAAGAAGTGCGGTCCCAGTTCTTTTGCTTCAGCACACGCCCCATCATTAATTCGCTTTCCCCGTCCGCATAGGTCTCGGCATTGTCGAAAAAGTTTATGCCTTTCTCATAGGCAATGCCCATCAGCTCATCAGCATGTTTGTCTTCGATCTGGCCATGAAAAGTGACCCAGCTGCCGTAGGATAACACGCTTAGCTGTAAACCCGACCTTCCTAAACGACGATATTCCATATTTTTTTGATTGAATGTACAAATCACTCACGATTTACGATCACTCATCATTTACTTAGGTATATTATTCCCTGCCGTCAAGATCGTTCCGGTCAGATGCTTGATGGTATACCAGCGGAAGTTCTGATCCGCCTCCATCCCATTCCCAAAGAGGATCTTGTCCTTTGTATAAATGCGCACCGAATCATCCGTGGTAAATTTTTCCGATCGCTGATCCCACCACAACTCCTTGCAGCGCACGGTATCGCCCTTCTGAATATTTTTGACTACCACGGAATCCCGCAAAAAGACCTTTCCCTGGTTGTCAAAGTATTTTCCGTACAAGGCATCCATCTGACTTTCCACCGCCATGGTCGCATCATAAAAATCTACGTGCAGGGTCCGGGGAAATTCCGCATACGGCGTGTCTGCCCGTGGATAACGCAACATAAAAGGTGCCGTCAGCTTTCCTTTTACTTTGGCCGACAGCTTGCCCGTCGAATCAGTATATGGTTCGCTCAACAGGCTCTCGATGCCCAGCACCTCTTCCGGAACGATCTGCCGTGCATGGATAGCCGCCTGCTTTTCCTTGTCGCTGCAGCCCGCGAAAAACACAGTCCCTGTCAGCAGCAGCAAAAACCCCCCTTTTCTATTTATTAAATTCACTGATAGCATATAGGCCTTTATAGATTAAATACGGGTCTGTAAATATCTTCTTTTTCAGGTGACGGGAGAAATAGATCGAGTCTCCGCCGCTTAGCAACACGTTAAAGTTCTCGTATTTTTCCTCATAAGCCTCGATAATGCCATCTATCTCCTTCGCCATGCCCAAAATGACCCCGCTGAGGATATTGGTCCGGGTGTCATACCCGGCCAACGGAAAATTCCAGTCGGCTTTTACAAGAGGCAATTTCGCGGTAAAGGCATTCAGGGACCTGAACCGCATTTCCATGCCCGGAGAAATACCGCCGCCGATAAACTCCCGGTATTTATTCACGTAATTATAGGTAATGGCCGAGCCAAGACCGATAACAAGATTGTTTTTTCCTGGAAAGATCATGGCGGCAGCTGCGACAAGGGCGAGGCGGTCTGCACCGATCGTTTCCGGCTTGCCTACAGGCGTCGTAACAGGCAGTTTCGATTGATGGTTCAGCTTATGAAAACGCGTAGCACCCTGTAGCAATTCTTCCAGCACAGGGTTGTGATCGATAACGGAAGATAGTATGGACCGGTCGGGATGGTATAGATCCAGCAGCGCCGCTATCGTCTCTTCACCATCGTTCTCAAGCAGCTGTTCTTTTACAAAGCTCCCATCGGTAAATACGGCGCATTTCATCCGGGTATTGCCAAAGTCAAAGCAGAGGGTCGTAGGCATAGCTAATCTTCAAATTTGAACGAAGATAGGTTTTTGAAATGTCCGTTTAATTTTACCCTTTCTTTCAGGGTTTCCATCTCAGCAATGACCGGCAGGACATTTCCAAGATGGCGTTTGAGATATTCCTGTCTTTGTAATTCGTGCAGCAATCCCAGGAATTCATATTCCTGTTCGAGCGAGAGTCCGGCATGGTGCGCAATATCATAAGTCCCCAGCTCCTCTTCGGGCTTATGGAAGTCCTTGGAGATGTCCAGCAGCCGGTGCAATTCCCGGATAGCAGCGATGATCTTTAACATAAGGTCTTTCTTGCCCGGTCCCTCGATATTGTCAGGGTAGTTTACTATCGCACCGCTGAAGAGTTTGTCCGGAATCGATTTTATCAATTCCAAAACCCGGAAAACACGCATTCCCTGCGTCCGGACGTCCATTTCGCCATTGTCGTATACCTTTACCAGCTCGGTGATCTTCACCAGCGTACCCATCTCATTCAATTTGTTTTCGATAACCGTTGGAATGCCAAAGGGTTTCCCTTCCTTGTAACATTCATTGACAAGCTGTTTATACCGCGGTTCGAATATATGCAGGTTTACTATTTCTCCCGGATACACAACAATACCCAGGGGAAAAACAGGAATAAAATTCGTCATAGCCTGCAAAGCTAAATTATTTTCAGGACCTGTTTACCTAACCACACCTCCATTACCTGCGCAGGCAGAATATCCCGGATGCAGGTGCAGTCCATCGTTTTTTTGCAGGCAGTGCAGTCGATATCCTTTACCAGCGCTGTTGCCCTTGGTCCGATGGGCGCCCAGCGGCCGGGGTGAATAGGTCGCAGTGGCGGGAAGATCCCTATGGCATGAATACCCAACGCTGCGGCCAGGTGCAAAGGCCCTGTGCCCGAGGCCAGCAATCCATCCGCCCTGGAAATGAAGGTAATAAATTCGGCCAGGCTCAGCCTGCCCGTAATATCGGTCACTGTGGGGCAAGCCTGCAGCAATGGTTCCAGCAAACGGCCTTCCGCGCTCGTGCCGGTTATAAATATTTTGAACCGGTCCCTCGGCAACAGGTTGATCAGCTGAATATAATGATCCAGCCCCCATTCTCTGCCATGACCCCTTGACTTGGGATGGAGGATCAGGTTGAATTTTCCAGGATCAGGCAATGCGGCGATCTCCTGCGGCAACGGCACCAGCCGAGTGAGGCCATAATAACGGCTGATCTTCTGCAGGGAATATAATTCTTTGGCACCCAGCGATCGCAGCAGCTGAAGATTTAGCTGAGCTTCATGATAAGGAGAGTTCTTTCGGGAAAGCCAGACCAGCTTATTACAGTACCACCAGTGATAAAGCCGGTTGGTGGTTCCGATCCGCTGTTTTATCCCCGCCTGTTTTGCCAACCTGGCGACTTCATGACGCGGGAATACATGAATGATGGTATCCGCTCCGGTGTCTGCCATCTTCTTCACGGCATCCTTAGGAGACAGCTTTTGTAATTCGTCCCAGTTGAGAAAGGCGTCGATATGGACACAACTCTTGATGAGGTCTTCCGTATAAGAACGGCCCAGGAAAATGATCTTCGCTCCGGGATACAGCTCCCTTAACACACCTGCCACGGGCAACGTGAGCACCACATCTCCGATAGCATCGGTCCTGCTGATAATAAAGGTCCTGGTCATTTTTTTGGCAAATACTTATCCAGCCCGTTGACGCAAACCACGCTGCCGAGCTCTTGTTTAATCTTCATTGTTGCATAATTCGCCTGAATGGCCGCCTGGTTGGCCTCGTTGAACTGAGACTCATGGTATAGGTGATAAACAATGGCTCTGTGCTTCATCGATTGCAGCTGATTGCCGCTGCGGATCAGCCGCCATTCAATATCGACGTCTTCGCCCACTCCATAGGAAGTATAGTCTTCATCGAATCCATTTATCGCAACCACCTGCTCTTTGAACACCCCCCAACTGCAGCCCATTAAGCCATTACTCCGTCCTTTTCTGTAAAAGGGCAAATAAAGCCCATCCTCCAGGCGTTGGGAACCATACCTGGCCTGATAAAAAAGGGAAAGATATTTAAGATCTTTTGTTCCCAGCAGTTTGTTGGTCAGGGTTTCACTGACCAGCAATCTTCTGCCGGCCGAAATAAAGCCCTTTCTTGCCAGACCAAGATATTCCTTTACCATTTCCCGATGGGGAACGCAATCTCCGTCAAGGAACACCAGGAACTCCCCGTCTGCCGCCGCTACCGCCTTGTTCAATATCACGTTTTTCCGAAAGCCCAGGTCCTCGTGGCTCACATGCCGGATCAGATAGGGCATTCGTTGTGATTGCTCTTTCAAATATTCCACCGTGGCCGCCGCATCGTCATCCTCTGCGACAATAAGTTCAAAGTCGGTATAAGTCTGCCTTCCCATTCCCCGCAGGATCATATCCAAAAAAGGCAGATTCTTGTATAAAGTTACAATTACCGATAGCTTCATTCGGTCAAAAGTAAGTATTTTGGCCCTTTTTGGGCCTTTGCCCTGGCTATTTTAAAATTTATCACTTTGCAAGCATTATAGCCTTATTCATTTGTGAATCGATCCCGGAATTTATCGCGGCCCGATTAAAAGACACCGGAAAATCGGGCGCAAATCCCTTTCCTTCGTAGATTTTTCCGTCGATGTATTTAAATTCGGAGGAAGAAGTTTCGACGGCGATATAAGGAGAGACATTAAAAGAGCCGGCATTATATACTGCATTTTCTACAAGCGGGCCTGTCGCGCCAAACGTCGTTTCGCCCACTATTTTGCAATTGGGCATAGCACGCATCGCCATCGCAAATATCTCACCCATAGATGCGGAATACCTGTCCGCCAGAATAATCACAGGCCCGGAAAAACTTTTCTGTGACGCGGGCGATATATCAGCCGTGATCCATGGCGTATAATTCAGTCGTCCATTGCCACTCTTATATCTTGTATAACCGAAATGTACAGGTTTATTTGTAAAACGACCGGCCAGGAAATTAAGGTCTGCTACGTCTCCTCCCGGGTTATCCCTGACATCCAGAATTACTGCTTTGACATCCGGGTCACCTTGCAATTCGCTAAAAAAATAATTCAACAGCGGCTGGATGCTATTGCCTGTCACGGAGCGGAAGGACGCGCCTAATGAAAACCTGTTACAGCCAAAAAAAAGGATATTTTTTTGGATCTTTCCGGCAACGGCAATAAGAGGATTCGCCGGATCAGTTTTATAGTCACTGCCGATAAGGTAGCCGCTATCAAGATAAGACTCATCATGCACCAGGTAACTTAATGGAGACCGATATTGGGGATCTCTTAACACGCGATCAATAGCCGGATCAATTGTTGAATCCATAAAAGAGAGCACAAAATGATGATCGATCAACCCTTCGGTCATTTCCCGGAAATAACGCACGGATGCCGCTAAGTCCTGATCATTTTGAATATCAAGCTTTGAAAAAACAGGCTTGTAGCGCCTGTAGACCCCATCCCAGTCAGTAGTATCAATATCCCAATAGAGATAATTTACATTCATTTTATTCCAGAAGTCGTCGAATAGCTGGTCAAAGGTAGCCGGCGGAGAATCGCTGAAAGGCGCCGGGCCGCTCTTTTTACAAGAAACCGATGTCAACAGGAGTAAGCCAGATATTATAATAATGATCCTCATGACTTTGCATTAATGGTTGCCTATTTCCCACATAACTCCTGCGGAGAATGTCCAGGTAGTATTGTACGAAGGTCCCATGCCTGTGATGGGTTTTTCCTGGGAGGTCAGAGATCGGTAATACCTCGTATTTCCAATAAGCCAATAATTCCCTGAAACCCTGTATTGAGCTCCGACGCCGAGCACCCATCCCCATTGCCAGCGATTGTCCCTTCGGTTTTGAAACTGATAACTTTCATTGTAATTGCTTATAGGAAATCTTTCCGTAGTCTGACCGGAACTCCCTGTACTGTCGATCACGCCAAAGATATTGGCAATACCACCTTCAACCCTTCCTGATAACCAGTATCCCAGGTACAGGCCGGGATCGATTGAAACCCTGAATCTTTTGCCATATACCAGGCTAAGACCTATTGGGAGCTGCACAAAAGTATTTCGATAATGTTGGCCTATACCGTAAAAGCTGTCTGTCCTCTCAATGGAGTAATTTTTTTGCAACAGCGTTGGCGTTGCAGTAATATAAAGCCATGAAAAAAGTCTGTGTCGTACTGACACTGTTCCGTCAAACCCCTTGCCGCTGAATATTTGGGTGGATACCCTGTTGGAAATGGCAGTACTGAAAGAGTTACTGCTAAACCCCCCCTCCAGACCAATACTCGTCTGGGCCCGAAGCGAGTTTGTAAGCAACAGGAAAAAGAGATAAATGATCGGTCTTAAAAACATCTTATGCAGCATGACTTTACCCGTTGGCTGAGAAGGAAAAATGGATTATTTGCGTCCGCCAAACTTCAGGAAGTTCAGAAGCTTTTTCCTGAATTTCCTGAATCGGATGTAACGATCCATCGAACGCAACTGACTCTGATCTTCCGCATCGGGAACAAGTACTCCATCTTTATAAAAGACACTGTCGCTCTTCGTGATAAACCATCTCTTATACCCGTTCTGCTCCATCCAACCGAGTATCTCCTTAAGGTAGGGGTTGGAATATTCTTTTCCGTGCGTCTCCAGGGAGATGATCTGCGGCCTGCTTTTAAGGTATTTCAGCGCATACCATTCACAGCCTTCGGTGTCGATGCTTAGCAGGTCGATCGAACCGTCATCGAGGTCGTCAAAACGCCTGCATTCAACCTGGAAGGTATCTTCTTTTTTCACCGTGTAACGGTCATTCACCACTGCGGGGCTAAAAGGCAGCGACGTAGCAAAGGTCGACTCCCCGCGCTGCGCCAGTTCCAGCATCCCGTTGTAGTCATATACGGCATAAGGGAAAAGCTTGACGTTCGCGTCCTCAGCGAAGAAGCTACGTATCGCCGTCGCACATTTCTCATCGGGCTCTATCAGGGTCGCCCTGATCTTGTCTTTACGGATAAAATCGAGAATGTTGGATTTCTCAGGCGTATTGACCCCGATCTCACATACATGCTTCAGCCGGATCTGCCTGGCTTTACACTTCCCGTAAAGCTCATTTTTATGCATATCAATTATTTTTTTCGCTTTTCCACCAGCGATAGCCGATAAGGCCAAAAATGGTCAGGGGAGTTACGGCCAGGTAAATGATCCCTTTATTCAAGGCTTTGGCGGGCCGCTCGCCCAGCTGCTGAGCCGTACGCGTGCAAATAGAACATTGTGCCTTGCCCGGGAGGGAGCCTATTAACAAAAAGCACAGGACCAGTATAACCAGCCTGTGCTTTTTTATATGTTGTCGTTGTTTCTTCAGTTGATCCATGAGACACTGTTGAATCACAAAGATACGATTATATCGAACCTCTGGTTATCTCTTCTCTAGCGTACCTCTTCCGACTTCATCGACTTCTGCGTTCTCTTTCTTTCATCTTCGTCCAGGATGGTCTTGCGAAGACGTATCTTTTTGGGAGTCACCTCGATACATTCATCCTGCTGGATATATTCCATACATTCTTCCAGGGTCATTTGCTTCTTCGGGATGATCCGGACCGAATCATCACTGCCGCTGGCACGCATATTGGTCAGCTTTTTACCTTCCGTGGCGTTGACGATCAGGTCGCCCGGCTTGATATGTTCCGCAATGATCTGACCGACATAAACTTCTTCGCCCGGATCGACAAAGAAAGTACCGCGATCCTGTAATTTATCAATGGAATAAGCCGTGGTCTTTTCCTGGTTCTTGGAGAGCAGTACCCCATTGCTTCTGCCGGGGATAGGGCCTTTCCAGGGTTTGTATTCCAGGAAACGGTGCGCCATGACGGCTTCACCCGCCGTGTTGGTGAGCATATTGCTCCGCAGACCGATAAGACCACGCGAAGGGATCTCAAATTCCAGGTGCTGCATCTCGCCCTTGCTTTCCATGATCAGCATTTCGCCCTTGCGCTGAGTGACCATATCGATAACCTTACCGCTGAATTCGGAAGGAACGTCTACTACCAATATTTCAAAAGGCTCGTTCTTCTTGCCGTTGATCTCTTTTACGAGTACCTGGGGCTGTCCGATGGTCAGCTCGAACCCTTCGCGACGCATAGTTTCGATCAGGATACCCAGGTGCAGGATACCACGACCGAATACCAGGAAGCTATCGGCGCTGTCCGTGTCTTCTACTCTCAGCGCCAGGTTCTTTTCCGTCTCTTTCATAAGGCGGTCGCGCAGGTGACGGGACGTAACGAACTTGCCATCCTTTCCAAAGAAAGGGGAGTTGTTGATGCCAAAAAGCATGCTCATCGTGGGCTCATCCACACTGATGATCGGCAGGGCTTCCGGATTTTCCGAGTCGGCAATAGTGTCGCCGATGTTGAAGTCTTCCAGACCGACTACGGCACAGATATCTCCTGCCAATACTTCGGTCGCCTTCTTCTTGCCCATGCCCATGAACGTATAAAGCTCTTTTACTTTCGAACGCCTGATCGTACCATCGGCCTGCATCAGGGCAATGGACTGACCTTCCTTTATAGAACCCCTTGCTACCTTACCTACGGCAATACGACCCAGGAAAGACGAGTAGTCCAGGGAAGTGATCTGCATCTGCAGGGGACCTTCGGCTACTTTAGGAGCCGGCACATATTGGAGGATACCATCCAGCAGGGGAGTGATATCGGCACATTGTTCGTTCGTGCTGTTGAACCAGCCATTCTTTCCGCTGCCGTAGAAGGTAGGGAAATCCAGCTGCTCTTCAGTTGCATCCAGGTTAAAGAACAATTCGAATACGGCCTCGTGTACTTCGTCCGGACGGCAGTTCGGCTTGTCTACCTTATTGATGACCACGATAGGTTTCAGATTGAGATGTAATGCTTTCTGCAGTACGAAACGGGTCTGCGGCATCGGCCCTTCAAACGCATCTACCAGGAGCAAAACCCCATCAGCCATCTTCAGAACGCGTTCGACCTCACCCCCGAAGTCAGAGTGACCAGGGGTATCTATCACGTTGATCTTGGTGTCTTTATATTCCACGGCGGCATTCTTGCTGAAAATGGTGATACCCCGTTCTTTTTCGAGGTCATTGTTGTCCATGATCAGCTCTCCTGTTTCCTGGTTATCACGAAATACATGGGTAGCATGTAAGATTTTGTCTACCAGTGTAGTCTTACCGTGGTCGACGTGGGCGATGATCGCTATGTTTCTGATTTGCATAATGTCTCCTATAAAATTAACGCGCCTTTTTCGGGCGCGTAGGCACCTTTGGTGCCATGTTTCATGTCTGAGAACTTCGGTGGAGCTGCCTTGCCACGCTCCCCCTCGTTCGTAACCTTCGCTTTCGCTCGGTTACAGCCAACGGGCCCGTGGCCCGTTTTGGTTTCAAGCCGCAAAAGTACGATTAAACTGGCGGATTTCCTAGACAGACCCGAAGGGTCGGGGAGAAATAACACAAAAAACATATAAAACCCATAAGGTCCCACTTAAAATCCCCGCCCCCCTCCAAAATAAAAAGGGCCGGTTTTCACCGGCCCGGGGACTGAGTAACACAAGAGAAAAAGATTATATCCCTAGTTTATCGACATATTCCTGCCAGAGCTGATCAATCGACCGTCCGGTCCATCTTTTCCACGCTTCCGGCTCGTATCTCCCTGACCGCATCAGGGCATCTAACTTAACTACGATAGCCGGGTCGATCCCTTTCTCCAACCAGACGAAAAATCTGGCAGTTACCCGATACCCATCTTTATATGACTGACTGGTATTAAAAAGGGGAAGTCGCCATTTTGCGCCCGCATTATCCACCCCATATTTGTAGCGGGCATAATCGGCAATGCCTTCCGTGACCCACCCCGGCCCATCAATGGTATAGTCCTGGACAACATGCATCGCTTCGTGCGTGACAACGTCAATGTCTCCGGGCGCCTGCTGGAAATATGCCGGGTCAAAACGGATGATCCCTTCCGCCGTAGCGGCAACTCCGTGGTAACCGGGGTCGACAACAAAGGTCACCGCCCGCAGGGATTTGGGATTGAACCGCCGCACTTCGATAGGGTAAACCCGGAAAAAGGCCTCGACCATCTTCTGTCCTATGGCCGTGTCGAACAACGGCGCTTTGTTGACCAGCGTCAGCGTAAAGCCGTCACGGGTGAAGGTCTGTTTCCGGTAGAACCCGGTGGTATCGATCTGCTTCCAGTCCTTCGGCGAAGCAGCACTGCCTGCTGACGGCACAGCATTGCCCTGAGCCGGCGCGGCGTTTTCCGGCAACAGCGCAAACCGGATCTGGTTCTTTCCATCCAGGAAACGGACTGCTGCCTCCTTCAAAGAGGCAACGGAAATACTGTCCAGGGGCGCTTGCCAGTGCGTCACCTGCAATACGTCTTCGTTATTCTCGTACTGCCCGGCCAGGTATCCTAGCCAGAAACCATTGTCTTTTAAAGCGAGCTCGGTGTTTTTCCGGATCCCTGCCTTATACTTTTCTATATCCACCGTGTCCGGACCATGCAGTCGCAGATCGGCCATTTCTTTCTGCACCAGGCTGACCAGATGGTCAACATTCGCCGGAGCGCATCCAAAGGCAATGATAAAACCATACCGGTTCGCCGGATACTTATTATAGACCGCCTGCACCGACGGGCTGTATACTTCGCTTTCCTGCTCCCGCAGCTGCTGCAGCATCTTTATCTGCAGGATCTGCCCCAGCGCATGTATCTTTTGGTTGTCGGCCGCGCCGTATTGGTAACTACCTGTCATCAATAGCCGAACCAATGCTTTGTCTTCCTTCCCTTTGTATACATTCCGTATCAGCTGCCCCTCCGGTACGTGGATGCCCAGGTCACGCGCCTGCTCGTTTTTATGAAGAGAAGGCAGGGAGCCAAGGTATTGCTCCAGGAGAGGCTGAAGGCTATCCGGCTTGAAATTGCCGACGAACACGAACGTAAACCCGGAAGCATCCGAAAAACGTTCTTTGTAAATATCATATGCTTTCTGAAGGGTGATCTTTCCAAGCTTTTCCAACGTTGGCGGAGAGCTCCTGTATTGGTAATTCCCATTCACATAGGCCATCGTATCATTGAATACATTGCCGGGGTCGGCATACCGGTTGGGCAGAACGGCCCTGGACTTGCCGAGGATATTCTCGAACAGCACCTGGTCTTTCCGGGGTGACGTGAAATACAGATGAACCAGCTGCAGGGCTGTCTCTAAGTCGGCCGGAGCAGCCGTGCCGGTAATTCCTTCCGATCGGGCATCGATGAATGGAGCCACTTTCACCGCTTTTCCGCTGAGCACCTTGTTAAGCTGGACGGAGTTGAATGCTCCCAGGCCAAAGCTGGCGATTAGCTGACCCGCGCTGGCCGCGGCATCATAGTCCGCATCGGAATATAAAGTTGTCCCGCCGGCAGCATAAGCGCGGAAAGTGATCTCATCGTTTTTAAAATCGGTAGGTTTCAGCAC